>Ga0193752_1001421_pt1 | contig 19953 bp, 9 predicted proteins | sample H1c1metaG_FD_144924 | JGI IMG/M metagenome (GOLD analysis project Ga0193752, IMG submission 144924) | Soil microbial communities from a riparian zone of the East river system, Colorado, United States - H1c1 | ecosystem: Environmental > Terrestrial > Soil > Riparian zone | place: USA: East River...
ACACGGGCCCTTTTTCCTCTACCCCCCCTCCACTGCGGTTGTTTGGCCGCACGTAGGCAAGAAGGCCGAAAAGTGTCCGCGATGTCCCCGGTCTATACACAGACGAGGAGGGGCGGACTATACAAAGCGTCCGGCCTCTTCGCCCATCACGAGCGGCGTACTCCAGTGAGGAGCCCTCGGCAGAAGTCGAGCGGCACACGGCTCACCCAAACCAAAACTAGCGGCCGGGGCCGAGGCCGGCGGCGCGCTCGCTCTCGGCGCGGGTGACGCCGAAGGGCTCGCCGGCGCGCCAGCGCGGGCGGCGCTCGGAGTCCGCGATGCTCAGCCCCAGCCGGAACGCCACGCGCGTCTGCTGGATGAGCCCCGCCAGCGGCGCGGCCGGGTCGTACTCGTCGGCGGGCTGGTGGTAGCGGTGCTGGCGGTACTCCGCCTCCACCTCCTCGTAGTAGTGGTCCTCGCGCCCGACGAACCGGCGGCCCGTCCCGATGAACACGGCCGGCACGCCGCCGCGGGCGAAGGCGAGCTGGTCGCTGCGGAAGAACCGCCCCGCGTTGGGGTTCGTGTCCGGCGAGACGGCCATCCGCTCGGACCGCGCCGCCGTGCGGAGCAGCCCCAGCATCTCGCTCCGCTCGGCGCCGACGCCCGAGAGGTCCTCGGTCTCGCCGTGGAGGTTGCCCGAGTCCACGTTCACGTCCGCGATGAAGTACGCGAGCGGGATCGGGGGGTTGGCGGCGAGGAACTCCGAGCCCAGCAGCCCCTCCTCCTCGGCCGTCAGCGTGGCGAAGTAGACGCTCCGCGCGGGCCGCTGCGGGAGGTGGACGAAGGCGTCCGCGATCTCCAGCAGCATCGACACGCCCGAGGCGTTGTCCACGGCGCCGTTGTAGATCCCGTCCTCGCCGCGCGCCTCCAGCTCCGGGAGGACGGGATCGTGGTCGTGGTGGGCCGTGTAGATGATCCCCTCCTCGGGCGTGGTGCGCCCCGGGAGCCGCCCGATCACGTTGGTGCCCGTCACGCCCGCGCGCTGCGTGAACGACGCCGAGAGCGAGACCTGCACGGGGAGCGGGCGCGGCTGGAAGTCGCGCGTGGCGGCCTCGGCGAACCACGCCTCCAGCGTCGTCCCGCTCATCTCCGCCAGTTGCCGGGCCGAGCCCTCCGTGATCCAGCCGCGGAGCGCGAGGGCGCCCTCGGGCGGCGCCACGACGGAGAGCGCCTCGCCGCGCGCCCCGCCCGAGAGGACGGTGAAGGGGTAGCTCGCCGTGGGCTCGGTGTGGATGAGGAAGGCGCCGAGGGCGCCGCGGCGGCGGGCCTCCTCGTACTTGTACGTCCAGCGCCCGTTGTACGTGAGCGTGTCGCCCTGGAAGAGCGCGGGCTCGGCCTCGGTGGCGGGGGGGTCGTTCACGAACATCACGAGCACCTTCCCGGCCACGTCCACGCCCTCGTAGTCGTCCCAGTCGTAGGCCGCGTTCGTGATCCCGTAGCCGACGAACACCAGGTCGGCACGGTCGAACCGGGCGGCCTCGACGTTCTGCTCGGTCGTCACGATGAAGTCCTCCACGAACGTCAGCGACACCGCGTCGGCGTCGGCGATGGGGAGCAGGGTGAGCGGCGAGACCTCGACGGGGGCCGTGGCGCGCAGCGGGACGCGCTGGAAGAACGTGCCGTCCGGGGCGCCGCCCTCCAGCCCCAGCGCCTCCATGCGCCCGGCGACGTAGGCGACCGTGAGGGCTTCGCCGGGCGTGCCCGTGCCGCGGCCCTCGTAGCGGTCCGAGGCCAGCTCCGCGATGTGGGCCCCAAGCCCGGCGCTGTCGATGGCCGCTAGCGCGACGCCGGGGTCGCCCGGCAGCCCCGTGTCGGCGATGGGGGCGGGCGGCGGCGCGTCGACCACCGGGGCGACGACGCGGTTGCTGCCGTTGCAGGCCGCGAGGGCGAAGAGAACCCCGCAGGGGAGCGCGAAGCGAAGGGAGAGGGGGGCGAGTCGACGCATGGGGGAGGCGATGGGGACGGGGGTAAGGAAAAGAACTCGGACGCCCGGCCCCGCCCCTCCGATCCCGGGCGCCGTCAACGGACGACGGCGAGCGTGCGGGCGGCCCGCGCCCCGCCGCTCTCCACGACGACGACGTAGACGCCCGGCGACAGCCCGGCGGTGTTCAGTTCGGCCTCGTGCCGCCCCGCCGCCACGGGCCCGTCCTGCACCACGGCCACCCGACGCCCGAGGGCATCATAGACCGCCACCACCACGCGGCCTGCCACCGGCACCGCGTAGGCGACGGTGGCCCGCCCCCGCACCGGGTTCGGCGCCACCCGCTCCACGGCCAGCGCCGTCACCGGGCCCGTCGGGAGCGGTTCGTTCTGGACAACGGAGCCGAGCAAGGCCGAGCGGAACCGGACGACCGTCCCGGTCAGCGGCGTCGTCCCGTCGCCCGCGAGGTCGGCGAAGACGAGGCGCCCGATCGGGTAGACGAACTGGCTCCCCGGCGCCCCCTGCGTGGGGTAGGTGTTCGTCTCGACCTCCCCGTTCCGGTAGCACCACGCCACGTACGTCCCCTGGTTCGTGCACGCCGTCCCGTGGTACGGGCTGATGTCGACCTGCGTGTCGCCGTCCGCCGTGGGATCGTAGAGCGCCCCGGGGCCGCCGAAACCGAGCGCCGCCGTCTCGAAGAGCGCGTAGCCGCCCGGCCGGTCCGGCATCATCCAGTACACCCAGTCCGTCACCGGGGTGACGGGGCGCGGGCGGCCCGTCCACGCATCGGTCCCCGTGAAGTGGTTCGCCCAGTCCGGCGGTGTGTCCCCCGCCGTCTGCGGGTTGATGATGGGGATCATCCGCACGTCGTCGCTCGCGTTCGTCAGCGTCGTGCGCACGTTCCACAGCTCGAACGGGACGCGGACGACGTGGTTGTCGGGCGGGAAGTAGAGCCCATAGCCGCCGCCGGCGGTGAACCGGATCTCGTAGTAGTCCGGCGAGGCCATGTGGGCGTAGCGGTTCAGCCGCACCGTCTCGCCGTTGCCGCCGCCGCCGGAGACGTAGTAGTCGGCTCCGGTGTCGCCGTCGTGGAAGACGGTGTTGCCGCCGAGACCCCCGGCACAGCCGGGGTCGACGGGCGCCCCGGCGCAGGGGTCGGCCCCGCCGGGCCGTGCGACCTCTACGACGGCCGCCCCCTCGATCCCCGGGAGGGCGAAGCCGGGCGACGTGAACGACCGCGTGGCGGAATAGGGCGACGCGGAACCGAGCCCCTGCGCCCGCACGCGCCAGTGATAGGCCGCCCCGCCCCCGGCAACGAGCGCATAGCGGAGCGACGGCGTGGTGGTGAGGTGGGTGCTCGCCGCCCCCTGGAAAGGAACGGCACTGGTGTCCACCCGGACCTCGTAGCGCGCAGCGCCGGGGACGGCCGCCCACGTCAGCGTCACCTCGTCGTCCCCGACGGGGAGCGCGGCGCCGTCGGCGGGGCCCGTGAGCGCGGGGGTGGCGAGGAGCGTGAGCGAAGAGCCGAGGGCGGGGCCGTAGAGCGCGCCGGAGTCGTGGAGCCCCTGGATGCGGTCGCTCGCCGCCCGCAGCGCCTCTACGGAAGCGAGGTTCGACGCGCCCCGGGCAAACAGCAGGGCGAAGTTGAACGTCCGGCTCTCCCCCGGCTCCAGCCGGAACGGCGGCACCGACGGCACGTAGCGGCGGTCGGTGGGGGTGTTCGACCCCGTGCAGGCGGGGTTGTTGCACCCCTCGCTCCAGTAGTTGCCGGGAGCACCGGGGTAGATGAAGTGCGTCTGCGGGTTGGCGGGGATCGTCCCATCGGCCCCGAACGTCAGCGGCTGTCCCTCCCGGAAAATCGCCCGCATGTTGCGGTAGTACTCCAGCGCGTTGCCGGGGTCGCCGGTGGCGTGGGCGCCGCCGTTGTAATACGTGTTGTACCCCAGCCCGTCCCCGTCGAGGAAGTCGACCCCGAACGCCGGGGGGTGCACCCCGTAGCTATTCGGCCCCGTGTCGTTGTCGTCGGCGTTGTAGGTGTAGGCGAGCCCCCGCGCCGTGTCCGTCCCGAGGTAGTCGTCCGTGGCGTCCCCGAGGTCCGTGTCGAGCCAGAACGCGAGCGCCCCGTCCTCGATCGGCACCGTGTTCCGGTTGATGACCTCGTAGCGGTAGAACGTCGACTGGTTCAGCACGTCGTCGCCGGAGGCGTAGACGCTGAACGCCGTGGCCCGCACCTCGACGCCGAGCGGGAGGCTCCCTGTCTCGTCGTGGTCGTTCCCCACGTCGTTCATCACCCAGAACGCCGTCTGGCTCCCGTAGACCACCGGCCGCTCCCCCGCCGCGAGGTCGAGCACGCGCGTCCGGTCGCTCGTCACGATGGGCGTCCCGCCCGCATCCACGGACGCCGCCCCGAGCCCGACGGGCCACTGCGCCAGATCCTCCGCGGCCACGCCGGTGCTTTCGTAGAGCGCCACGTCGGCCGTCGTGACCGACCAGATCCGGTCGTACGGGGTGCAGTCGGCCGCGTTCGGGAGCGAGGGGCCGGGGTCGAGGGGGCCCGGCCAGAACTCGTACTGGTCGTACCGCGCCGCCGCCACGCGGAGGGTGCCCCCGACGTAGCCGCCCATCCAGACACCCCCGACGAAGATGGGAACCGCCTCGCCCGGGGTGGGCCCGGTAAACTGGGGCACCTGATAGATGGGCGTGGCCCCGCGCCAGAAATGCACGCCGATGTTGTAGAGGCGGGCCCGCACGTCGCTCACGTCGAGGTGGCGCTGGGCCGTGCCGAGCGCGCACGTGCCCGTCTGCGCCGCGACCGGGCGCGCGGCGGCCAGGGTAAGGGCGACGACGAGGGCGTAGCGGAGGGACATGGGCGTAAGCGGAGAGGGACCTTCAGGGTAGGGCCCCAGGCCCTAACGCCGCAATGAGGGCACGCCGTTTTGCCCTCATTGCGGCTCCGTCTCTCGCACTAGCGAACGACGGCGAGCGTCCGGGCGGCCCGCGCCCCCCCGCTCTCCACCACCACCACGTACACCCCCGGCGACAGCCCGGCGGTGTCTAGCTCCGCCTCGTGCCGCCCCGCCGCCACGGCGCCGTCGGCCAGCACGGCCACCCGCCGCCCGAGGGCATCATAGACGGCGACCACCACGCGGCCTGCCACCGGCACCGCGTAGGCGACGACGGCACGGCCCCGCGCCGGGTTCGGCGCCACCCGCTCCACGGCCAGCGCCGCTACCGGGCCCGTCGGGAGCGGCTCCGCGTCCACGACGGAGCTGAGCAGCGCCGAGCGGAACCGGACGACCGTCCCGGTGGGCGGCGTCGTCCCGTCGCCGGCGAGGTCGGCGAAGACGAGGCGCCCGATGGGGTAGACGAACTGCGCCCCCGGCGCCGCCTCGAAGGGGTACGTGTTCGTCTCCGGCTCCCCGTTCCGGTAGCACCACTCCACGTAGCTCCCCTGGTTGCCACAATCCCCCCCGTTGTACGGGTCCCCGTCCACCTGCGCGTCGCCGTCGGTCGTCGGGTCGTAGAGTGCCCCGGGCCCGCCGAACCCGAGCGCCGCCGTCTCAAAGAGCGCGTAGCCGTTCGGTCGGTCCGGCATCATCCAGTAGATCCAGTCCGACACCGGCACCGTCGGGCGCGGCCGACCCGCCCACGTGTCGCTCCCGGTGAGGTGGTTCGCCCAGTCCGGCGGCGTATCGCCTGGCGTGTTGGGGTTGATGAACGGGATCATCCGCACGTCGTCGCTCGCGTTCGTGAGCGTCGTGCGCACGTTCCACAGCTCGAACGGGACGTGGACGACGTGGTTGTCCGGGGGGAAATAGATCGCGTGGCCGCCCGTGGCCGTGAACCGGATCTCGTAGTAGTCCGGCGAGGCCATGTGGACGAACCGGCTGAGCCGGACCGTCTGGCCGTTGCCCCCGCCGCCGCTGACGTAGTAGTCACCGCCGGTGTCCCCGTCGTGGAAGACCGTGTTGCCCCCGAGGCCCCCGGCACAGCCGGGGTCGGCGGGTGCCCCGGCGCAGGGGTCGGCGCCGCCGGGGCGGGCCACCTCGATGATGGCGGGCTCGGAGAAGCCCGGGACGGCGAAGCCCGGCGACGTGAACGACCGCGCGGCCGAGGACGGCGACGCGGCCCCGAGCGCGAACGCCCGCACGCGCCAGTGGTACGTGGCGCCGCTCCCGCCGATCAGACGGTACAGGAACGTCGGGGAGGTCGTGCGCGCGCGGGTCTGGCCCCCTCGGAAGGGGACGGCGGCCGTGTCCACCTCCACCTCGTAGCGCACGGCGCCGGGCACGGCCGCCCACGCCAGCGTCACCCGGTCGGCGCCGAGCGGGAGCGCCGCGCCGTCGCCGGGGGCAGAGAGCGCGGGCGTGACGAGGAGCGTGAGCGGCGTGGCGACACCGGGGCCGTAGAGCGCACCAGAGTCGTGGAGCCCCTGCACCCGGTCGCTCGCCGCCCGCAGGGCCGTGACCGAGGCGAGGTTGGACGCGCCGCGGGCGAAGAGCAGCGCGAGGTTGAACACCCGGTGCTCGCCCGGCTCCAGCCGGAAGTCCGGCGCCGTGGCGGCGTACCGGCGGTCGTTGGGCGTGTTCGACGCCGTGCAGGCGGGGGCCGTGCACCCCTCGCTCCAGTAGCTGCCGGGGTCGCCGGGGTAGAAGTAGTGGGTGGGCACGCCCGCCGGGTTAAACCCGTCGCCCCCGAACGTCAGCGGCTGACCGCCTCTCCAGTAGGCCCGCATCACACGGTAGTAGTGCAGCGCGTTGCTGGGGTCGCCGGTGTCGCCGGCGTTGCCGTTGTAGTACATCGTGTAGCCGAGCCCGTCGAGGAGATCCACCCCGAAGGCCGGCGGCGCGACGCCGTAGCCCCCCGCCCCCTCGTCGTTGTTGTCGCTGTTGTAGGTGTAGGCGAGCCCGCGCGTGGTGTCCGTCCCGAGGTAGTCGTCCACGGCGTCCCCGAGGTCCGTGTCGAGGAAGACCGCGAATGCCCCGTCCTCGATGGCGACGGTGTTCCGGTTGATGACCTCGTAGCGGTAGAACGTCGACTGGTTCAGCACGTCGTCACCCGTCGCGTAGACGCTGAACGCCGTGGCCCGCACCTCGATGCCGAGCGGGAGGCTCCCCGTCTCGCCGTGGGCGTTCCCCACGTCGTTCATCACCCAGAACGCCGTCTGGCTCCCGTAGACCACCGGCCGTTCACCGGCCGCGAGGTCGAGCACGCGGGTTCGGTCCGTCGTCACGATGGGCGTCCCGCCCGCGTCCACGGACGCCGCCCCGAGCCCGACGGGCCACTGCGCGAGGTCCGTGCTCGCCATGCCCGTCGCTTCGTAGAGGGCCACGTCGGCCGTCGTCACCACCCAGATCCGGTCGTAGGCCGAGCAGTCGGCCGCGTTCGGGAGCGAGGGGCCGGGGTCGAGGGGGCCCGGCCAGAACTCGTAGTTGTCGTAGCGCGCCGCCGCCACCCGCAGGTCGCCGCCGACCCGCCCCCCGATCCAGATCCCCGAGGCGAAGACGGGGACCGCGTCGCCGGGGTTCGGCCCGGTGAACTGCGGGACGTTGTAGATGGGCGAGGCCCCGCGCCAGAACAGCGCGCCGATGGTGTAGAGGCGGGCCTGCACGTCGCTCGCGTCGAGGTCGCGCTCCGCCGTTCCCACGGCACAGGTGCCCGTCTGGGCGGCGGCCGGGAGCGCGGCGAGGGACAGCAGCAGGGCGAGGGCGTAGCGATAGCGCATTGTCATCAGGCGGAGGGATTCATCAGGGTAGGACGCCGGGCGGGGGGCTACAACGAGGGCACTCCTTTTTGCCCTCGTCGCGGCCCCGTTCTCTCTTGCGTTATCGCACCACGGCGAGTGTGCGGGCCGCCCGCGCGCCACCGCTCTCCACGACGACGACGTAGACGCCCGGCGACAGCCCGGCGGTGTTCAGTTCGGCCTCGTGCCGCCCCGCCGCCACGGGCCCGTCGGCCAGCACAGCCACACGGCGACCGAGCGCATCGTAGACCGCCACGACGGCGCGGCCCGCCACCGGCACGGCGTAGGCGACGACGGCCCGCCCCCGCGCCGGGTTCGGCGCCACCCGCTCCACGGCGAGGGCCGCCGCCACAGCAGGGGCGGGCGGTGCGGCGTCCGTCGGCGTCCCCAGCAGGGCCGTCCGCAGGCGGATCGTCGTCCCGGCCCCCGGCGTCGTGCCGTCCGCGGCGAGGTCGGCGAAGGCGAACCGCCCGATGGGGAAGACGCGCTGCGCGCCCGCCGTGTTGGGGAAGGGGGCGCCCGACTCCGGCTCGGTGTTCCGGTAGCAGAAGTCGGCGTAGTACCCCTGGTTCGTGCACGCCCCCCCGTGGTAGGGGTCGCCGTCCACCTGCGTGTCGCCGTCGGCCGTGGGGTCGTACGTCGCCCCGGCCCCCCCGAAGGCGAGGGCCGCCTGCTCGAAACGGGCGTAGCCGTCCCCTCGGTCCGGCATGAACCCGTACACGGGGTCGGTGATGGGCACCGTCGGGCGCGGGCGCCCGGCCCACGGGTCGTTCCCGGAGAAGTGATCGGCCCAGTCGAGGGGCGGCGCCGCCCCCCCTACGGCCGTGCCGAGAAACGGGATCATCCGCACGTCGTCGCTCGCGTTCGTGAGCGTCGTCCGCACGTTCCACAGCTCGAACGGGACGCGCACGATCCGGTTGATCCCCGCCCCCGTCGCATAGCCGTACACCCCGTAGCCGCCCGTGGGCGTGAACCGGACCTCATAGTAGTCCGGCGAGGCCATGTGGACGAACCGCATGAGCGAGAGGATCTCGCCGCCGTAGACGCTCCCCGTGACGTAGTAGTCGGCGCCCGTGTCGCCGTCGTGGAAGACCGTGTTGCCGCCGAGCCCCTGCTGACAGCCGGGGTCGGCCGGGGCCCCGGCGCAGGGGTCGGCGCCGCCGGGCCGCGCGACCTCGACGACGGCCGCCGCCGAGATGCCGGGCTGCGGGTAGCCGAGCGCCGAGAAGGTGCGGGCGGGGCCGGGGGCCGAGTTCGCCCCGAGCGCCAGCGCGCGCACCCGCCAGTGGTACGTGCGCGCCGCGTGGCTCGGGAGCGCATAGGCGAGCGTGTTCGACGAGGTCAGGCGCGTGCCCTGCCGGCCCTGGAACGGGGCGCCCGTCGTGTCGATCTGGACTTCGTACGCCACGGCACCCGGGACCGCCGCCCACGCGAGCGTCACCTCCCCGACCCCGATGGGGTAGACCGTGCCCTCCTCCGGGGCCAGGGGCGCGGGCGCGGCGAGCGGGGTGGACGCCGAGGCGAGGGCGGGGCCGTAGAGCGCGCCGCTGTCGTGGAGGGCCTGCACCCGGTCGCTCGCCGCCCGCAGCGCCGTGACGGACCCGATGTTGGTCGCCCCACGGGCGTAGAGCAGCGCCACGTCGATCGTGTGCGACGCCCCGGGCTCCAGCCGGAACGCGGGGGAGGTCGTGATGAGGTAGGCGTAGCCCGGGATCGCGGCCGAGGTACACGCCGGGTCCTCGCACCGCATGCTCCAGTACGCCGGGGCGACGGGGTCGCCAGGGTAGAGATAGGGGATGGGGGTGCCCCCGCCGTGCCCCTCCCCCCCCTCCGTCAGCGGCGTGCCGTCGATCCACTGCGCGTTCATGTAGCGGGCGTAGTGGATCGGGAGGACGGGGTACATCGACGCGTTGTTGGGGTAGGCGATCGTCGTCCCGAAACCGCCGAGCAGGTCCACCCCCACCGCAGGGGGGTAGAGGCCGTAATCCTCGTCGGCGTCGTCCCCGTTGTAGACGTACGCGAGGCCCCGTGCCGAATCGGTCCCGACGTAGTCGTCCTGCCCCCCCAGCGCCGTGATCTGGGGGAGGGAGAACCGCGCGTTCTCGATGGCGACCGTGTTCCGGTTCACCACCTCGTAGCGGTAGAACGACGCCCGTGAGAGCACCGAGTCCCCCTCGGCGTAGACGACGAACGCCGTCGCGCGCACCTCAACGCCCAGCGGCAGGCTGCTCGACCGCACGTGCGTGTTCCCCAGGTCGTTCATCACCCAGAACGCCGTCTGGCTCCCGTAGAGCACCGGGCGCTCCCCCGCGGTGAGGTTGATCGTGCGGGCCCGGTCCGTCGTCACGATGGGTGTGCCCCCCGCGTCCACCGCGGCGGCGCCGAGTCCGACGGGCCACGCCGCCAGATCCTCGCTCGCCACGCCGGTGCTCTCGTAGCGCGCCACGTCGGCCGTCGTCACCGACCAGATCCGGTCGTAGGGCGAACAGTCGGCGGGGTCGGGGAGCGTCGGGCCCGCGTCGAGGGGGCCGGGCCAGAAGTCGGTGCCGCCGTAGAAGGTGCCGTCGGCGACGCGGAAGGTGCCGCCCACCTCGCCCGCGAGCCAGATCCCCGCCACGGCGGTGGCCGCGTGCGAGGAGAACCGGGGGACCTCGTAGAAGTGGATGCCGAACAGCGAGCCCACCGTGAGCACGCGCGCCCGGAGGTCACTCCCGTCGAGGTCACGGTAGGCCCGCCCGTTGACGCACGTGCCCGTCTGCGCCGCGGCCGGGCGCGCGACCAGGGCGAAGGCGAACAGGGGAAGGGCGTAGCGGAGGGACATGAAAGAGGATGATCCAGGAGGGACTACCGGACAACAGCCAGTGCGCGGGCCGCCCGCGCGCCGCCGCTCGCCACCACGACGACGTAGACGCCCGGCGCCAGCCCGGCCGTGTCTAGCTCGGCCTCGTGACGCCCGGCCGCCACGGCGCCGTCCTGAAGCACGGCCACCCGACGCCCGAGCGCGTCGTAGACGGCCACCACCACGCGGCCCGCCACCGGCACGGCGTAGGACACCACCGCCCGTCCGCGCGCCGGGTTCGGCGCCACCCGCTCCACGGCCAGCGCCGCTACCGGGCCGGAGGGCAGGGGCTCGTTCGCCACGACGGAGCCGAGCAGCGCCGAGCGGAACCGGACGACCGTCCCGGTCAGCGGCGTCGTCCCGTCGCCCGCGAGGTCGGCGAACGCCAGCCGACCGATGGGGTAGACGAACTGGCTTCCCGGCGCTCCCAGGAAGGGGTAGCTGTTCGTCTCGATCTCGCCGTTCCGGTAGCACCACGCCACGTACGTCCCCTGGTTCGTGCACGCCGTCCCGTGGTACGGGCTCGTCTCCACCTGCGTGTCGCCGTCCGCCGTCGGGTCGTAGAGCGCCCCCGGACCGCCGAACGCCAGCGCCGCCGTCTCGAACAGTGCGTACCCGCCCGGCCGGTCCGGCATCATCCAGTACACCCAGTCCGTCACCGGGGTGACGGGGCGCGGGCGGCCCGTCCACGCATCGGTCCCGGTGAGGTGGTTCGCCCAGTCCGGCGGTGTGTCCCCCACCGTCTGCGGGTTGATGAACGGGATCATCCGCACGTCGTCCGATGTCGCCGTGAGGGTGGTGCGGACGTTCCACAACTCGAACGGGACGCGGACGACGTGGTTGTCCGGGGGGAAGTAGATCCCATAGCCCCCGGCCGCCGTGAACCGGATCTCGTAGTAGTCCGGCGAGGCCATGTGGGCGTAGCGGTTCAGCCGCACCATCTCGCCGTTGCCGCCGCCGCCGCTGGCGTAGTAGTCGCCTCCGGTGTCGCCGTCGTGGAAGACCGTGTTGCCGCCGAGCCCCTGCTGGCAGCCCACATCGGTGGGCGCCCCGGCGCAGGGGTCGCCGCCGCCCGGCCGCGCGACCTCGACGATGGCGGGCCCGGTGATCCCCGGGACGGCGAAGCCGGGCGACGTGAACGAGCGTGACGCGGAGGACGCGGAGGCCGCGCCCAGCGCGAACGCCCGCACGCGCCAGTGGTACGTGGCGCCACGCGCGGCGACCAGACGGTACAGGAACGCCGGGGCGTCCGTGCGCGCGTGGGTCTGCCACCCCCGGAAGGGGACGGCGCCGGTGTCCACCTCGACTTCGTAGCGCGCGGCACCGGGCACGGCCTCCCACGTCAGCGTCACCTCGTCGGTGCCGACGGGGAGCGCCGTGCCGTCGGCCGGGGCGGTGAGCGCCGGGGCGGCGAGGAGCGTGAGCGGCGTGGCGAGGGCGGGGCCGTAGAGCGCGCCCGAGTCGTGGAGCCCCTGCACCCGGTCACTCGCCGCCCGCAGCGCCGTCACGGAGGCGAGGTGGTCCGCCCCGCGCGCGAAGAGCAGCGCGAGGTTGAACACCCGGCGCTCCCCCGGCTCCAGCCGGTACGGCGGTGAGGTCGACAGGAAACGGCGGTCGTTGGGCGTGTTCGACGTGGTGCAGGCGGGGTTGGTGCACCGCTCGCTCCAGTACGTCGGCACGACGGGGTCGCCGGGGTAGAGGTAGGGGATCAGCACCGTCCCCCCGTAGCCGGTTCCCCCCTCCGTCAGCGGCGCGCCCTCGCGCCAGCGGGCCTCCTGCGCGTAGCGATACGCCTGCGCGTCGCTCGGGTCGCCGGTGGGGCCGGGGTTGCCGTGCCAGTACATGTTGTAGCCGAGCCCGTCGAGGAAGTCGATCCCGAACGCCGGGGGGTGGAGCCCATAGCTCCCCGGTCCCTCGTCGTCGTCGTCGCTGTTGTAGGTGTAGGCGAGGCCGTGCGTGCTGTCGGTCCCGATGTGGTCGTCCACGGCGTCCCCGAGGTCCGTGTCGGAGAAGAAGGAGAACCGCGCGTCCTCGATGGGCACCGTGTTTCGGTTGATGACCTCGTAGCGGTAGAACGTCCCCTGATTGAGCACGTCGTCGCCCGCGGCGTAGACGCTGAACGCCGTGGCGCGCACCTCCACCCCCAGCGGGAGGCTCTCGGTGTCGTCGTGGACGTTCCCCACGTCGTTCATCACCCAGAACGCCGTCTGGCTCCCGTAGACGACGGGGCGCTCCCCGGCCGCGAGGTCGAGCACGCGGGTCCGGTCCGTCGTCACGATGGGGTTGCCCCCCGCATCCACAGCCGCCGCCCCGAGTCCGACGGGCCACGCGGCGAGGTTTCCCGTGGCGACGCCGGTCGCCTCGTAGAGCGCCACGTCGGCCGTCGTGACCGACCAGATCCGGTCGTACGGGGAGCAGTCGGCGGCGTCCGGCAGCGACGGTCCCGGGTCGAGGGGACCGGGCCAGAACTCGTAGTTGTCGTACCGCGCCCCCGCGACGCGGAGCGTGCCGCTCACCATCCCCGACAGCCAGATCCCCGCGGCGAACATCGGCACGGCCTCGCCCGGTGCCGGCCCGGTGAACTGGGGGACGTTGTAGATGGGGCTCGCCCCGCGCCAGAACAGCGCGCCGATGTTGTAGAGGCGGGCCTGCACGTCGCTCGCGTCGAGGTCACGCTCGGCCACCCCCTCCGCGCACGTGCCCGTCTGGGCCTGAACGGCGGGCACGGCGAGCGCGACCAGGGCCGCGAGGGCGTAGCGATAGCGCATCGTCATCAGGCAGAGGGATTCATCAGGGTAGGACGCCGGGCGCGGGGCCACAACGAGGGCACGCCGTTTTGCCCTCGCTGCGGCCCCGTTCGATCCGGCGTTATCGCACCACGGCGAGCGTGCGGGCCGCCCTCGCCCCCCTGCTCTCCACGACGACCACGTAGACGCCCGGCGCCAGCGCCGCCGTCTCCAGCTCCACCTCGTGGCGGCCCGCCGCCAGCGGCCCATCCTGCACCACGGCTACCCGACGCCCAAGGGCATCATAGACCGCCACGACCGTGCGCCCGGCCACGGGCACGGCATAAACCAAAAGCGCCCGCCCGCGCGCCGGGTTCGGCGCCACGCGCTCCACGGCCAGCGCCGCAACCGGGCCCGTCGGAACCGGCTCGCTCGCCACGACGGAGCCGATCTGGAAGGTGCGGAAGCGGACGACCGTGCCGGTCGGCGGCGTCGTCCCGTCGCCCGCGAGGTCGGCGAACGCCAGCCGCCCGATGGGGTAGATGAACTGGCTCCCCGGGTCGCCCAGCGTGGGGTAGCTGTTCGTCTCCGGCTCGGTGTTCCGGTAGCACCACGAGACGTAGTTCCCCTGGTTCGTGCACGCCCCCCCGTTGTACGGGTCCGGCTCCACCTGCGCGTCCCCGTCCGCCGTGGGGTCGTAGAGCGCGCCCGGCCCGCCGAACGCCAGCGCCGCCGTCTCGAAGAGGGCGTAGCCGCCGGGCCGGTCCGGCATCATCCAGTAGATCCAGTCCGACGCCGGGGTGACGGGGCGCGGGCGGCCCGACCACGCGTCGGTCCCCGTGAGGTGGTTCGTCCAGTCCGTCGGCGTGTCCCCCGCCGTCTGCGGGTTGATCAGCGGGATCATCCGCACGTCGTCCGTGGGGTCGTCCGGCGTCGTGCGGACGTTCCACAGCTCGAACGGGACGCGGACGACGTGGTTGTCGGGGGGGAAGTAGAGCCCGTAGCCCCCGGTGGCCGTGAACCGGATCTCGAAGTAGTCCGGGAAGGCCATGTAGGCATAGCGGCTCAGCCGCACGATGTCGCCGAGGCTGCCGCCGCCGGTGAGGTAGTAGTCGGCGCCGCGGTCGCCGTCGTGGAAGACGGTGTTCCCGCCGAGCCCGTCCTGACAGCCCACGTCGGCCGGGGCCCCGGCGCAGGGGTCGGCCCCACCGGGGCGGGCCACCTCCACGACGGCCGCCTCGGAGATCCCCGGGAGCGGGAAGCCGGACGACGTGAACGTGCGTGACGTGGAGAAGGGGGAAGCCGTGCCGAGCGCGAGGGCGCGCACGCGCCAGCGGTACGCGGCCCCGCCCTCCGCCGTGAAGGGGTAGACGACGCTGAGGCCCGCGGCGAAGAGCCGCTGCTCGCCGCCCTGGAACGGCACGGCGGCGGTGTCCACCACGACCTCGTAGACCGTGGCCCCGGGCACGGCGCTCCACGTCAGCGTCGCCCGGGTCACCCCGGCGGGGAAGCCGGCGCCGTCCTCGGGCGCCGTCGGCGCCGGGGCGGCGAGGGCGGGCGGCAGCGCGGTGTGGCCGGCGGTGAAGAGCGCGCCGCTGTCGTGGAGCGCCTGCACGTGGTCGCTCGCCGCCGCCAGCGCCGTCACCGAGTTGAAGTTCGAGCCGCCGCGGGCGAACAGCATCGCGAACGTGAACGTCTCCTGCTCCCCGATGTCCAGCCGGCTCTCCTCGGCGAGCGTCGAGGCGACGACCCGGCGCTCGCCGGGCGTGTTCGCCACGCAGGGGCCGCTGAACGCCGAGCAGGGCTCGCTCCAGTAGAACCCCGGGGTGTCGGGGTAGACGAAGTTGACCGGCGGGTTGCCCGGGGTCGTGGCGGTGCCGCCCTCCGTCCAGGGCTGCCCCTCGCGGAAGAACCCCGTCATGTAGCGGTAGTACTCCAGCGCGTTGGTCGGGATGCCGAACGAGCCCGCGTCGTTGCTGTAGTAGCCCGCGCGGTAGACGGGGGGTCCCCCGATGAAGTCCACGCCGAAGGCCGGGGGGGCGGCGCCGTAGCCCCCCGCCCCCTCGTCGTCGTTGTCGGCGTTGTAGCCGTAGGCGAGCCCGCGCACGGGGTCCGTCCCGATGTAGTCGTCGGCGTAGTTCCCCACGTCGGGGTCCAGGAACGCGGAGACGGCGAAGTCGAAGATCGGCTCCTCGCCCCGGTTGATGATGTCGTAGCGGTAGAACGTCGCCTGGTTCAGCGCGGGGTCGGCGGGGGCGTAGACGCTGAAGGCCGTCACCTGCACCTCCACGCCGAGGGGGGCCGAGCCCGTGGAGACGTGGGCGTTGCCCACGTCGTTCATCACCCAGAACGCCGTCTGCGAGCCGTAGACGACCGGCCGCTCGCCCGCCGCCAGGTTGATGACGCGGGCCCGGTCCGTCGTCACGATGGGGGTGCCCCCAGCGTCCACGGCGTCGGCGCCGAGCCCGACGGGCCACTGCGTGAGATCGGGCGTCACGGTCCCGCTCGCCTCATAGGCGGCCACGTCGGCGTAGGACACCACCCAGATGCGGTCGTAGGCCGAGCAGTCGGACGCGTTCGGGAGCGTGCCGTCGGTGTTCAGCGGGCCCGGCCAGAACTCGTAGTCGCGGTAGCGCGCCGCCGCGACCCGCACCCCCGCACCCCCCGGTCGCGTCCCCCCCAGCCAGAGGCCGGCGGTGTAGGCCGGAAGGGCGGCGCTGGGCGCAGGCCCGGTGTAGGCCGGGACGAGGTAGCCGGGCCCGGAGTTCACGCCCGCCTCGGTGGTCCGCGAGAAGAGGTTGCCGTTCGTGAACAGGCGGGCGCGGACGTCCGAGAGGTCGAGTTCGCGCGTGGCCTCACCCGGCGCACACGTGCCCGGGGTCTGGGCCGCGAGGGGGGCGGCGAAGACGAGGGCCGCGAGCGCAGCGAAGAAGTAGCAGGGGCGCATATGTAGAGCACACAGAGAGCCGCAAGCTATATCCCCGGAGCCTCTAAGGGATATCCTTAGATGTGTAGACCCTGTTTTCACACCCCCCTCGCGGACCCCCAAAAAAACAACCCGCCCGGCGTTTTACGGCCGGGCGGGCTGGCAAGCAGTGGGTTTGCCACTGATTTAGAGTCACCCCGAGGGGTGCTGGGGGGAAGATACGGTGGGTCGGCGGGGAGAGCCAGGGACCCGGGTCTGAGGTCTTGGATCTTTGAACTTCGATCTTTGGGAATACCTCCGGGTCCGGCCCGTATTCCCAAAGCTCAAAGATCCAAGATCGAAGCTCCTCCTCGCATTCCCAAAGATCGAAGATCTAAGGTCTAAGCTCCCTGCTAGTACCGCGTCGTCACCGTCTTCCGCTTGAGGGCCGAGAGCCAGCGCGTGATGTCGATGCCCTTCGGGCAGGCCTGGACGCAGTTGAAGATGGTGTAGCACTTCCACAGGCCGTCCTTCGAGTCCACCACCTTCAGCCGCTCGCCCGGCTCGTCGTCGCGGGAGTCGAAGACGTAGCGGTACGCCTTCAGCATGGCGGCCGGGCCGAGGTAGTCCGGCGCGGCCCACGTGCTCGGGCAGGCGTGCGTGCAGGCGCCGCAGAGGATGCACTTGGTGGCGTCCTCGATCACGGCGTGCTGCTCGGGGCTCTGGAGCCGCTCGCGCTCCGGCACCGCGCCGTTCGTGATGAGCCAGGGCATGACCGCGCGGTACTTGTCGAAGAACCCCGTCTGGTCGATCACGAGGTCGCGGATGACGGGGGCCGCGGGCAGCGGCTCGAACGTGACCGTGCCGCCCGTCTTCCCCACGAGGTCCTGGACGAGGATGCCGCAGGCCAGCTTGTTCTCCCCGTTGATCTTCATGGCGTCGGAGCCACACACGCCGTGCGCGCAGCTCTTCCGGAAGGTCAGCGAGCCGTCCACGTGCCACTTGATGTGCATGAGGAGGTCGAGCGCGCGGTCCATCGGGTCCGCCTCGACGGGGTAGCTCTCCCAGTGCGGGGCCTCGTCGCGCTCCGGGTCGTACCGCTTGATCCTGACGGTGACTTGCATGGCGAGTGATGAGCGATGAGCGATGAGTGATGAGGAGGGAAGAGGAGGAGAGCGGGGGGCTGAGGTCGTTTGGGCCGTTTCCCTCATCGCTCATCGCTCTTCCCTCATCGCTCGCTAGTACTTCCGCTCCTTCGGCTGGAAGTGCGTGATGATGACGTCCTTGAAGTCGAGGCTGTAGCCGGCGCCGTCGTCGGTGCGCGAGAAGAGGGTGTGCTTGAGCCAGTTCGCGTCGTCGCGGGTGGTGTAGTCCTCGCGGGAGTGGGCGCCCCGGCTCTCCGTGCGGGCGCGGGCGCCCGCCGCGATGCTCTCGGCGTAGTCCACCATGAACCCGATCTCGACGGCGTCCATGAGGTCGGTGTTGAACACCTTCCCCTTGTCGCCGCAGACCACCGTCTTCGCGCGCTCGCGGAGCTTCGGGATGTCGGAGAGCGCCTCGGCGAGCGTCTCGTCGTTGCGGAAGACCGAGACGTTCTTCATCATGGTCTCCTGCAGCTCCGTGCGGATCGAGACCGCCTTCTCGCCGTCGGTGCGGGCGAGGATGCCTTCGAGCAGGTCGCGCGTGCGGCGCTCGGGGTCGGCCGGCAGCGGCACCTTCTTGCTGTCGCGCGCGATCTCGTCCGCCATCGCCATCCCGACGCGGCGGCCGAAGACGACGAGGTCGAGCAGCGAGTTCGTGCCGAGCCGGTTCGCGCCGTGTACCGACACGCAGGCGCACTCCCCGGCGGCGTAGAACCCCGGCACCACGTCGGCGATGCGGTCGGGGCCCGAGATCACCTGCCCGTCGTTGTTCGTCGGGATCCCGCCCATCGCGTAGTGCGCCGTCGGTGCGATCGGGATCGGCTTCTTGACGGGGTCGATGCCGAGGTAGACGCGGCTGAACGTCGAGATCTCGGGGAGCTTCTGCTCCAGCACCTCGCGCCCGACGTGGGTCATGTCGAGGTGGACGTAGTCCTTCCCGTTGATCCCGCGCCCCTCGCGGATCTCCTTGTAGATGCACTGCGACACCATGTCGCGCGGCGCGAGGTCCTTCACCGTCGGCGCGTAGCGCTCCATGAACCGCTCGCCGTCGTTGTTGCGCAGGATGCCGCCCTCGCCGCGGGCGCCCTCCGTCACGAGGATGCCGAGCCGGTAGAGCCCCGTCGGGTGGAACTGCACGAACTCCATGTCCTGGAGCGGGAGCCCGGCGCGGAGCGCGAGGGCGAAGCCGTCGCCGGTGCCGGCGTGGGCGTTCGAGGTGGTCTTGTAGACGCGCCCGTAGCCGCCCGTGGCGAAGCACACGACCTTCGCGTGGAAGGTGTGGACCTCGCCCGTGAGCACCTCATAGGAGACCACGCCGCACACGGCGCCGTCGTCGTTGCGCAGCAGGTCGAGCACCTGGAACTCGTCGTAGAACCGGACCTCCTTCTTGACGCACTGCTCGTAGAGCGTGTGGAGGATGACGTGGCCCGTCCGGTCGGCGGCGTAGCAGGCGCGGCGCACGGGGGCCTCGCCGTTGTTGCGCGTGTGCCCGCCGAAGCGGCGCTGCGCGATCTTGCCCTCCTTCGTGCGCGAGAACGGGACCCCGTAGTGCTCCAGCTCGATGATCGTGCGGGGGGCGTCCTTGCACATCGTCTCGATGGCGTCCTGGTCGCCGAGGTAGTCCGAGCCCTTGACGGTGTCGAAGGCGTGCCACTCCCAGTGGTCCTCCTCCTCGTTCCCGAGCGCGGCGCCGATGCCGCCCTGGGCCGCGCCGGTGTGGCTGCGCAGCGGGTGGAGCTTGGAGACGACGGCCACGTCGGCGCCGCCCTCGCGGGCGTAGAGCGCCGCCATCAGGCCGGCCCCGCCGGCCCCGACGATCACGACGTCGTGCGAGAAGGTCATGCGAGTTGGGTCTTAGGTCTTAGGTCTTAGGTCTTGGGGCTTGGGTCTTTGGGAATACCCTCAGGCCCGAGGGCATTTCCCAAAGTCCGAAGTCCTAAGACCCAAGACCTGCTGTAATTACCGAGTACGCGCCGACCACCAGGAGCACGAGGGCGAGGCCCCAGGCGAGCGTCTGGACGGCGACGCGGACGAAGTCGTTGCGGATGTAGTCCGCGATGATGTTGTTGAGCCCGTAGAACCCGTGGTGCAGCGCGAACAGCAGGAAGATGAGGTTGAAGCTCTTCCAGAGCACGGCGTAGACGGGGTCGGCCAGCCGCAGCATCAGCACGTCGTAGGGCGTGACGCCGGCGGCGTCGCCGCTGTTGGGGCCGGGGGACTCCTGCGCGGCGGGCCGTAGGTGCTCTGTCGCCGGCACGGCGCGGCCCTCCTGCGGGGCGGCGGCGGGGGCGCGGCGGTCCTGCACGGCGTCCACGGCCGCGTCGGGGTAGGTCGGCAGCACGCCGCGCTCGGCCTCGTCGGCGGTCACGACGGAGTGCGTGATGCTCGCCGTGGTCCGGTTGAAGTGCTGCACCCAGAAGTGGGCGATCAGCAGGAAGATCAGGAACGTCCCGGTGATGCGGTGGGCGAACCACTGGAACGCGCTGGAGCGGCTCGAACGGCCGTAGTTGTGTGCCATGATTTACCTCAGCCGTTCATCCAGTCGACGAGGGCGGCGATCGACGGGTAGCCGCCGACGGCGAAGAGCACGGCGGCGACGGCGCCGAGCGTCCAGAAGAGCCGCTTCTGGTTCGGGCTC
>Ga0193752_1001423_pt1 | contig 19952 bp, 18 predicted proteins | sample H1c1metaG_FD_144924 | JGI IMG/M metagenome (GOLD analysis project Ga0193752, IMG submission 144924) | Soil microbial communities from a riparian zone of the East river system, Colorado, United States - H1c1 | ecosystem: Environmental > Terrestrial > Soil > Riparian zone | place: USA: East River...
CAACGCGTACTGCCAGGACAACGACATCAGCTGGCTCGATTGGCGACTCGCCGACGAGAATTTCACGCAGGTGAACTTCGTGCGCGAACTTTCCCACCTGCGCGCGCGCTACCCGATCCTGCGCCGCAGCCGCTTTCTTTCGGCCAAGAAGAACGAAGACATCGGTCTCAAGGAAATCACCTGGATCAATGCGAGCGGTGACGAAATGGAGGAGGAGCAGTGGTCCGATACGCGCATGCAGTGCTTCGGCATGCTGCTCGACGGCCGCGCACAGCCGACGGGCCTGAAGCAGCGCGGCGTGGACGCCACGCTGCTCATCATCCTCAATGCGCACCATGACCTCGTGAACTTCACGCTGCCGGGACACGCCGGCGACGAACGCTGGCGTCTGCTTATCGATACCAACGTCGAAGGCAAGCTCGCCAAGATCGCGTTCGCGAAAGGCGAAGCATATGGCGTTACCGCGCGCTCGCTGTTGCTGTTCCAGCTGTTGGGAGAGCGGAATGGCGCTGGCACTTGAAGAGGCAGCCATAGCCGCTTATCGCTTCGGCCCGCGCTGGCTTGGCGGGCAAGGCGCCGAATTCAGGCTGTGGGCGCCGGCGCACGAGCGCGTTGACCTGCGTTTATCGGGCTCGGCGGCGCAGCCGATGCAGCGCGATGCCGATGGCTGGCACTCGCTCGTCGTGCGGGACGTCGTGGCGGGCGCGCGATATTCGTTCGTGCTCGGCGACGGCGCTGAGCTGCCGGATCCCGCCTCGCGTTTTCAGCCGGACGACGTACACGGCGCGAGCGAATTGGTGGCCGATCACCCACGTAGCTCCTCGGGCTGGCGAGGGCGCGCGTGGGCGGAGCTCGTGATCTACGAGCTGCACATCGGTACGTTCACCCGCGACGGCACGTTTCTCGCGGTGATCGACAAGCTGGATTACCTCGCCGGTCTCGGTGTGACCGCGATCGAGCTCATGCCCGTCGCGGATTTTCCAGGCACGCGCGGCTGGGGTTACGACGGCGTGTTCCTGTACGCGCCCGAGTCGTCATATGGCCGGCCAGAGCACCTGCGAGCATTGGTCGATGCCGCGCACGCGCGCGGCATCGCGGTGCTGCTCGACGTTGTCTACAACCATTTCGGTCCGGAGGGAAATCATCTCGGCCGCTTTGCGCCGGAGTTCTTCACCCAGCGGCACCCGACACCGTGGGGCGCGGGCATCAATTTCGATTCCCGAGAAGCCCGGCCCGTGCGCGATTTCTTCGTGGAGAACGCGCTGTACTGGTTGCGCGAGTTCGACCTCGACGGATTGCGGCTGGATGCCGTGCACGCTATCCGGGATGACAGCGAACTGCACGTGCTCGAGGAGATTGCGCGGCGCGTGCGCGCGGAATTCGCGGTTCGGCCGATTCACCTCATTCTCGAGAACGAGGACAACGAGGCGCACCGCCTCGCGCGTGAGCCGACGGGCAGGCCGCGCGAGTTCACCGCGCAGTGGAACGACGACATTCATCACGGGCTGCACGTGGCTGCGACCGGCGAGAGCGCGGGCTACTACGCGGAATATCTCGGCAACACCCGTCTGCTCGCGCGCTCGATCGCCGAGGGCTTTGGGTTCCAGGGCGAGGTCATGAAGTTCCGCGGCAGCACGCGTGGCGAGCTGAGCGCTGCGTTGCCGCCCACCGCGTTCGTGTCGTTCATCCAGAACCACGACCAGATCGGGAACCGGGCGTTCGGCGAGCGGATCGGCGCGCTCGTCGCGCCCGAGCGGTTGCGTGCGATCGCGGCCATCTATCTGCTCGCACCGCAAATCCCGATGCTGTTCATGGGCGAGGAGTGGAACGCGGCCCAGCCTTTCCAGTATTTCTGCGATTTTCACGAGCCGCTCGCCACCGCGGTGCGCGAAGGACGCCGCAACGAATTCCGTCGCTTTCCGGAATTCGGCGAACCGGCGCAGCGCGAGCGGATTCCCGATCCGCAAGCGGCAGAGACGTTTGCGGGATCGAAGCTGGACTGGGCGGCGCAGTCGCTGTCGCAACACGTCGCATGGCTGCGCTGGTATCAGCGTGTGCTCACCGCACGGCGCGCGTATGTCTGGCCGCTCATTCCGCACATCCGGCGTGCCGGCACCTGGCAGGTGGTGCAAAACGCGGCGCTCTTCGTGAGCTGGGGCTGTGGCGAACTCGGACGGTTGCGGCTCAGCGCGAACCTCGGCCCTGTGCCGGTGGAATTCCCGCTCGATCGCGCGCGCGTCATCTGGCACGAGGGCGGCAAGCCCGACGATACGACGCTGCCGCCATGGTCCGTACGCTGGACGGTCGCGAGCCGCCGATGAAACCGCCGCGTGCCACGTACCGCCTGCAGTTCACGCGCGAGTTCGGGTTTGCCGCCGCCGCGCGCGTCGCGCCGTACCTCGAGAAGCTGGGCGTGAGTCACGTGTACGCCTCTCCATACCTGCGCGCGCGACCCGGCAGTACGCATGGCTACGACATCGTGGCGCACGATGAGCTGAACCCGGAGCTCGGCAGTCTCGAGGACTTCGGGCACATGTCCGCGGAGTTCGCGCGCCACGGTCTGCAACAGATTCTCGATTTCGTACCTAACCACATGGGCGTTGGCGGCGCCGACAATCCGTTGTGGCTCGACGTACTCGAGTGGGGTCCCGATTCGCGCTACGCCGGCTGGTTCGACATCGACTGGGAGCCGGCCGCCGGGTATCTCGCCGAGAAGCTTCTCGTGCCCGTGCTCGACGACCAGTACGGCGCGGCGCTCGAGGCCGCGGGCACGTTCGCGGTGTGGGCGCACGAGACGCACAAGCTTCCGATCCATCCGTTGCGTTACACCGCGGTACTCGGCGCACAGCATCCGGCGCTCGAGCGCATCGGCGACGAGTTCTCCGCGTTGCGCGAGTGGCGGCCGCAGATGCAGCGCCGCGCCAATGAGCTCGAGTCCGATCTGGCGTTGCTCATTGCGACCGACACGCACGCGCGCGCCTCGCTCGACGCGGCGCTTGGGCGTCTCAATGGGGCGCAGGATCCGGAGCGGCGCGAATTGAATGAATTGATTCGCGATCAATACTGGCGGGCGAGCCACTTCCGCGTCGCCGGCGACGACATCAACTATCGCCGCTTCTTCAACATCAACGACCTCGCGGGCCTGCGCATCGAATTGCCGGAGGTATTCGAGCATGCGCACCGGCTGGTGGTGCGGCTGTTGCGCGAAGGGGCGATCGCGGGCTTGCGCATCGATCACATCGATGGGCTGCTCGATCCCACGGAGTACCTGCGCCGGTTGCGCGCGCTCGCATTGCAACCGGACGGCGCATCGCGCCCGTTCTATCTGATCGTCGAAAAGATACTCGCGCGCGATGAGGCGCTGCGCCGCGACTGGCCGGTCGAAGGAACGACGGGCTACGAATTCGCGAATCTCGTGCTGCGCGTGCTCACGCATCCGGGCGGCGAGGAGGCGCTGTCACGCGCCTACGTCGAACACGCCGGCGAGCGGCAGCCATTCGCCGAGATGGTGCGCGAAAGCAAGATCCGCATCCTGCGCAACGAGATGGCCAGCGAACTCAATGTGCTCGCGCGCGACGCCGCGCGCGTGGCACGCCAGAACACGCGCACCGCGGATTTCACCCGCAACATCCTGCGCCGTGCGATTCGCCAGACGATCGCCTGCTTCCCCGTGTATCGCACGTACCTGGATGCGAGCGGCGAGCTCGCGCCCGAGGATCGCGCGCGTGTAATGGCGGCGCTGTCGAAGGCCCGCATTTACGAGCGCGACGTCGATCCGAGCGTGTTCGATTTTCTCGAGATGCTGCTTTCCGGGGACCTCGCGGCAGCGCCACGCAGCGGTTTCAGTCGCCACGCCGCGCTGCGCTGCGCGATGAAGTTCCAGCAATTGAGTGGCCCCGTGATGGCCAAGGGCCTGGAGGACACGGCCTTCTATCGGTACAACCGTCTCATCTCCCACAACGAGGTGGGCGGTGATCCGGCGTCGCTCGCCGCGTCACCGGAGGAATTTCACGCGGTCAACGCGGAACGCGCGCGGCGCATGCCGCATGGATTGCTCGCCACCGCAACGCACGATACGAAGCGCGGCGAAGATGTGCGCGCGCGCCTCGCGGTGCTTGCCGAGATGCCGGAGGAGTGGTCGCGGTACGTGTCCGAATGGCGCAGGACGCTCGCGCGACACAGCGAGGCGCTGAACGACCGCAATCTCGAATATCTGCTGTACCAGACGCTGCTCGGCAGCTGGCCGCTCGAGCCGATGAACCAGCAGGCGCTCGCCACCTACGGCGCGCGCATCGAAGCCGCCCTCGTGAAGTCCGCGCGCGAGGCACGCGCGAACACCAGCTGGTCCGCACCGAATGACGGCTTCGAGGGGGCATTGAAGGAGTTCATTGGGGCTGCGCTTGCGTCGCGAGCATTCCGCGCATCGTTTGAGCCCCTGGCCGCGCGGGTGGCTTTGGCAGGCGCGCGCAATGGCTTGGTGCAGACCGTGCTCAAACTCACCGTACCAGGCGTGCCCGACATCTACCAAGGCACAGAGCTGTGGGATTTCGCATTGGTTGACCCGGACAATCGACGTCCGGTCGACTTCGGGGCGCGCGCCACGTCGCTCGAGGCAGCGCTCGTCGAGTGGCGCCGCGATCCGGCCGGCACGGTGGGCCGGACATGGCAGAACTGGCCGACCGGCGAGATCAAGCTGCTGACGATCGCGGTGCTGCTCGAGCATCGCCGCCAACACGGCGCACTCTACGAATCCGTTGCGTACCGTCCAATCGAATGCGGGGGCGCGTTCGCTGGATTCGTGCGCGAAAGCGATAGCCTTGCACTTGCGGTCATCTTTTCTCGCTATCCGCTGTCGGACACGACGGATGCGCTCGCACCGCCGGACAGCGGGTCGTGGCGCAATGTCCTCACGCACGAGAGCGTTTTCGCCACAGGCCACGCGCCGTGGGCTTTGCAAGATCTACCATTCCTCGTTCTCGAGCGCGCGATTTAGATAGGCGCGCGCGGCCCTGCCGGTCGACCGTGCGAAATTGCGGTGATTCAAGCTGCGATCTCTCACCCTGTCTTACATCGACCGTTGCGCGCGACGTCCTTAATGAGCGCCCCTCTCGATTTCACCTGAAAGGCACGACGTCATGGCAAGCCGCAAACCCCCGCGTAAGTCCGCAGTCCCGGCCGCGAAGAACTCCGAATCGTCGAAGACCTCGGCGCGCTCCACGACGAGCGGCCCGTCGACCAAACCTAGGTCCGTGGATCGCGGCGACAAAGCTGCCGTGAAGATGGCCGCGGTCGGTGCGCTGACAACGGCGATGCCGGCCAACGCTAACAAGGCCAATGAGTACGGCGACGCCGCGCGCACGCCGAAACCGGGCATGCAGGTCGAGCCGGACGATCCGTCGGCGACTGGCAGCACACTCACTGAAGGCGCGACATCGCCCAAGACCGGCGAGGGTGCGCCGCCCGTTGGATTCAATCCCACCAACGGCCCCCTTGATCGTGTGCGCGTAGATTCGGGCGGACGCGTCCTCACGACCAACCAGGGCGTGCCCGTCGCTGACAATCAGAATTCCCTGAAGGCGGGCCTGCGCGGCCCCGCACTGCTGGAAGATTTCATCCTGCGCGAGAAGATCACGCACTTCGATCACGAACGCATTCCCGAGCGCATCGTCCACGCCCGCGGTTCGGCGGCGCACGGATACTTCGAGTGCTACGAGCCGCAGACGAAAATCACGCGCGCATCGCTGTTCGCCGAGAAGGGCAAGCGGACGCCGGTATTCGTGCGCTTCTCAACCGTCGCGGGCGAGCGCGGTTCGACCGACACGGCGCGCGACGTGCGCGGCTTCGCGGTGAAGTTCTATACGGACGAAGGCAACTGGGATCTCGTCGGCAACAATATCCCGGTGTTCTTCATCCAGGATGCAATGAAGTTTCCGGACTTGATACACGCCGTGAAGCCGGAACCACACAATGGCATGCCGCAGGCGGCGAGTGCGCACGACACGTTTTGGGACTTCGTCTCGCTGATGCCGGAATCCGTTCACATGCAGATGTGGGTGATGTCGGATCGCGCGATTCCGCGCAGCTATCGCATGATGCAAGGCTTCGGCGTGCACACGTTCCGCATGGTCAACGAGCGCGGTGCCAGTGTCTTCGTGAAGTTTCACTGGAATCCGGTTGCGGGTACGCACTCCCTCGTTTGGGACGAGGCCGTCAAGATTTCGGGCGCCGATCCGGATTTCCACCGGCGCGATTTGTGGGAAGCGATCGAAGCCGGCGCTTTCCCCGAATGGGAACTCGGATTGCAGGTTTTCACCGAGGAGCAGGCGGAAAAATTCAGTTTCGATGTGCTCGATGCAACCAAAATTGTTCCGGAGGAACTCGTGCCCGTGAAGCCCGTCGGGCGAATGGTGCTCAACCGCAATCCTGACAACTTTTTTGCCGAGACCGAGCAGGTGGCGTTCTGTACCGCGCACATCGTGCCCGGGCTCGATTTCAGTAACGACCCGCTGCTCGCCGGCCGAATCCATTCCTATGTCGACACTCAGATTTCGCGTCTCGGCGGGCCTAACTTCCACGAGATTCCGATCAATGCTCCGGTTGCGCAGGCCCACAACAACCAGCGCGACGGCATGCATCGGCAGGCGATCAACCGCGGACGGGTCGCGTACGAACCCAACTCACTCGGCGGTGGGTGTCCGTTCCAGGCCGGCGCGCAGGGCTTTACCTCTTTCCCGCAACCGATTGAAGATGACAAGGTGCGCGGCAAGCCGGAAAAGTTCGCGGATCACTACACCCAGGCGGCCTTGTTCTACGCCAGCCAGTCGGCGGTCGAGCAGGCGCACATCGCGGCGGCGTTTCGTTTCGAGCTAACCAAAGTCCAGGTGCCTGCCATTCGCGAGCGCGTCGTTTCGCAATTGGTGAACGTCAGCGCAGAGCTCGCATCCACAGTTGCTGCCGCACTCGGCATCGACGTGCCGGAGGCGCAGCCCGCGGTGAAACCCCGTAACAATCGCCCCGAAGTAAAGTCGTCGCCGACGCTGTCGTTGCGCGCGCGAGCGGGAAATATCGGCATTCGAACGCGCCGGATCGCGATCCTCGTTGCTGACGGGGTAGACGGTGAGGCGCTGCAGGGTCTGCATGCTGCACTTGCGGCGGAGGGCGCGGTGCCGCGCTTCGTAGGACCGAGACTCGGTGCGGTTAAATCGGCGCGCGGGGGTGACATCGACGTGGAGGTCACGCTCGAGACGGCCCCGTCGGTACTTTTCGACGCGGTCGTGGTTCCGAATGGCGATGCGGCGATCGCGGAACTCTCGCACATCGGTCAAGCGCTCGAATTTCTCAAGGATCAGTATCGCCACTGCAAGCCGATGCTCACGCTGGGAGGTGGCAAGCGTTTACTGGAGGCGGCCGGTATTCCCCCCAAGCTCCCTGATGGCGCACCCGATCCGGGGCTGGTGTTTGCCGACGACCCTGCACGCGCAAAGCGGGAATTCATCGCCGCCATCGCCAAGCATCGTCACTTCGAGCGGCAGACGGACCCGCCGCGAGTGTAACGACACGCCATATTGACCTTGCACTGGAGAAAACCTTGTCGAAACGAAAACCGAAGACGCAACCGGGAGCGACGAGAGTTGCGCCGCCCACGCTACCCCAAGGGGACCAGAATCAAAGCGATCCCGTTCAGCCGGATTCAAGAGACCAAAGCGGGTCCACTGGCCGAAATACCGGTGGTGCGGCGGTGGGGCAGGATAAGGACACAGGTCAGAATCGCTATGGCCAGACTGGTTTTGGCAGCACCCAAAGTCGCGAGACTATCGGCCAGACTAGCTACAGAAAAAGTGGTGAAGGGCCTGGCCAGGAGTCCAGATCCCAGAGCAACACGGGATCAGGCCGGGCTGACCACGAAGCAGAGGAATATGCGCGCAACGGCGGCGGGGCACAGTCGCTTCGACAAAAGAGGCGATAGTCTGACGCGACTCCCAATGCGGGAGCACCTGCTGGCCTACAGCGACTGTTTAATGACGCCTGCATGTTCAGACGCACAACGAGCGCAGTTTCGGCGCACCGAATACCTACGAGTTAGCCATGACATCCATAGCCTCCGTATCCCCCGCTGCCATTCCAAGCGATAGTGGTGCTGTCTCCTGGGGTGCCGTGTTTGCCGGCGCCGTCGGCGCCGCCGCGTTCTCCCTGATTCTGATCCTGTTAGGCACGGGGTTGGGCCTCTCGGTGGTATCTCCGTGGGCACGCGACGGCATCTCCGCGGCAACAGCCAGTGTCTCCACCGTCGTCTGGATCACGGTCGTTCAAATCCTCGCCTCAGTGCTAGGGGGATATCTGGCAGGACGCCTGCGTTCGCGATGGGTGACGGTCCACACGCACGAAGTCTACTTTCGCGATACCGCGCACGGCTTCCTGGCCTGGTCGGTGGCTACTCTACTGATGGCGACGCTGCTCTCGTCCGCGGTGGGGGCCGTCTTGACGACCGGGCTCAAAGCCACTGGCGCCGTCGCGGGTTCCGCAGTCGCGATGACAGGGACCGCCGCGGCTGCCGGCACCGTATCCCCAAAGAAGGACGACTCTGAGGCGGATTCCGTCAGCTACTCCGTGGATTCCCTGTTTCGCGCGAGCGCGCCGAGCGCCGCACCGTCGAACGCCGATCAGCCGAAATCGCCTGACAGGACTCTGGAAGTGACCCGCATCTTTGCGAACGGTCTCAAGTCACAGGAACTCCGGACTTCGGACACTCAATATCTGGGGCACCTGGTCGCGCGGAACACCGGCCTGTCGCAAGCGGATGCCGAAAGACGTGTCACCGATACTTTCACGCAATTGAAGCAGACGCTTCAGCAGGTGCGCGAGGAGGCCAAAAAAGCTGCGGACGACGCACGCAAGGCGTCGGCGTATCTGGCGCTGTGGCTCGTCATTTCTTTGCTGGTCGGAGCTTTTGTAGCGAGCCTGGCCGCCACCTTCGGCGGCCGTCTGCGAGATTCATCTGTGCTGGCTAAACCGTAATTCAAGGATTCAACATGCGTTCCATTCTGCTGTTCTTCCTCGGCGTTCCGATTCCGATCATCATCCTGATCGCGCTATTCGTTCGCTAGACGGGCAGGCGTGTTCATAGAGGCGCCGCTCGCCTCATCGCACGGCGGAACTCGACCAGCGGCCAAAGCCCTGCAACCAGCGTCAACGGGTCGGCTGGCTTCCTCACCACCCAGACCGGCGAATTCCTGAGCCACGGGATTTCGGCATTGGCCGGGTCTCCAGTCAGGATGATGGTTGGCACTCCATGCCCAAGTTCTCGGGCAAGCGCCTCTGCAACCTCGGTTCCAGTCATGTCGCCGCCTAAGTGATAGTCGACGATCAACACGTCCAGGCGGTTCCTGACGGAGTCGGCCTGAGCGAGAGCCGAGGCAGCTGAAGCAGCCTCGTAAACGGCGAAGCCGGCCGCCGTCAGCAACGTGCCAGTGGCGAGGCGCGACTCTTCATCGTCATCGACATGCAAAATGATTCCGTGCAGGTGTCGCGCACGAAAATCCACTTCAAGCGGCTCTGCGTGCGGCACATCGATGTCGTCCATTGGCGTCTCTTTCTTATGCAGCGGCGACGACACAACTTCACCTGAGCGCATTGCGAAAACCTGCCAGCATCGAGGAAGTAAACACGCGAGACTTGTCTGGCGCGATCTGCCGTCTAACAACTCGACAATTGCAAATGGTTCGCGATAGTCGTCGGCCTGGGCTGACATAAACTGTCGGCGTTTACTCCGTTTATTGAACTTGCTTGCGTCCTAATTTTGCCCTCTCACAACAGGAGGACCTTCCATGGCCAAGGCAAAAAAGAAGTCCGCGCGTGCGAAACGACCCACCGGCAACGATGCCATCGCTCTCCTCAAGGCCGATCATAGGCAAGTCGAGGAGTGGTTCGAGCAGTTCGAGAAAACGCGTGACGACGACCGCAAGTTGACCCTCGCAACCAAAATCTGCAGCGCATTGAAGGTGCATACCACCATCGAGGAAGAAATCTTTTATTCCGCGTTCCTTGCCGCGACTGAAGACAAGGACATGCATCACGAAGCCGAGGTGGAGCACGCCGGCGCCAAGAACCTGATCGCGCAAATCGAAGCGTCGAGCCCAGATGACGATTACTACGACGCGAAGGTGAAGGTGCTCTCCGAGATGATCAAGCACCACGTGAAGGAAGAAGAGCAGCCGGGTGGCATGTTTGCAGAGGCACGTGATTCCGATATGGATCTCGAGGCGCTCGGCGAACAGATGGCCGCGCGCAAGTCGGAACTCGAAGAGGCAAGTGGGGTTACACCTCCCGGCGCGCGCAAACAGCGCAATGACGGGAGGGCGAGCAACGCGCGCAACTGATAGACGTCGTCCGCCGGGCAGGCCCGCGCGAACCGCGCGCGGGTCTCGTCAGTGCGCGCCCCCGACGTTGCGTGCGTCTACTATTTGGCGGTGCGGTCGATCTCGGCGCGATAGTCGGCCATCGTTCGGCGTGTGCGCGCAACGGTCTTCAGGTCATATCCGGCATCGGCGATGGCTTTCCTGAGCTGGGCGTCATCGATATCTTCCATGGCGCGCGTTTCCACGATGACGAGTTTGCTTTCCAGGCTGACGACTACATCCACGACCGCGGGATTCTTGCGCAGGCTTGCTTCAATCCCCTGGGCACAAAACCCGCAGACCATCCCGTACACCTTCATTTCGATGGTGGTCGCTTTGGCCGTGAAGTTCGCGAGGATCAAGACTGCAGTGAGGCAGAGGAGTCGTTTCATGGTTGGCTTCTCACAGACTGAACATTGCCCGGGCCTGCAGCCTTCCGTCCGTGGTCGCTCCGGCTTCGATCCACGTCCGCTTCTTGAAAAATCTCACGAGGAACGACAATTGATCTCCCCCATGGGCGCCCGCCGCGTTTCCCGAGTAGCGAGTGGCGCAAACGACGAACCAGGTCGCCAGCGTATTGGTGTCATGCACGTAAGGGGCGATCCCGAATTGCAGCATGTCCACGCGATGTGTGAATGCGGATGAGTAGTGAGAGTCGGTCTTGAACGAGGAATAGATGCGGCGGGTCTCAAAATCGATCTGCCCGCCGGCATTCCAGCCATTGGCGCCGATCGTTCGTTCATAGGAAGTTTCTCGAGGAGGGGCGGGCGCGCCGTGGTTGTGACCGGAATCGCCAGGCAGCTCCGTGAAACTGACGATCTGAGTCATGTGCGCACTATCCACGCCGCCCCAGAAAAATACGTTCGCCTGGGCCGCTTCCATGTTCCAGCGCTTCGCGAGGAAGTTCACCCGGAAGTACGAGACGTTGTGCTCGGGGTGGGCACCTCCGCCTTCGATATCCATATGGCCAACGCCAAGTGACATGAACGAAGTCGGCGCGTAAAAAATCTGCGCCTCCGCCATCTTGCCGTCGGTGTAGTCCGCCATCACCGTGGTGCTGTGCGCATATCCAATAGGCCGCGCCGCGGCGTGGTGCGAAACCAGAAATGCCGCGAGGACCCAGGCGATGGCGCGTACCGGAAGATTCATGATTTCCCTGGGCCCAGCTAATCACGACGCGCTGACGAGCAGCGTCGGCCATCTGCGGACCGCTTCGTAGGAATTCGCGAATCGGTACGAGAATAAACTCCGACCCCGGCGCGGCCAGGGTTCAAAAAACGCGGGCTTGAGCAGCGCGCGTCAGTGTCGAATGGCCCTGCCGGGCTTTAGCACGACTTTCGTGTACTCGTTTTGCTTCTCCTTGAAGTTCTTGTAGCCCTCGGCTGCATCTTCGAGGTCCAGATGATGGCTGATGAGGAACGTCGTATCGAGCTTCCCATCCAGGATCAAGTCCAGTAGTTCGGGCATGAACTTCTGCACATGGGTCTGCCCGCTCTTGATCGTGAGTCCTTTTTCCATGAGCGCGCCGATGGGGAACTTGTCCGCGATGCCGCCGTAGACACCGGGTATCGAGACGCGTCCCCCTTTGCGGGTGGCAAGGATCACTTGACGCAGCGCGTGCACTCGATCCGTGGCCATGAAGGTTTTGACTTTCACGTGATCCAGGAGGTTGTCGACGGTCATGCCGTGGCTCTCCATGCCAACGGCGTCGATGCACGCGTCAGGGCCAATGCCGCCAGTCAGCTCCGCCAGCGCCTCCCGCACCTTCACCTGTTCGAAATCGAGGATCTCGGCGCCAAGTTTCCTGGCGAGCGCCAGTCTTCCCGGACGATGATCGATGGCGATGACGCGATGGGCGCCTAACAACAATGCGCTTTGAATCGCAAACAGGCCCACGGGACCGCAACCCCACACAGCGACGATGTCGCCTGGTTCGATGTCGCAGTTCACGGCGGCCATCCAACCGGTCGGGAGGATGTCAGAAAGAAACAGTACCTTGTCGTCTTCGATGCCGTCCGGAACTACGAGCGGCCCGACATCAGAGTAGGGCACGCGGACGAACTCGGCCTGGCCGCCCGCATAGCCGCCGGTGAGGTGGGAGTAGCCAAAAGCCGCGGCCATGGGATAGCCGTATGCCAGCTCCGAAGGATCGGACTTGTCGGCTGGATTCGAATTGTCGCAGGCAGCGAACTGTTGCTTGTTGCAGAAGTAGCAGCTGCCACACGCGATCACGAAGGGAACCACCACGCGTTGGCCCAACTTCAATTTCTTGTTGCCCGAGCCGACTTCCATTACCTCGCCCATGAACTCGTGGCCGAGCACGTCGCCGCTCTTCATGCCGGGAATGGTGTGATCGTAGAGATGCAGGTCCGAGCCGCAGATCGCAGTAGATGTGATACGAATGATGGCATCGCGCGGATTGACGATCTCGGGATCGGGAACTGTTTCGACGCGAACGTCTTGTTTGCCTCGCCAGGTGAGTGCGCGCATGGGGGTCTCCTTATTCGCCGCGCGGCGCCGCTGCCGGGGGTTGTGAGGTGGGGATCTCGCCGGTCTCCATGAGCTGCTTGAAGCGACGCAGATCCTGGCGCGCCTGAACGTGGGGCTCACGCTGGAATAGTTTGGCGATGACCTTGCCCAGCGTTCCAGCAGGTGGGTCATAGACGATCGTCACCGTGACTTGCGTGCCGCGGCGATTGCTCGTCGGTTTGAACTCGATGCGTCCGCTATTCGTAATGCTGGCGCTTTGGTCGGACCGCCAGGCGATCACTTCTCCGGGAATGTCTTCGGTAATGAGAGAGTCCCACTCCACGGTCGTGTCGGCAGGCGCTTTTACTTTCCAGTGCGATCTCATGCTGTCGAGGATCTGCACACTTGCGATGTTGTCCATGAACAGCGGCAAGTTCCGGAAATCCCGCCAGAATGCATAGAGGTCTTGCGGCGAGCGATTGATGGTTACGGTGCGTCCGATGAGTTCTCCAGCGTCGTCCGGATCGATCGGGAGTCCAGCCGCCGCGGGGCTTGGATCCTTCGCCGTCGAGGGCGGAGCGTCGTCGACTGACGTGGGGGTGTTGCGCTTTGCCATGGAAATTCCTGCCGTGTTTGCGAGTGGAATGAGTTAGCGCTTCGGGTGCGGCCCTTGACTGTAGGAAGGCTATAGCCGGCGTCGAACGGAATCGCGCTCAGCCGGTACGCACGGCACCGCACATGCATCCGCCAGTAAGCTTGCCTTCGTTCACGCCGGTTGTTTCAGCATCAGCCCCCAGGCGCCGACTTGCCGGGCAGCTTCTCGGCGAGCTGTTTGTGTTCCTTGAGCGTCGGCAGTGTCTTCTCGGCGAACTGTGCGAAATCCCGATCGCTCGATCCCGCGGCGCTTTCAAAGAGCGAGATCGCCTTGGAATGGTCCATTTGCATGTGTTCGGCATACGCGTGGTCAAAATCGCCGCCCGATTTGGCATTCAGCGCACTGACCATGGCCTTGTGCTCGGCATCGAGCTCTTTAGGCGCGGCAATGCCCTTGCTTTTCGCCAGCGAAGCAAGCTCGGCGTTCGCGCGGCCATGGTCGCTCACCATGCGCTCCGCAAAGCCGCGAATGGCGGGATCCTGCGATTTGCTGAGCGCTAACTTTCCGGCTTCGACTTCGGTCATGCCATCGAGGGACGCTTTCTTGACGAAGACACTGGGGGCGGGCGGGGTCTTTTCGGCTTCCGCTGCGAGTGAGGCAGTCGATACGCCGGTGAGCGCGAGGAAGAGGATCGTCTTCTGGATAGACATGACTGAGACCTCCATGTTGGTGTGCGCGGAGTCTGTGCTTCGTTCGTTGCCTCTTGTGTCATCCATTCGACACTCGACCCCGTCAGCGAACAACGCGGCGGTGTGTGGAAACTTCTATTGCCGGCAGGCCGGGGCTTTCCGACACGGTCGTCGCCGGGCAAAAGCGAAGAGGAAGTAACTGCGCACTTGATGCGCGCAAACAACTGGCGCGGTGATCCGCGCCGGTTGGTCAGCTCGTTGTTGCCCGCACTAGTTCTTCGCCGAGCCCGGCTCGGCCATCTTGCGGTGCTGCTCGGCCAGCAAGACATTCGGCATGACGTTGGCGAGCGCAGCCCGCAGCTTGTTGGAAGCTCCCGCGACCACCCCGGCTTCGCCCCGCTCCATCGCTTCGAAGCCGGTCTTCGCCACGTCGGCAGGATCCGCCTTGTGTTCGTCCGCGCCGACCTTCGTGTCGAGCAGGTCTGCGCGCGCGAAAAAATCCGTGTCAGTGGCGCCGGGCATCAGGCACGTGACGGAGACTTCTGTTTCCTTGAGCTCGTTGCGCAACGCATACGAGAAAGAGTCGATGAATGCCTTGGTACCGTTGTAAACCGCCTGGAAAGTGCCCGGCATGAATCCTGCGATCGAGCCGGTGATGAGAATCCTGCCTTTATTCCGTCTGCGCATCTGTTTGCCGACTCGTTGGATCAGATCGAGCGTGCCCGTCACATTGGTATTGATGGCGTGCTGCACTTCGGCGAGCTCCTGGTCCAGAAAAGCTTTGCCGAGACCATGCCCTGCATTCACAAGCAGCGCGTCAATGGGCCGATCCCCCGATTGGACTCGAAGCTTGCTGACGAGGCTTGTGACTCCGAATCGGCCAAATGCGATGTCTCGAGTGAGACCTTCCTCATCGACGCGCCCGCGTTTCCGACACGAGGTGGGCGCTGTTGCTGACGAGTCCGGGTGCCACGGCAGCAGAAGATAGCCGTATGGAACGCCGTACCGGTCTGCAGCCGCGCAAGCCTGGACGCGGTCGCGCCGCGGTGCTCGTGCTCGACGTGATCTCGGACTTCGAATTCCCGGATGGCACGCGCGTGCGGCGCGCGCTGACCGCGCACGCACCCGCGATACGGCGGTTCCTGGCCCGCGCACGCTCAAGCGCCGTTCCGGTCATCTATCTCAACGACAACATCGGCACTTGGCGCAGCGACGCGCCCGCGCTGATCGCGCGCTGCACGGACGCGCGACGCGCCGGGTGCCGGCTCGTGCGTTCACTATTGCCGGAAGAGAAGGACTCGATCGTGCTCAAGCCGCGCCACTCGGGATTCTTCGGCACGCCGCTGGTGGCGCTGCTCGAACATGAACGCGTCGACGCGGTGGTGATCCTGGGCGTCTCCGCGGAGAGCTGTGTGTGGATGACGGCATGCGATGCCCATACGCGTGGGCTCAAACTCATCGTGCCCGTCGATACGATGGCCGGTGCGTCCACGCGCGATCTGCGCGCTACTGTGCAGAGCCTGCATCGCGTGCTCGGCGCGCGCACGCCCGCGCGTGCGAGTTCGTTGCGGTTCGCCGGATCGAAGGTTCTCTGACGCGTTGATTCAATCAATTCACAACTCACAGGTGCATTCATGACTCCCGCGAAGTCGAAATCCTTGTTTACGCGGCTTGCCAAGGGAACCGCGCGCGCGACCGGCAGGCCTGCGACCTTTGGCGTAGCGCTGGCGGTCGTTTTGGTGTGGGGTGTGAGTGGCCCGATCTTTCATTGGAGCGACACGTGGCAACTCATCATCAACACCGGCACCACGATCGTGACGTTTCTCATGGTGTTCCTGATTCAAAGCACCCAGAACCGGGACGCTGAAGCCGTGCAGGTGAAGCTCGACGAGCTGCTGCGGATCTCTCCGGGCGCACACAATGTCCTCATGAATCTCGAGGAGCTCGAGGAAGACGAACTCGCACGCATACGCGCGGTGTATTGCCGGCTGGCGGAAAAGGCACGCCGCAGCGCGGACGACGGCCTGACTGACGACGGTGTGCCGGAAATCGGCAATCTGGTGACTGAGACCGAAGGCGAGGGCCAGCAGAAGTAGGCGTGTTCGCCACGGCCGCGATCTATTGCCCGAAATATCAAAGGCAATCACCTACGGCGAAGCGCGCTCGCTCGTGCGAATCTATGCAGATGAATCCGCCGAATCAGGCTGTGTCGACGGTCCGATTGGGGAGCACTGGTCCGCAGGTCTTCCCAGTCGCACTCGGCTGCATGGGAATGTCGGGCATGTACGGCCCGGCGGACGAGGCGGAGAGCATCGCGACGATCCACGCGGCGCTCGAGCTCGGCATCAATGTGCTCGACACGGGCGACTTCTACGGTCAGGGCCACAACGAAATGTTGATTGGCCGTGCGATCGCCGATCGGCGCAATCGCGCGCTGCTGTCGGTGAAGTTCGGCGCGCTGCGCGGACCGGACGGTAGTTGGGGCGGCATGGACACGCGCCCGGCGGCGATCAAGAACTTCCTCGGCTACACGTTGACGCGGCTCGGCGTGGACCACATCGACATCTATCGCCCCGCGCGCCTCGACCCCAACGTTCCGATCGAAGACGTCGTCGGTACGATCGCGGATCTCAAGAAGGCCGGGTATGTGCGATTCATCGGCTTGTCCGAAGTCGGACCGGACACCCTCAAGCGCGCGCAGGCGGTGCATCCCATCGTCGACCTGCAGATCGAATACTCGCTCGTGAGCCGCAATCCGGAAGAAAGGATCGTGCCGTGCATGCGCGTGCTCGGCATCGCGATGACGGCATACGGCGTGTTGTCACGCGGGTTGTTAGCGGGTTCGCGCCCGACGGAGAGCGGCGACTACCGTGCCCATCTGCCGCGGTTCGCCGGCGACAACGCGGCGAAGAACCAGCGCCTGGTCGATGCACTGTCGAAGCTCGCGCAGGAGCGGGGCGTATCCCCCGCAGCGCTGGCAATCGCATGGGTGATGTCGCGCGGCAAGGACATCATCCCGGTGATCGGCGCGCGCACGCGCAAGCAGTTGGGCGAAATTCCGGTGGCGCTCGGGTTGCGGCTGACGACGGATGAGCTGAATCGAATCGAGGCGGCGGTACCGGTGAGCGAAGTGGCGGGCACGCGCTACCAGGAAGAGCAGATGAAACATCTGGATAGCGAGCTGGGTCCGCTGCAACCAGGTTAGAAATGGGGTCAGGCCCCAAAAGCCGATTTGGGGTCTGACCCCATTTTGTTGACATTACGACAATCCTCGTAATATCGTGCGGCGCCATGAGAGCCCCTCAGGTTATCGGCGCCCTCGCGGCGCTCGCCCACGACTATCGGCTCGCGATCTATCGGCTGCTGATTGAGCAGGGTTCCGATGGCTTGCCAGCGGGTGTCATCGGCGAACGCGTGGGCCTGTTGCCGTCTTCGCTCACTTTTCATCTTCAATCGTTGCATCGCGCGGGGTTGATCAGACAGGCGCGCATGAGCCGGCATCTGATCTACAGCGCGGACTTCGCGGCAATGAACGAACTCGTCGGCTACCTCACTGACAACTGCTGCGCGGCGAGTGGCGGGAGCTGCGCACCAATGCAGGTTTCGAAGCCCGCGAAGCGCAAGCGCGCGGCATAGGTGGGCAAGATGAACATCGAACGGCCGTTCAACGTTCTCATTCTCTGCACCGGAAATTCCGCGCGCAGCATTCTGGCGGAAAGCCTCATCAATCACTGGGGCCGCGGCAAGTTCGTGGGTTTCAGCGCCGGCAGTTCGCCGAAGGGCAAGGTGCACCCGATTGCGCTCGAGCTGCTGAAGCAGATGAACATGCCGACAGAGGGCATGCGGTCGAAAAGCTGGGACGAGTTCGCCGCGCCCGGCGCGCCGCCGCTCGACTTCGTCTTCACGGTCTGTGATAACGCGGCGGGCGAGATGTGTCCGATCTGGCCGGGGCAGCCGATGACCGCTCACTGGGGCGTCGAGGACCCGGCCGCCGTCGAAGGATCGGACACCGACAAGTGGCTGGCCTTTCGCACCACGTTTCGCGAACTCGAAAGTCGTATCCGCATCTTCACGAGTTTGCCAATCCGTTCGCTCGAGCGGGCAAAGCTGCAGGAGCGCCTGCGAGAGATCGGCAAAACGGCCGCGACCGACGATGTCGCATGACCTGACTCGCAGAGTCTGCGCCGAAGCGCTTGGCGTATTGCTGCTGGCCGCGTGTGTAGTTGGCTCTGGAATCATGGCGGAACGTCTCGCGAGTGGAAACGCCGCGATTGCGCTCCTGGCAAACACACTCGCAACGGTTGCGGTACTCGCGGCGCTGATCGCCACGCTGGGCCCCATCAGCGGCGCGCACTTCAACCCAGTTGTCACGGGCGTGGCGCTGTTCAATGGACAAGTGGATGCGCGCACCGCCGCGTTCTACGTTCTCGCGCAAATCGCCGGCTGTTGCGCGGGAGCGCTGCTCGCAAACGCGATGTTCGAGCTCCCCGTACTTCAAGCATCGACGCACGTGCGCACGGGCGGTGCGCAATGGCTTTCGGAAATCGTCGCGACGGCAGGCCTGGTGTTCGTGGCCTTTCGATGCAAATCGGTAAATGAAGCGGCGTGGCGCGTATCGCTGTGGATAGGCGCTGCCTACTGGTTCACCGCCTCGACGTCTTTTGCGAATCCTGCGATCACGATCGGGCGGTCGCTCAGCGATACGTTCGCGGGTATCCGGCCGGCGGATGCGCCGGGCTTCATCCTTGCCCAAGTCGTTGGCGGAGTTGCGGGAGCGCTGCTGTTGCGCGCGTTCGCCGAGCGGCGCGTGGCCGCCTGATGATCCTGACCCCGGAACCTGCCGACGTCTTGAATCGCGAATGCGATTGCACCTTGACTGACATGCCTTTACTTCGTCGGCGCATGGATTCAATCGTTTGCAGGAATGGACCGCGGTTGATTGCCGACTCGCATCCGCACCTGTTTTCGGACGCGCCGGTTTTTGTTCGGGCCATGCATGCGAAGCAAATGCAGCACATCGTTGCGGCAGTGCACCGAATTGTGAAGCTACCGAAATACCGTGCGGCCGTGCTGCCAATGGCACCGGCCATTGCCCAACACGAGCCGCTGGCGCAAGGAGTTGTTTTTAGTTTCGATTTCCACGCTTCGTCCGCCGGCCCGAAGTTGATCGAGATCAATACCAATGCGGGCGGGGCACTGATAAACGTCGCGCTGCGCGCAGCGCAGCGCGCTTGTTGCGACGGCGCCGACGAATTGCTCTTCGGCCAGGCCGATGCAAACAAACTTGAGCAGCGAATTATCGGCATGTTCATGAATGAGTGGCGCCTGGCGCGCGCAGATCGCCCTCTGCGATCGATCGCCATCATCGACGAGGCGCCCACGACGCAGTTCCTGCATCCGGAGTTCCTGCTCTTCAAGGCGTTGTTCGAATCGATGGGTGTCGACGCGTACATCGCCGACTCCACCGATCTCGAGGTCGTCGGTGAGAAAATCATGATCGGCGGGCGTCCGATCGATCTCATCTACAACCGGCTCACGGATTTCTATTTCGAAAAGCCGCGGCATCGGGTGATGCGCGAGATACTCGAGCGCAATCTCGCGGTGGTGACCCCGCATCCGCACGCACACGCGTTGTATTCGAACAAGCAGAATCTCTCGATATTGAGCGACGCAGCCGCGCTTCGACAGGCCGGCGCGAGTCCGGACGATATCGAGGCGCTGACGCGCGGCATTCCGACCACTCGCACCGTGGAGGGAAGCGGCGAGCGGTGGTGGAATGAGCGCAAGCAGTGGTTCTTCAAGCCG
>Ga0193752_1001424_pt1 | contig 19948 bp, 20 predicted proteins | sample H1c1metaG_FD_144924 | JGI IMG/M metagenome (GOLD analysis project Ga0193752, IMG submission 144924) | Soil microbial communities from a riparian zone of the East river system, Colorado, United States - H1c1 | ecosystem: Environmental > Terrestrial > Soil > Riparian zone | place: USA: East River...
TCGTAGTGATCGTGCTTCCTGTCGAAGGCCGTCGGATCGGGATACGCGGTGCGCACCACCTCGACGATGCCGGCGACGCCCGGCACCTCGCAGCTCGAGTGATACAGCAGCGCCTGGTCGCCCTTCTTGAAGTCGTCGCGCAGCATGTTGCGCGCCTGGTAATTGCGCACGCCGTCCCACATCGCCGTTTTTTTCGGGCGCTTGGCGAAATCATCGATCCCGAACGTCGACGGCTCCGTCTTCATCAGCCAGTAGTTCATCGATTCCCCTTTCCGTGACGATGTAGTCCATGAACACGTCGGTCGCCGTCACGGGAATCTGCGGCACGACCTGGAATGCATAGGCGAGACCCACGAGTCGCGGCCCGCGCCAATGATCGCGCAGGTGGCGAAAGGCGAGCGCGCGATCGTAGAAGCCCGCGCCATGGCCGAGACGCGCGCCGCGGCGATCGAATCCGACGCCGGCGACGAAAATCGTGTCGAGAAAACGCGCACCCAGCCATTCGTGGCCTTCGGGCTCGATCATTCCGAAGGAGTGCTGCCGCGTGCGCGGGTTCAGCGGCACGAAACGCATGCTGCGCGCGCGCATGCTGGTGATGCGAGGCAGGAAGATCTCGCAACGCCGCCGTCGCGCAAGCTCGATCAGCGGTTCGGTGCCGAGTTCCTGCGGCATCGATGCATAGAGGCCGATGCGTTTGCCGGGGGTGAGCCAGTGTGTGAGCGCGATCGTCTCGGCAACCGTGCGCGCGGCACGCGCACGCACAGCCGGTCGCAGCGCTCTGCGCGCGGCGAGGAGTTCTTTGCGCAGTGATTGCTTCGTGTTCACGAAGAGTAAAGAGAAAAGCGCTACCCGAAAGTGCCGGTGTAAGTCATTGCTCTCGAACCAGAGCAACAAGGTGGGACCTGCCCCGACATTTAAGGCTTTCCGCCAGAAGCGGACCTGCACAATGCTGTCAGATAGCGTTGGTCCCGGGCGTTTACATTACGGTCGAGAGGTAACCCGACTTACTGTCGAACACCACAGGCAGCGCAGGGTCACTGTACACCAACTTACTTGTAGGAATGCGTGGGGACATTCCTCATTTTGGTGAACGGGACAGATTTATTTAATGACGATGAGAATCGTCATTAAATAAATCCGTCCCCTACAGGTCGAGCTGGCGTGTGCGCTGTAGCGCATTCTCGACGCGCTCGCGCATGTGTTTCACACGGCCGCTGACATTCCCTTGCAATTCGGTGTCCTGCTTGCGCAGACGCAGCAGCTCGTTCGCCATGTTGAGTGCTGCGATGACAGCGATGCGATCGGCGCCAACCACCTTCCCGGTGTCGCGCACTTCGCGCATCTTCTTGTTGAGGTATTCGGCGGAATCGAGCAGAGCGGCGCGCTCATCCTGCGGACAGGAGATGAAGTACTCCTTTTCGAGGATACGAACGGTGGCTTGCGCCGGCTCTTTGTCGTTCACGCAGTGTGCTCCATCGTCTTGAGGCGACCGATCATCGCTTCCACGCGTGCGCGCACCTGATCGTTGCGCTGGGCGAACGCGGAGCGCTCGGCAGCTAGCGATTCCTGGCGCTGACGCAGGGCGCGGTTCTCCTCCTTGAGAGTGTCGACGGCGACGAGAAGTTCTTCGATGCGGCGCTCGAGGCGGGCGAATTCCGCGTCGAAGCCTGATTTGTTGTTGTCTGTCATGGCGCGGGACTATAGGGCCCGGCTCCGAGGGGGGTCAATTAGTTATCCACTCGGGCATAATTCCTCCATGTTGGCCGCCACTTACGATGAGTTCGAGCAGGTGCTCAAGGAGGCGCGCGCGCTCCCGGAGCCCGCGGAAGCGCATGGAACATTGGCCGGCGCGCTGTGCAGTTCGCGCGATTACGGGCTCATCGAGTGGCTGCGCGAAATCCTCCCCGACGACTCTCCCGACGATGCAGCGCTGCAGAACTCGGTACTGCAGAACGTCTACAACTCCATGGTGCGTACGCTGGTTGGCAACGATGCGGACTTCGAGCCGCTGTTGCCGGACGACGATGCACCGCTCGCCGAACGCGCGGACGCCCTGAGCATCTGGTGCCAGGGCTTCCTGTACGGACTCGGTTCCGGCACCACCGGCGATCCCGCGCGCGTTTCGGTTGAGGCCGGCGAGATCATCCGCGACTTCACCGAAATCACGCACGTCGGCCTCGAAGGCGACGAAGAGAACGAAGAGAACGAGGCGGCATTCGCCGAAGTGGTCGAGTTCGTGCGAGTCGGAGTGCAGTTGTTGTTCGTGGAGCTCGCGCCCGCGCGCGGCGAGGAGCCGGCGCCCGGCGCCGCGTCGATTCATTAAGGCTCCATCCATGAGCGCGAAACGCAAAGCCGTTGCCGCCAGCGCGCCACGCGTCACCCCCCGCGTTGCAACCATAGGCCGCGAAGAGTTCCGCCGCCGCCGTCGCGCGCTGCTGAAGCAGATGGGTCGCGACACCATCGCCGTCGTGCCCACCGCGCCGGTGCGGCTGCGCAACAACGACGTCGAATACGCCTATCGACCCGACAGCGACTTCTTCTATCTCACGGGCTTCAACGAACCGGAGTCGGTGGCCGTGCTGGTGCCGGGGCGTCCGCAGGGTGAGTACATCCTGTTCGTGCGCGACCGCGATCCGGCGCGCGAGACCTGGGATGGGCGGCGCGCCGGACCCGAGGGCGCCACCCGTGACTTCGGTGCCGACGATGCGTTTCCAATTGCGGACATTGACGAGATCCTGCCGGGCCTGATGGAAAACCGCGGCAAGGTTTTCTACGCGATGGGCACGCATCCGGACTTCGATCAGCGCGTCGTCGGCTGGGTGAATGGACTGCGCACGCAGGCGCGCAACGGCCGTCACCCACCGCAGGAAATCATCGCGCTCGATCATGTGCTGCACGACATGCGCCTGTTCAAGAGCCGCGCCGAGATCGACACCATGCGCGAGGCGGCACGCATTGCCGCGCGCGCACACGTACGGGCAATGAAGGCCTGCGCACCCGGCAAGCAGGAATACGAGATCGCGGCCGACCTGGTGCACGAGTTCCGGCTGCACAACGCGGACATCTCCTACCTGCCCATCGTGGGCGGCGGCGCCAACGGCTGCATCCTGCATTACCGCGAAAACGACGCCACGCTGCGCGCCGGAGATCTGCTGTTGATCGATGCCGGATGTGAAGTCGATTGCTACGCCTCCGACATCACCCGCACGTTCCCGGTGAATGGCCGCTTCTCGGCCGAGCAACGGGCGCTGTATGACATCGTGCTCGAAGCGAACTACGCCGCCATCGCTCGCGTGAAGCCCGGCAATCACTGGAACGAGCCGCACGAAGCTGCCGTGAAAGTCATCACGCAGGGCCTGATCAAGGTCGGTCTCCTGAAAGGCCGCGCCGCCAAACTCGAAGAATCCGGCGCCTATCGCAAATACTTCATGCATCGCACCGGCCACTGGCTCGGCATGGATGTCCACGACGTCGGCGACTACAAACTCGGCAATGAGTGGCGCGTATTCGAGCCCGGCATGGCGTTGACCATCGAACCCGGCATCTACGTCGCGCCGGGAACCCCCGGTGCGCCGAAGAAATATCAGGGCATCGGCATTCGTATCGAAGACGACGTCGTCGTCACGCGCGAGGGTTGCGAGGTGTTGACCGACGGAGTTCCCAAGGATGCAGTCGCGATCGAGCGGTTGATGGCCTCGGTGGCATGAGAGTCGCTGCGTGAAAGAGTGGGATGTCGTGATCGTCGGCGGCGGCATGGTCGGCGCGAGTTTCGCGCTGGCGCTGCGCGCGACGAACCTGCGCGTGCTGCTGATCGAGAGCGTGTCGCCGGAATCGGCCGCACAGCCCAGCTTCGACGAACGCACCACCGCGCTCGGCAATGGTTCGAAGCAGATTTTCGAAAGCCTGGGCGTGTGGCAGGCGATGGCGGCCGAGTCCTCGCCGATTCGCGCGATCCACGTGTCCGATGCCGGCCGGTTCGGTGTGGCCCGCCTCGACGCGCGCGAGCAGGGCGTGCACGCATTCGGCTATGTGGTCCCGAACCGCGTCATCGGACGCGCGTTGTGGCAGGCGCTGCGCGCGACGCCCAACGTGACGCTGGCGGTGCCGGCGCAGCTCAAGAGCGCCACGCTGCGCGACGACGGCGTGCTGCTGGACGTCGTCACGGAGACGACCACCGAACGCGGTAACGAAAAAGAGACCGAGCGAATTCGCGCCGCCGTCGCGGTGGCGGCGGATGGCGCGGGCTCGGTGCTGCGCGCCAGCGCCGGCATCGATGCATCGGTCGAGGACTACGAGCAGGTCGCCATCGTCGTGAACGCCGCCACCGAGCGGCCTAACAATGGCGAGGCATTCGAACGCTTCACGGCTTCCGGCCCGCTGGCAGTGCTGCCGGTCACCGGCGGCGGTTACACCGTGGTGTGGGCGGTCGCCCCGGCGCGGGCCGCGGAGCTGGTCGCGCTCGATGAGAATGCGTTTGCCGCCGAGTTGCTGGCGGCATTCGGCTGGCGGGCCGGCCGCTGGACCAGGATCGGCCGCCGCAACACCTATCCACTCGCGCTGTCGCGCGCCGCGGAGACCGTGGCCGGGCGCGTGGTGCTCATCGGCAACGCGGCGCAGGCGCTGCACCCGGTGGCAGGGCAGGGTTTCAACCTGGGATTGCGCGATGCGGCGACGCTGGCAGAGATGCTGGCCGGCGCCGCCGCCGAACCGGACATCGGCAAGTTGTTAGCCAAGTTCGCGGCCTGGCGCGCGGAAGACCGCCAGGGTGTCACGCGCTTCACCGACGGATTGGTCAAGCTGTTCGGCAACGACACGCCGGGCGTCGGGCTGGTCCGCAACTTCGGCCTGCTGCTCTTCGACTTGAGCCCGGCCGCAAAGCGCGCCTTGTCGCGCGTGAGCTGGGGATTCGCCGGCCGCATGCCGCGCCTGGCGCGCGGCCTGCCGCTGGAATGAACCACGACTACGAGGTCGCGGTGGTCGGCGCCGGGCCGATCGGCCTCGCCACCGCGATCCTGCTCGCGCGAGTCGCCGGCATTCCCGCGCCGCGCATCGCCGTCTATGACCGGCGAATCCCCGAGTCCCTGGATGCGGAGCACGTTCCGCCCCTCGATTTGCGTGTGTTCGCATTGTCGCGAGCCAGCGAAAAGATCCTGCGTACCGCGGACGCCTGGAATGACATTGCGGCGACGCGCGCCACCGCGTACGAACGCATGCATGTCTGGCACGCCGACGTGCCGCCGCACGGCGGCGATGCGCTGGTGTTCGATGCCGCGGAAATCGGCGAGCGCGATCTCGGCATCATCGCGGAGAACACTGTGCTGCAGGCGGCGCTGGCCGGCGCCGCGCGGCGTCTGGGGATTGTGCTCGCGGCGGGTGAGATCTCCGCGCTGCGACACGAGCGCGCGGCCGTGCTGTTGCGCGCCGGCGACCGCGACGTGCGCGCGCGGCTGGTGATTGGCGCTGACGGCGCGCAATCGCGCGTGCGCGACCTCGCCGGACTTGCCGTCTCACGCACCGACTACGGCCAGACGGCGCTGGTCGCGATGGTGAGCACCGCCAAATCGCATCAGTACACTGCCTGGCAGAGATTTCTTGGCGACGGGACGCTGGCCTTCCTGCCGCTTGGCGACGGACACAGCTCGATCGTCTGGTCGATACCGACCGCGCGCGCCGAGAAACTGCTTGCGGCCTCCGCCTCCGACTTCGAGCGCGAACTCGAGCAGGATTTCGACGGCGCGCTCGGCAAGGTGCAGCTCGCGAGCGAGCGGGTGAAATTCCCGCTGTGGCGCCTGTCCGCCACCAATTACGTGAGCGCACGCGTGGCGTTGGTGGGCGACGCGGCGCACGTCGTGCATCCGCTGGCCGGGCAGGGGGCGAACCTGGGCCTGCTGGATGCCGCCGCGCTGGCCGACGTGCTGGCGGAAGCCGTCAATACGCGCGAGGACCTGGGCGCCGAGCGCATCCTGCGGCGCTATGAACGCTGGCGGCGCAGCGAGAACGAACTGATGAGCGGCGCGATCGATGCCTTCGACCGGCTGCTGGCGCGCGGCACCGGCCGCGTGGCGCAGCTCGCGCAGCGCGGCATGCCATGGGTAGGCCGCTCGGCGCTGGCCAAGCGAGTATTCATCGAACGCGCGATGGGCCTCGCGGGCGAACTGCCGGTCGCGGCACGGTAACGACCCTGTTGTTCGGCATACAGAACCCCCGCGTGGCTGGCATGGCCTCCATGCTGACGGGCGTTGCGGCGTTCTCGTTCATGGATGCCAGTCTCAAACTGCTGACCGCGCACTATCCATCGGCGCAGGTGGCTGCGTTGCGCGGGCTCGCCGCGTTGCCCGTGGTGTTCGTGTGGGCGCTGTACGCGGGCGGTGCCGGCCAATTGACGCGCATTCGCTGGCCGCTGCATCTGATCCGCGGTGTGTTGTCGGTCTTCATGATGATCACCTTCACGTTTGCGCTGAAGGATCTGTCGCTAGCCAAGGCCTACGCGCTGTTCTTCGTCGCGCCGCTGCTCATCGCGGTGTTCTCCATATTCATGCTGGGCGAGCGCGTGCAGCGCACGCAGTGGGTGGCGATCGTCATCGGCTTCGCCGGCGTATTGATCGTGCTGCGCCCGGGAGGGGTCGGGTTCGGCCTGCTCGGTACCCTCGCGGTTCTCGGCACGGCGCTGTGCTATGCGCTGTCGTCGGTGCTCGTGAAAATCATCGGCCGCACCGACAGTACGCAGTCCATGATTTTCTGGATGACCTGCATGCTCGCGATCGGTGCAACCCTGATCGCACTGCCGGGCTGGCAGCCCATCCTGCGCCAGCACTATCTGCTGATCGGCGGCGTGGCGATCACGGGCGCCATCGGCCAATGGGGTATTACCGAGGCCTTCAAGCGCGCACCCGCCGCGAGCGTTGCGCCGCTCGAGTATTCGGGGCTCGCCTGGGTGATCCTCATCGACTTGTTTGTCTGGTCGGTGGTGCCGGAATGGCAGACGCTGGCGGGCGCCGCGGTGATCATCGGCAGCGGACTTTACTTGTTGCGCTTCGAGTCACGGCGCCAGCCCTGATCTGTCGGCTGGGTCACAGGTTCCTGCCGCGATTCGGGAATACTGGCGCCATGACGATCGAGATCGTTCCGGTAATCCTGCTGCCAACCATGGATGCGAGCCGTTTCGAGCGGTGCACGTTCGCGCTCGAGGAACGCAAGTCCACCATGACCATCTATATGAGGGAGCTCGATCCCTTCGTCGTCTTCTTCGCGCGCCTGTGCTGGCACCGGTTTACGCCGTTCGAACAGTGCAACTCGACCATCACCGAAGGCTGTCACCTGGCGGTTGCCGAAGTGAGGGGTTCTCCGGCTCTGAAGTCGCACGTGACGAAGTATCAATTGCCTCGGAAAGACGCGCAGTCCCTGCATCACTACCGCATCTATCTCGGCTCGGGTGGCTGTCACGAAGCCTTCGCGGCTGCGGCGTCGCTCAACTGGGTCGATGCGTTGAAAGGCTGGGGCCGAGTGAAGTCCCTGTTTCGCCCCGTCGCGCGCGCCGGCAATCGTTAGGCGTTGCCGCCTTATCGAATCTTTAGAATTCCTTCAGTCAAGGCTGCGGGCATTTCCTAGACTTTCCGGACTGGCGTGAATTGGCCGGCATATCTGGGAGCGAGAGGAAATGAGATCTACGAACCGCGCGCGTTTCGCGGCGTTGCTTTTGGTGATGGCGAACTGCGCGAATGCCTACGAAGGAGCGTCCGGTTGCTACTGGCCCGAGGTGCAGACGCACGTACGGCACCTGTATGCAATCTATGGACCGATGTCGATCAAAAACGAGTTTTTCGGTTTCATCTACCGGGACGGCGCCAGGGTCGACAGCGCGGTGGTGCGCAGTCGCAATTGCGTGCTCGGCAACTGCGAGGTCGACGTCGCGATGGCGGCGCAACGGATTCCACCCGGCGCCAGGGTGCTGGGTGAATGGCACACGCACCCCCGCAGCGGCTCTTGGGAACTGTCGATGCTCGACGTGCGCGGTGCATACCGGAACCGTAACGTGGCGTGTTACGCCGCGTACTTCAGCCGGCCCGACGGCAGGATTTTCGCGTGGGATCCCAGCAGGACTTCGGTGCCGACTGCAATGGCGTCGCTGCTTCTGGTCGGAAACTACTCGACGCGACCGGGCTGAGCTTGCGGCGCCGCAGATAGACCAGCCTTGGTTAACAGATACGTAGAAATTCTTTAGTTAGCGCCCGCGACGGCTCCTATACTTTCGACATTGGCGTGTAGCGCCACTCTTCCGGGGGGAAGGAGCAATGTTTCTCGCAGGCCGCGCAAGCGTAGCGGCGCTGTTGCTGGGCGTGTCCTTTACCGGGCACGCCAGTGATGCGTCGCCATGCCTTTCCGATTCAGTCGAAGCCCACGTGCGTGAGCAGTTCGCCACGTTCGGGCCACTGTCGGTCAACCATGAGTATTTTGGATTCATCTATCGCCTCGGGCCAACGCTCGAGAGCGCGGTGGTACGCGGCTCCCGCTGCGTCGCACGCAGTTGCGTGGTCGAAATCGCGCGCGCAGCGGCCCTGGTCCCAGCCCACGCGGTGATCCTGGGCGAGTGGCACACGCACCCACGCAACGGTGAGGCGCCGCTCTCGGAACAGGATGTGCTCGGCGCCTACCGGAATCGCAAGCTTGGCTGTTACACGGCGTTCTACAGCGAGCCCGACGGCGAGATCTATTCCTGGAATCCGCGCCGCGGATCGATAAGAACCGCGATGGCTTCGCGGATTCACATCGGCAACTACACGCGAGCGGACGTAAGCGGCCGCGCTGTCGCACTGAATTGAGCGGCGCGTGATCAGGCGCGCTTCGAGTTTTGTTCAGCTGCTGGCAGCGCGCGTGCGCATGAACACGCCGCCTGCGATCGCTGCGACCGCCGCGCATGCAGCGCCGAGCGTAAACGCGAGCTGGTAGCCACCGTTCAATGCCGCGACGCCGCTTGCGCCTGCCGCGAGCATCGTGTCGGTGCATGCGGCGGCGAAGCTCGCCAACACCGCAAGGCCGAGCGCGCCGCCCATCATGAAGGCGGTGTTGACCACGCCCGAGGCGAGCCCGGATTCGCTCGGCGCCACGTCGCTCATTGCGCCCAACAACAGCGGATTGAATGCGATGCCAGCGCCGATGCCGAGCAGCGTCATGCCGGGCAACACGTCCACGACAAACTGGCCATCCAGTGGCGCGCGCGAGAACAGCGCCAGACCAACCGCGGCGATCAGCAGGCCCACTGCAAGCGGAACGCGAATGCCGTATCGCACGACGATCTTCGCGGACAGCCCCAGCGAAAACGCCGCCATGATCAGGTTCGCGGGCAGGAAGCAAAGGCCGACTTGCATGGCGTTGTAGCCCAATACCAGTTGCAGGTAGAGCGCCGAGATGAAGAACCAGGCGAACATCGCCGCGGCCCACAACACGCCCACCACGTTGGCGGTTGCGACATTGCGCAGCCGGAACAGCGACAGCGGCATCAGAGGATTGCGCACCCGCGCTTCGATGATGAGGAATGTGATGAGCAAGACGACCGCAGTCGACAACGTTGCCAGTGTTTGCGTCGAAGCCCAGCCGATCTCGTGGCCGTTGACGATGGCGTAGACGGCCAGCATGAGCGAGGCCGTCACGGTGATGGCGCCGGCGACATCCAGTTTCGCGCCGCTCGCGGTTCCCGGTGAATGCGGCAGCAGCCGGGTGCAGAACACATACACCAGCACGCCGATCGGCACGTTGACGAGGAATATCCAGTGCCAGTTGAGAGCGGTGGTGAGGAAACCGCCGAGCAACACGCCAATGCTGCCGCCCGCCGAGCAGACGAATCCATAGATGCCCATGGCTTTGGCACGCTCCGTGTTCTCGGTGAACAGGCTCATGATGAGCGACAGCGCCACCGCGGTGACCACGGCGCCTCCCAGTCCTTGTATGGCGCGAGCGCAGATCAGGATTCCCCGCGACGTCGCGAGGCCGCAGCCGACCGACGCCGTGATGAACAGGATCAGCCCGAGCAGGAACAACCGGCGGTGGCCGAACAGGTCGCCGAGGCGCCCGCCCAACAGCAGGAATCCGCCGAAGGTGAGCATGTAGGCATTGACCACCCATACCAGCGAGGTCTCGGAGAAATCGAGATCCTGTCGAATGGACGGCAGGGCGACGTTCACGATGGTCGTGTCGAGCACGATCATGAGCACCCCGGAACACAGGACATAGAGAGCCCACCAGCGCTTGCGTGCGTCGTCGAACACGGTTTTGCCTCGTTGAGAAAGTGACGGATCTATTGGTGGTCGTTTGGCTGCCCGTCATTTCGACACGCGCCAAAATTATTCGTCGGACGCCGTCGCCTCGACGGCGTTTTCCGACGTGGGCGTCAGCCCTGATTAGGCCTGAAAGATATTGTCGATCTTCGCCGCGCAAATGAAGTCGTTCTCGTGCAAGCCGCCGATCGCGTGCGTCTGGTAACGGATGCGGCAATAACCCCAGCCGCACTCGATGTCGGGGTGGTGATCCTGCACGTTGGCGATGTGCGCGACGGCGTTCACGAAACTCATCGTGCGGTAGAAATCCGGGAACTTGAATTCGCGCTTGAGCGCCTTGGAGTCCTCGATGAGCTGCCAGCCGCCTTCTTTCGAGGCGAGCAGCCGGTCTAACATCTTCTGCGCTTCGGCCGGCGTCAGGGCGGCGATGCCGCCATGGCAGGGCACACATTGCTTGTTGACCAGGGTGTCGTCGGTGCTGCTGCTCATGCCGGTATCTCCTGCTCAACGGCGGCGGAATCCTTGCGCGTGAAGCGCCGCGCCACGTACTTCTCGACCAGTTCCTGGAATTCCTCGGCGATGCGCTCGCCCTTGAGCGTCACCGTCTTCTCGCCGTCTTCGTAGACGGGCGCGACGGGCCGCTCGCCCGTCCCGGGCAGCGAGATGCCGATGTTGGCGTGTTTGCTCTCACCCGGACCATTCACTACGCAGCCCATGACCGCAACCGTCATGTCTTCCACACCGTCGTAGGATTTCTTCCACTCCGGCATGCGATGGCGGATATGCGACTGGATGGACTGCGCAAGCTCCTGAAAATACGTGCTGGTGGTGCGGCCGCAGCCGGGGCAGGCGACGACCATCGGAATGAACGAGCGCAGGCCCATGGTCTGCAGGATTTCCTGCGCGACGATGACTTCATTGGTGCGATCGCCGTTCGGCTCCGGCGTGAGCGACACGCGAATCGTGTCGCCGATGCCTTCCTGCAGCAGCACCGACATGCCCGCGGTGGAGGCGACGATGCCCTTGCTGCCCATGCCGGCCTCCGTGAGGCCGAGATGCAGCGGATAGTCGCAGCGTTCGGCCAGGCGCCGGTAGATAGCGATCAGGTCCTGCACGCCCGAAACCTTGGCGGAAAGAATGATGCGCTCGCGCGGCAAACCCAATTCCACCGCGCGCGCCGCGCTCTGCAGCGCCGAGGCGACCACCGCCTCGCGCATGATCTCCTGCGCGGACAACGGCGTGGCGCGTGAATTGTTCTCGTCCATCATGCGCGTGAGCAGGTCCTGATCGAGGCTGCCCCAGTTCACGCCGATCCGTACCGGTTTCTGATAGTTGCAGGCGAACTCGATCATCTCGGCGAACTGCGGATCGCGTTTGCTGCCGCGGCCGACGTTGCCCGGATTGATGCGGTACTTGGCCAGCGCCTCGGCGCAGCCCGGATGTTCGCGCAGCAGCTTGTGGCCGTTGAAATGAAAGTCGCCGATGATGGGCACATTCACGCCGAGCTGTGCGAGACGGTCGCGGATCTTCGGCACCGCGGCCGCTGCGTCGGCTTCGTTGACCGTGATGCGCACGAGTTCCGAGCCTGCGCGCGCCAGCGCCTTGATCTGCTGCGCGGTGCCTTCGACGTCCACCGTATCGGTATTGGTCATCGACTGGATGACGATCGGCGCGGCGCCGCCGACGGTCACGCGACCGACGCGAACGGGCAGGGTCTTGCGGCGTGGCTGACTCATCTAACTAACAGCCTCTCACTTGGCAGGCTGGGGCGCCGGCGCCGCATAACGCGACGAATGCCAGGCCGTCATCTGCCAGCGCTGGTCTTTCCAGACCCAGGTGTCGCTGTAGCCAAGATCGAGATCGTGCGACTGACCGTGGTCGGCGACCGTGACTTTCGCGGTGCCGCGCACGATGGCGATGTCGCCGAAGAAGCGCACCTTCTGAATGTTTGCGGACATCGAAATGTAGTCGCGCCGGCCGCTGGTCAGGGACTCGATGAACGAGGCCTTGGTGTCGATGTCACCGTTCGAATGCACGTAGTCGAGGTCGTCGGCCAGCAGCAGGCCCAGCGCCTTCGCATCGGCGTCCACATTGGCTTTGAAGCGCGCGAGCTCGGCGGTTTTGACCCCCTGTTCGCGGCTTTCATCCTTGGCGAAAGAAGCGATGGACATCGTTGTCGCCGCTGCGATAAATGCGAAAACGACTGCGTTGCGCCGCGATTTCATGAAAGTCTCGCTCGTCCGTGCGGGAAGGGGCTGCTATCATGCCACCCGCTCGCCAATTGACCAGACTCTGTCCGAGAGACTCTCTTTAATGAGGGCGCCGAAGGCGCAAGTTTCCGCCCGGAAACGCTCAGGCAAAAGAACGGCAGTGTCTGAAGGCGGGCTCTGGAGAGCGATGGCTTGGCCGACTCGGCCATTTCATCCACCGAAGGGGTGCGGCGCGCAACTGTAAACAAGTGCGAGCCCGATCTCTCAGGTTCAAGGACAGAGGGGCGGCGGGGAGAGAGTGGCGCCGGGCAACCCGGCACCACTCTCTCCCCGCCGCCTTTTTTATTGGCACGCGCGGTGTGCCGCAGGAGAAGTTCTTGGGCAGACGCACACCGCTTTACGACCTGCACGTCGAACTCAACGCCCGCATGGTGGATTTCGGCGGCTGGGACATGCCGGTCAACTACGGCTCACAGATCGAAGAGCACCACGCAGTGCGCCGCGACGTCGGCGTTTTCGATGTGTCGCACATGTGCGTGATCGACGCGCGCGGGCTCAAGGTGCGCGAGTTCTTCGGAAAGCTGCTCGCCAACGACGTCGCCAAGCTAACTACTCCCGGCAAGGCCCTCTACAGCTGCATGCTGAACGAGGCGGGCGGCGTCATCGACGACCTCATCGTCTATTTTTTGACCGAGAGCTGGTTCCGCGTGGTGGTCAACGCCGGCACGCGCGACAAGGATCTCGAGTGGATGCGCAAGCTGGCGCCGGGCTTCGGCGTCGAACTCACCGAGCGCACCGATCTTGCCATGCTCGCGGTGCAGGGCCCGAACGCGCGCGCCAAAGTCGCCGAGCTGCTGCCGGCCGAACACCGCGACGCGGCGCTCGCGCTCGAGGTGTTCTTCGGCCGCGAGCTTGGGTCCTGGTTCGTCGCGCGCACCGGCTACACCGGCGAAGACGGATTCGAAATCATGCTGCCGGCGGGCGAGGCGGCCAACCTTTGGCGCGCGCTCAACGGCAAGGGCGTGAAATCCGCGGGCCTCGGCGCACGCGACACGCTGCGCCTCGAAGCCGCGATGAATCTCTATGGCAACGACATGGATGAATCGCAGAACCCGCTCGAATCCGGGCTGGCCTGGACCGTGTCGTTCGAAAATCCGGCGCGCGACTTCATTGGCCGCAAGGCGCTGGAGGCGTTGAAAGCCGCCGGCCTCACGAAGAAATTCGTCGCACTGCTGCTGGAAGGCCGCGGCGTGTTGCGCGGTCATCAGAAAGTCGTCGTTGCGGGACACGCCGACGGTGAAATCACCAGCGGCACGTTTTCTCCGACCATGGAAAAGTCCATCGCGCTCGCGCGGGTTCCGCGCGCCACCGACGCCGCCGTCCAGGTCGACATTCGCGGCAAACTGCTGAACGCGCGCGTCGTAAAAGCGCCGTTCGTGCGTCACGGCAAAGTATTGGTCAGTTAGTCAGGTCTCACTTCGGAGCAAATGACATGAGCGAAATTCCCGCCGATCTCAAGTACACCAAGTCGCACGAGTGGGTCCGCACGTTGGCCAATGGCAACGTGGAAGTCGGTATTACGGATCACGCGCAGAGCGCGCTCGGCGACCTCGTGTTCGTCGAAGTGCCCGACTCCGGCAAGGCCCTGAAGATCGGCGACGCCTTCGCGGTGGTCGAGTCGGTGAAGGCTGCCTCGGACGTGTACGCGCCGGTCGCAGGCTCCGTAGTCGAAGGCAATGCCGCACTCGGCAGCCAGCCCGAACTCATCAATTCCGAGCCGTACGGCGCCGGCTGGATCATGCGGCTCAAGCCCGGCGGCGCGCCCGCGGGCCTGCTGTCGGCCGCCGAATACCAGGCTCATCTCGCCGCGGAGGGTTAACGATGCCATTCAATCCGCACACTCCCGGTGACGTCCAGCAGATGTTGGCCGCGATCGGCGCCAAAAAAGTCGAAGACCTGTTCGACGAGATCCCGAAGGAGCTGCGCATCGAAGCGCTCGCGGGCATTCCCGACGCGCTCAACGAGATGCAGATCGGCCGGCTGATGATGGCGCGCGCCGCGCAGGACGGCACGCCGCTCAATTTCATCGGCGCCGGCGCCTATGAGCACCACATTCCCGCGGCGGTGTGGGCGGTGACCACGCGCGGCGAGTTCTACAGCGCCTACACGCCTTACCAGGCCGAAGCCTCGCAGGGCACGCTGCAGCTCATCTACGAATACCAGACGATGATCACGTCGCTGACCGGCATGGAAGTCTCGAACGCGTCGATGTACGACGGCGGCTCTGCGGTAGCGGAGGCAGCGCTCATGGCGGTACGCGCGCATCGCAAATCCAAGTCCCAGCGCATCCTCGTGCCGACCACCGTGCATCCTAACTACCGCAAGGTGGCGGTGGCGACCGCGAGCGGGCAGGGCTTGCGCTTCGAAGAAGTGCCGTGTCCGCGCGGGCAGCTCATCCTCGCCGACCTGGCGAAATACCAGGGCGAGGACATCACGGCCATCGTGATCCAGCAGCCGAATTTCTTCGGCCAGCTCGAAGACGTCGATGCCATTACCGACTGGGCGCACGCCAATGGCATTTTCGTCATCGGCTCGGTGAATCCCACCTCATTGGCAATCCTCAAGCCGCCGGGTCAATGGGGCGCCAAGGGCGTGGACATTGCCTGCGGCGACTGCCAGCCGCTCGGCGTGCCGTTGTCCTCGGGTGGCCCGTACGCGGGTTTCATGACCACGCGCATGGAATACGTGCGCCAGATGCCGGGCCGCATCGTCGGCCGCACTGTCGACGCCAACGGCAAACAGGGCTTCGCCCTCACGCTGCAGGCGCGCGAGCAGCACATCCGCCGCGGCAAGGCGACCTCGAACATCTGCACGAACCAGGGTCTGCTGGTCACGGCCGCCACGATCTATCTCTGCTTGTTAGGGCCGGAGGGGCTGGCGCGGGTTGCCAATACTTCCCACCAGCGCACGAACGAGCTGATCGCCGCGCTCACGCGCGTCAAGGGCGTGAAGCTGGCGTTCGAAGGCCCGCGGTTCCACGAAGCGGTGCTGCTGCTGGATCGTCCCGTCGCGCCGGTGATCGCGGAGCTCGCGAACCGCGGCATCGTCGGCGGCTTCGATCTGTCGACCGATTATCCGGAGCTCGGTAACGCACTGCTGGTCTGCGCCACCGAGACGCGCAGCCGCGAAGACATCCAGAAGTATGCGGATGCGCTCACCGAAACTCTCAAAGCCGCCGTGCGCGCGGCCTGAGGCCTTTTTTCAAGGACTGGTTTTTATGGCAATGCTCAAACATCCCGAAAAGATCATCTTCGAATACTCGCGTCCCGGACGCGGCGCCTTCGGCCAGTGGCCGACCGAGCGCGGCACGGCTAACAACGTCGCGGCCGACATCCCGGAGCCTTTACGCCGCAAGCAGCCGGCGATGCTGCCGGAGGTGAGCGAGCTCGAAGTGGTGCGCCATTACACGCGCCTCTCGCAGCTCAACTTCTCCATCGACACGCACTTCTATCCGCTCGGATCGTGCACGATGAAGTACAACCCGAAGGCGTGTAATCAATACGCGATGCTCCCCGGTTTCCTCACCCGGCACCCGCTGGCGCCGGAGTCGCTCGGGCAGGGCTTTCTCGCCTGCATGTTCGAGCTGCAGGAGATGCTGAAGGAAGTGACCGGCATGCAGGGCGTGGCGCTGTCGCCGATGGCAGGCGCGCACGGAGAATTCGCCGGCGTCGCGATGATCCGTGCCTATCACCGCGCGCGCGGCGACCTGGCGCGCAACGAGATCATCGTACCCATTGCGGCCCACGGCACCAATCCCGCCACGGCGACCATGTGCGGCTGCGTGGTGAAAGAAATCCCCGTCAACGACGAAGGTGACGTGGATGTCGAAGCGCTGAAGGCCGCGGTGGGCCCTAACACCGCCGGCATCATGCTCACCAACCCATCTACTTGCGGGGTGTTCGAACGCCGCATCAAGGAAGTGGCGAAGATCGTGCACGACGCGGGTGGCCTGCTGTATTACGACGGCGCCAACCTCAACGCGATCCTCGGCAAAGTACGCCCGGGCGACATGGGCTTCGACGTCATCCACATGAACCTGCACAAGACTTTCTCCACGCCGCACGGCGGTGGTGGGCCGGGTGCCGGCGCCGTTGGCGTGAGCTCGCGCCTGCTGCCGTTCATGCCGATCCCTGTAGTAGGACGCGACGGCGACAAATATCGCTGGCTCAGCGAGAAAGACCTGCCGCAATCGATCGGCCGCCTGTCGGCCTTCATGGGCAATGCCGGCGTACTGATCCGGGCATACATATATATGCGCATGCTCGGACGCGAGGGCATGCACCGTGTAGGCGAGTACGCCACGCTCAATGCGAACTATCTGATGGCCCGCCTCGCGCAAGCCGGCTTCGACCCGGCGTATCCGACGCGCCGCGCAAGCCACGAGTTCATCATCACCGCCAAGAAACAGGCGCGCGATCTCGGCGTGACCGCGATGGATTTCGCGAAGCGTCTGCTGGACTACGGCTTCCACGCGCCGACAACTTACTTCCCGCTGCTGGTGCCGGAATGCCTGCTGATCGAGCCCACCGAGACGGAAAGCAAGGAAGCGCTCGATGGATTCATCGATGCGATGATCGCCATCCAGAAGGAAGCCGAGTCGAATGCGGATCTCGTAAAATCCGCGCCGCACACCATGACGGTGCGCCGGCTCGATGACGTACGTGCCGCGCGTCAGCTTGATCTCACCTGGAAAACTTCCCAAGGGCTGCGCCCCACATCGGAAAACGCCGGCCCTTCTTCGTAAGGAAGGGGCCGGCGTCCGTCTAAACGGGCGGAAGAGGCGACTGTCCCTGTAAACTCCGCCGGATGAACGACATCGGCGACCGTCAGAAGCCCACCGGCTTCACACGCATGTTCCTCGCCTTCGGCGCGAGCATGAAGGGTCTGTCGGGCGCTTTCCGAGAGGAGGCGGCCTTTCGCCAGGAACTCGTTCTGGCGGTTCTGGTCATCCCCTTGGGCTTGTGGTTAGGGCGCAATGGCATCGAGCGCGCGTTGTTGATCGCGCCGATGTTCATCGTGCTCATCGTGGAGCTGCTCAACAGCGCCATCGAGGCCACGGTCGATCGCATCGGCCTCGAGCGGCACACACTGTCAGGGCTCGCCAAGGACATCGGTTCCGCGGCGGTGCTCATGTCGCTGACGCTGCTCGCCGTCATTTGGGTTCTGGTTCTGTGGCGTTGAGCGCCTAACAATCTAGAGGACTTCGCATGCGTTTCAGCCGGCTCGCTCTTTTCGGCCTGATCGTCGTCGCCTTTGGCGCTCTGCGACCGGCATTGGCGCAGAACGCCCAGCCGCAGTTGGCCTCGCAGTCGAGTGCCACGCAGGCGGCGCTGCCGCAAAGCGAGGGCGAAAGTGCCGCCTGGCGCGGCACGCTGGCGCGAGTGGCCGAAAGCGTAGTCGCCATCGAGATCGACCAGACGCGGGCCTTTGACACGGAATGGAACTCCTCCGCGCAGGCCACCGGCTTCGTGGTCGACGCCGAACGCGGGCTCATCCTCACGAATCGCCACGTGGTCACGCCGGGCCCGGTGACTTCCGAAGCGACGTTCCTCAATCGCGAAGAAGTGCAGCTCTATCCCGTGTATCGCGATCCGATCCACGACTTCGGCATCTACCGCTACGACCCCAAGAAGCTGCGCTTCATCAAACCCCGCTCGCTGCCGCTGTTTCCGGACGGCGCCCAGATCGGGCGCGAAATCCGCGTCATCGGCAACAACGCGGGCGAGCAATTGTCCATTCTCGCCGGCACCCTGGCCAAACTGGATCGCGACGCGCCCGAGTACGGCATCGGCAAGTACAACGACTTCAACACGTTCTACCTGCAGGCCGCCTCGGGTACCTCGGGAGGTTCGTCGGGCTCGCCGGTCATCGACATCCAGGGCCGCGTGATCGCGCTGAACGCTGGCGGCGCCACCGGCAATGCCTCGAGCTTCTATCTACCGCTGGGTCGCGTGAAGCGCGCACTCGAGCTCATCCAGTCCGGCCGGCCGGTGTCGCGCGGGGCGTTGCAGGTGGTGTTTCACTACACGCCCTACGATGAGCTGCGCCGCCTCGGCCTCGCGGAAAAAACCGAAGAAGCCGCGCGCAAGGCTTTTCCGGCCCTGACCGGCATGCTGGTGGTCAACGAAGTGCTGCCCGGCGGTCCCGGCGACGGCACGCTTCAGCCCGGTGACGTGCTGGTGCGCGTCAACGGCAAGCTGGTCTCCGAGTTCGAGCCGCTCGAGCAGGTCACCGACGACGCCGTCGGCGGCACGGTCGAACTCGATCTCGAGCGCGGCGGCAAGCCGATCAGCGCCAAGCTCAATGTCGGCGATCTGCACGCCATCACGCCCTCGGCCTATCTCGAGTTCGGCGATACGGTGGTGCATACCGTGTCCTACCAGATGGCGCGGCATTTCAACATCGCGGTCAACGGTGTGTATGTCGCCAATCCCGGTTACATCTTCGGCGCGGCCGGAGTGCCGCGCGGCGGCGTCATATCCAGCGCGAACGGCAAGCCGACTCCGGACCTGGCGTCCTTCGAAGCCATGGTGGCGGGCCTCGCCGATGGTGAACGCTTCACTGTCCGCTATTCGACGGTGGATGACCCGAATGGATCGAGCGTGCGCAGCGCGCGCATGGACCGGCGCTGGTTTCCGGCCAACCATTGCCTGCGCGACGATGCGGCCGGCCTCTGGCAGTGCGTACCCTTGCCCGCGCTCGGCTCGATCAAACCCGAAGTCGGTGGCAGCACGCGCTTCTCCAAGCCCGACGATCCACGCGCGGCCGCGCTCGCCCCCTCGCTGGTCGGAGTGGGCTTCGACATGCCGTACTCGGTATCGGGCATCACCGAGCGCAACTACCGCGGCACCGGCCTCGTGGTCGATGCGGCGCGCGGCCTCGTGGTCGTCGATCGCAACACGGTGCCCGTGTCCATGGGCGACGTGCGCATCATCTTCGCGGGTACGCTCGAGATTCCCGGCAAGGTCGAATTCGTCCATCCGTTGCACAACCTCGCCATCGTGAGCTACGACCCCAAGCTCATCGGCAGCACGCCGGTGCGCGCGGCCAAGTTGTTAGACCGGCGCATCCTGAATGGTGAAACCCTGTGGGCCGTCGGCATGGGCGCGGACAGCGAGCTCAACTCGCGCTCCACGCAGGTGGCCAACCTCACGCCCATATCGCTGCCGCTGTCGCGCACCATGCAGTTTCGCGAGAGCAACCTGGAAACCATCCAGCTCGTGAACGGCCCGGCCGATTTCGACGGCGTACTCACGGACACAAACGGCAGCGTGGTTGCGCTGTGGTCGAGCTTCGCGTGGGAAAGCGGCCGCGAGCAGCAGCAGGAGAACCGCGGCGTCGCCATCGGCGTGGTGCAGGACATGCTTCGCCGCGTGCAGGGCAAACAATCCGTGTTTTCGCTCGAGG
>Ga0193752_1001425_pt1 | contig 19947 bp, 20 predicted proteins | sample H1c1metaG_FD_144924 | JGI IMG/M metagenome (GOLD analysis project Ga0193752, IMG submission 144924) | Soil microbial communities from a riparian zone of the East river system, Colorado, United States - H1c1 | ecosystem: Environmental > Terrestrial > Soil > Riparian zone | place: USA: East River...
ACCGACGTTTATGGTTCGGACGGGATGCAGATCAGCATCGGTTCGCGGGGCGGCGCTGTCCATCGCGTGGTTGCCCGCGACCGTTATGTTAACGGCCTGAATGGGGAGTTTCTGGATATAAAGGCCCGGTTTGCACACGATTTCATCAACAGCTCCGACCGGATAAAAACGCCGATGATCCGCTATACAAAGGGCGGAAAACTTATCCCGGCGACATGGGACGCGGCGATCGAGTTCGCGGCAAATAAGTTCAGAGAACTTGGAAGTTCGGTTGGGGTCATTGCGAGTCCGAGGCTGACAAATGAATCCGTATTTACCCTAAAGCGTTTCGCCACCGAGGTGCTAAAAACCGAGAATTACGCGATCGACGATGCGAACGATCTCTCGCCGTTCTTTGAAAACATGACGGCACCGCTCTGTAATCATAGAGAGATCAGATACGCGAAAACGATCGTTCTGATCGGCGGCGAACCCGAGGAAGAGCAAAGCTACACCGCGAAACAGATCCGCCAGGCGGTGAGGAACGGCGGCGCCAAATTCATTTGTGTTAACGAAAGGCCGATCCGCCTTTCCGCCCAGGCATCGCAGTTAATTCATGTAAACGAAGGGTCACTCGAGGCATTCGCAATGGCTGCTGTCGACCCGTCTTACGATAAGCTGATCGCTGGCAAGATGGGCATAGATGCTGGCGAGATAGATGCCTTACGAAAAACGATCTCCGACACGCAGGGCGACGTCATCATTATGCTTGGGAGCGATCTCTCGGACGAGGCATGCGCGATCCTTGCGGCCGGGGCAGGAAGCCTGGCCGGCGAAGGCCGCCGTGTAATGCTTCACCCGCTGCCGCTTTATAACAATTCGGTTGGCGCTCATAGCGTCTCTTTTTACCCGATAAAGATGCCGGGATTAGGTCGGGTGGGAAATATTATTGAAAGCTCGAAGGCGCTCTATGTGGCGGGCAGCCTGCGCGATCCTTCAACGCTTGCTGGCAAGGATTTTGTGGTGGTCCAGGAGCTTTTCGAGACTGAAACGACCGCTTATGCCGACGTTGTTTTCCCTGCTGCGAGCTTTGCGGAGGTTGACGGTACGTTCACGAATAACGCGGGACAGGTACAGAGAGTCCGGCAGGCGATCGAGCCGCTCCATCAATCGAAGGCCGATTGGATGATCACGACGCTTATCGCGCGCGAGATGGACGTCGATTTCGGATACGGGTTCTCGGCCCCGACTGTGTTCCGTATGATGGCCGATGCTACACCGGCTTACGAGGGACTGCGTTACCCCGATCTTAAAGACGAATCAAACCCCGCGCAAACGAAATTTAAGCTTGCGGATGGGCCGGATGTTTCGGGGGCGATCGACGCGCTGAAGGGACGCGTGGAAGCGATGCCGGATGATGCCGGAAAAAATACAGAAACGCCAAAGATCGGGCATAAACTGCACCGCGTGACGACAATGACGGGCAAAACAGCCCAGTTCCATTTGCTCGCTCACGGCAATCCGAAACCGGATAATTTGCTGGTTGCGCCGCTTGCACAGTTTAACCTCGACGGAACCTCGAAAAATGGCGACGCTGCGGAGGTCGCGACTGTTGGCGCCGCTGACCGTGCGAATATGGGCGGTCGATAGTTTTTTAATGAGGGTTTTGATAATTACAGTTCTGCTTGTGGTTTTAAGCGGCTTCGCGGCCGCGCAGGATGGATCGGACATTCGCTATTACGGACCGGCGGAATTGACGGCGAAACTGGTTGGAAGCCGGGTCCATGTCGATTTTTACAGGAAATCGAACGGGCGGAGTAGATGGACGATGCCGGGAGCCGATAATCCGACGGCGGACAAGGTAATACTCAAGGTCAACAGAAAGCAGATTGAATTTCTCGAGCGCCGTAACGATGACGGCTATAATAACTGGTTTCGGGAGCAGTATCTAGAGGCGGTTGATGGCTCGATGAAAATCACGGAGTTCAAATTGGTCGAGATCGGAAAGGATACGATAAAGGTGCTGGCGACTATCACCGCCGAGCCTTTTAGCAAGGAATTTACCTTCGATAAGAAGGATGTAGCGCAAGTTTTGGTCAAATCGAATCAGTAGTTTGATTTGTTATTTATGGAACAGATCCTAAAAACAGCATTTCCATTTATAGTTTACGCCGTGGCTATTCTTCTGGCCTTCCAGGGCGTTCTGATGATCGTCGCTTACACGGTGCTTGCGGAGCGCAAGGTCCTGGGGTGGATCCAAGGACGTATCGGACCCAACCGGGTCGGCCCGTGGGGCGTGCTGCAGCCGTTTGCCGATCTGCTGAAGTTCATTTTCAAAGAGGACCTCGTTCCGGATAAATCGACCAAATTCGTTTATTTCCTTGCGCCGATGGTTGCGCTGACGTGCGCGCTGCTACCGATCGTCGTGTATCCCTTCGGCCCGGCTATAACATCAATAGACTGGAGTTTCCTGCCATACGGTCTGGGCGAGGGCATCACGCAGCTTCCAATGACCATCGCGCGCATCGACGTTGGTGTACTTTTCGTCCTTGGAATTACCTCGGTAGGTGTTTACGGCATTGCACTGGCGGGATGGTCGTCGAACAGCAAGTATTCGCTGATGGGCGGGCTTCGCTCGTCGGCGCAGATGATATCTTACGAACTTGCGATGGGCGCTTCGGTGATCGGCGCTGTTATGCTGGCCGGTACGCTCGATCTTAACGGCATTATCATGGCCCAGATTCACTCGCCGTTCAAGTGGTATATTATCCCGCAATTTATTGGTTTTATAGTATTTTTGATCGCGGCCTTTGCAGAAACTAACCGCGTTCCTTTCGACCTTCCGGAAGCGGAGACCGAGCTCGTAGCCGGTTTTCACACCGAGTACAGCGCGCTAAAATTCGCCCTGTTCTTTATGGCGGAATACGTGAACATGTTCACGGTTTCAGTCATGGCGACTGTGCTCTTCCTCGGCGGATGGTATGTTCCGGGTCTTGGACATATCTTCGAACCGGGCAGCATCCCGTACGCGCTGGTCAGCCATGTAGCGTTTATCGGAAAGATCTGCGGGTTCCTGTTCTTTTATATCTGGGTCCGCGGTACGCTGCCGCGCTTCAGGTTCGATCAGTTGATGAATTTCGGTTGGAAGTTTCTTCTGCCGCTGGCGCTGATAAACGTGATCATTACGATCATCGTGGTTTATTTTCTGAATAGCTAAAAAAATGGCTTCTACCGTTATATTTTTTCTTTTCGCCGGACTGGCTATCGCTTGCGCGATATCGATGGTCTATCACAAAAACCCGCTCTACAGCGCGATCTCGCTGATCGGTGTTTTTGTATCGCTCTCGTGCATCTATATCACGCTTGCAGCGCCGTTTATCGCCGCGGTCCAGATATTGATCTACGCCGGCGCGATCATGGTACTTGTCGTTTTTGTGATCATGCTGCTCAACCTGGATGAAAAGAACCCGGTCAACCGGCTTGGATACCTGTATGCCGTGGGCGGCGGCCTGGGGTTGATACTGCTGGTACAGACATTTTTCATTTTCTACCCGGTGATGAAGGCCCCGAACCACGCGGTGGACCAGACGAAAACGGCCGGAAAGACCTTGAGCATCGGCTCGGCGATGTACACGGAATACCTGCTGCCGGTAGAAATCGTAGGCGTGCTGCTTATGATGGCGATCATCGGCGGGGTGATCCTCGCGCGAAGGTTGAGCCAGCCGCAGCTTGAATTGTTGGTCGATGAAGAATTGCACAAGCGGCAAGAGGAAGAAAAACCGCTTATCGAAGTTTAGTTATGGAACCTAGCTTAGCAACATACCTGGCGCTTTCAGGAGTTTTATTCGCGATCGGGGCAACCGGCGTGATCTTCAAGCGCAACGCCATCGGGATGTTTATGTGCATCGAGCTGATGCTTAATGCCGTAAACCTTACCTTTGTGGCCTTTTCGCGCTATTACGGTGATGTGACCGGGCAACTGTTTGTGTTTATGGTGATGTCGGTAGCGGCGGCCGAGGCAGCGGTAGGATTAGGGATCATAATCGCGTTCTTCCGCAACCGGATCTCCGTTGATGTGGACGATGCGAGCATTTTGAAGAATTAGTGAAGGTCGGTTCAAAAATGATTTTGTTGCTCCCATTGTTGGGAGTGACCGTTGCGGCGGTGGGTCAGGGCTTACCCAAAGGGGTCGCAGATCACCTGAACCGAAATTATCCGGGCTGGAAATTAGCCCCCTCAGCCGCAAATTGCACGATGTACTCGAACGGGGGATATGTTTCGGGTGATTTTGACGGTGACGGCAGACGGGACTACGCGGTGAAATTCACAAACGGCGATAAGGGGTTTTTAATCGCATTTTTGAAGAAAAGGAGCCACTATAAAGCCTTTGTGTTACATGATACCGATTCCAGCGAGGTAACAAATTCGGGCCTGGGTATTTGGAAAAAAAGTGAAGTTTTTGAATACGAGGACAAACAACTTCGGCTAAGACGTGATGCGCCCGCGGATTTTCCGTGTGAATCGGATGCGGGCGGAATACACTATTACCAAGACGGAAAGTTTGTCGGTTATTAATTTCCGATCTTGAAAATAGAAAAAAGTGCTAAACGCAGATGTTTTGACATTTCAGGAGTTTGTGGCTCACGAGACTTTGCCGTTAGCGAGGATCCATGAAAGCGTTCTTGAATTTCTGCAGGGGCGTGATGATGGATTGGCGAGATATCGCAGTCCTGCTCTTAAAATTTCCGGAATTGAAAACGGAGAGCGGGCCGGTAACTAAGATTTTGACCGATCGTGGAATTGGAAGCGAAATACTCAGCGCTTGGCACGAGATCGTGGCGGAAGATATCCGGTTAGAGGACGAAGACGACGACCTGAACTTTTAAGAAGTGTTCTTATTTTAATAAATGATTGAAAACAATCTTTTAAGCATAATAATTTTTGCCCCGCTGGCCGGAGCCGTTATCAACTGGCTTTTCGGCAAAAAGGCGAACAGCGAATTGTTCAGCGGCGTCGTTGCCTGCGGGACGATCCTCATCTCGACCATCGTCGCGTTCTATATCGCCTTTGTAGCCGGCGGCGGCGCGATGTTTATCGACAAGCCGGTGCTCGATCATATCTGGACATGGGTGCAGGTGGGCGGGTTCCGCGCGGATTTCGGGCTCGGGATGGACCACCTCTCGGCCATTTACGCTTGTTTTATTACATTTGTCGGCCTGCTGATCCACGTTTTTGCCACAGGTTATATGCAGGGGGACAAGGGGTTTTACCGCTTTTTTGCGTACCTAAACCTCTTCATGTTCTCGATGCTTACGCTTATCCTGGCTGATAACTTCCTGCTAATGTTCGTCGGTTGGGAAGGAGTGGGACTTTGCTCGTACCTGCTGATCGGTTATTACATCAAGCGCGATGAAGCGCGCAAGGCGGCCAAGAAAGCTTTTGTAATGAACCGCATCGGCGATTGGGGCGTTCTGATGGGCGTGTTCCTGATCTTTACGCTGACAGGTTCCATATCGTTTTACGACAAGATCGTTGACGGCTCACAGGTACAAAGCGCGTTGAATCTCTTTGCACAGATGGGGCAGGAGCCGTTTGCCGCGGGCGCGATCATAGCGGGCGGAATAACCTCGGTCGCGGTGCTTTTATTTATCGGCGCTACGGGCAAATCGGCGCAGATACCGCTCTTTACGTGGCTGCCGGACGCGATGGCCGGCCCGACGCCGGTGTCCGCGCTTATCCACGCCGCCACAATGGTCACGGCTGGTGTTTACATGGTGGTGCGCTGCAACGCGATCTACCAAAACGCCCCGACAGCGATGTTTATCGTCGCGATCGTCGGCTGTGCGACCGCCATTTTTGCGGCCACGATCGGTCTTGCGCAAAACGATATAAAGAAGGTCCTTGCTTATTCCACGGTATCGCAGCTCGGCTATATGTTCCTTGCATGCGGCGTGGGCGCGTTCGTCGCGGCGATCTTCCACGTGATGACGCACGCGTTCTTCAAGGCGCTTCTATTCCTTGGTTCGGGTTCGGTTATTCACGGCATGCATCACGAACAGGACATGCGCCGGATGGGTAACTTAAAGAAATACATGCCGGTTACCTTCATCACGATGCTGATGGGCTGGCTGGCGATCTGCGGTATTCCTATTTGGGCGGGTTTCTTTTCAAAGGACGAAATTCTCTATAAAACATACGCGTCGGCGCACGGACCGTTTGGCCAATGGGCGTATTTGCTTTGGGGTGTCGGGCTGCTGACGGCGGTACTGACGGCCGTTTATATGACCCGGATGATGTGGATGACATTTTTCGGTCAGGAGCGTTTCCACGAGGTCCTTCCGGAAACAGCGCACGCCGATGACGGAGCCCACGCCGAGGAAAATGCTTTTGCCTCGGGTGAGGCGTCGGACGCCGAGACGCATCACGACGATCACCACAGTCATTCGGCGAGCGACGCGCATGACGATCATGACGATGACGACGAAGAACACCATCACCTTCCGCACGATTTCAAACCGCACGAATCGCCTTGGACGATGACCGTACCGCTGGTAATCCTGGCGTTTCTTTCCACGGTCGGCGGGCTCGTAGGCATTCCGTACGCGATGAGTTCGATGTTTGGTTTTAAGGATATTAACGCGTTCGAACATATTCTCGAGCCGGTTATCGCAAAGGTCGGCGGGCCCAAAGAACACGTAGTTCCCGCGATGGTACCCGGCGGGCATTCTACTGCCCCGGTCGAAACACATGCGCCTGCAGAAACGAAAACGGCCGAGCACGCAGCCGAAACCGCGCATGCGGTACATTCCCCGGAAGAGATCACAGAGGAACGCCTGCTCGCAGGTTTGTCGGTATTGCTGGCTCTAAGCGGCATAGGCATCGGTATCGCGCTATTTGGCAAAACGCCCCTGCGTAAAATGCCCAAGATACTCGAGCAAAAATGGCGCATCGACGAGCTCTATAACAATTACATCGTCGATCCGATCACCGATCTTTCGCGCGAGGGCCTTTGGAAAGGCTTCGATGTCGGGTTTATCGACGGCATCGTAAACGGCGCAGGCCACTTTGTAGCCGGTCTCGGTTCGGTAGTGCGGCGCGTTCAGGTCGGTTTCGTGCGCAGCTACGCGGCATTCATCCTGGGCGGCGCGCTGATCGTTGTCGGATATTTTATATATTACGGATTTAAGCTGATAGGTTAATAGTTCCGAACGAACAATAAAATGGATTTTATTAACGAAAATCTTTTGACCCTTTTGATCCTGTTTCCCCTTGTGGGCGCGGTGCTTACGCTTCTTCACCAGATGTTCTGGAAAAAAGAAGAGCACCTGAAATGGGTTACGCTCATTTTCACACTTGTGAATTTTCTCTTTTCGATCTTTTTGATCACAAACAAGGGCGAGGCAAATGCGAGCGGGTTCCATTTCGAGAAGTTCGTGCCGTGGATCAAGGCGGTAAATACCAACTATCACGTGGGTGTCGACGGGCTGAGCCTGTGGCTGGTGGTCCTGACGACCTTTATCATGCCGATCGCCGTAATATCGACCTGGCATGCCGTCGAGAAACGCACGACGGCCTTTTACATCTTTCTGCTGCTCCTTGAGAGCGCAATGATCGGCGTTTTTGTCTCACTTGATCTGCTGGTATTTTATCTTTTCTTCGAAGCGTCGTTGATCCCGATGTTCTTTCTTATCGGCATTTGGGGCGGCGAGAATCGCATCTATGCGGCGGTCAAGTTCTTTATTTTTACCTTCCTCGGCAGCCTGTTGATGCTGGTCGCGATCGTCTCGATCTATTATATCGCCGCTGACCAGCTCGGCGTTGGAACCTTCGATTTTGTAACGCTTGCGCACCAATTGAAGATCGGAAATCTTGTGTTTGCCGGCTCGACCGGTGGGCTTCTCTTTCTCGCCTTTGCGCTCGCGTTTTCTATCAAGGTGCCGCTTTTCCCGTTCCACACCTGGCTGCCTGACGCGCATACCGAGGCCCCGACCGCGGGCTCCGTTATACTCGCTGCCGTTCTCCTGAAAATGGGAACGTACGGCCTGATGCGGTTCAACTTCGTCTTTTTCCCGGAGGCGAGCCGCGAATTTGCGCCCTTATTTATTATCCTGGCGATAATCGGCATAATCTACGGCGCACTCGTCGCGATGGTCCAGCCGGACGTAAAACGCCTTGTTGCGTATTCGTCGGTCGCGCACATGGGCTTTGTGATCCTGGGCATGTTCTCGTTTACCGAGTACGGAATGCAGGGCGCCGTTTACCAGATGCTCAATCACGGTATCTCGACCGGCGCGCTCTTCCTGCTGGTCGGGTTTATCTACGAGCGCCGGCACACGCGCGCGATCACCGATTTCGGCGGCATAGCGAACGTGATGCCGATCTATGCGACCATCTTTGTTATAACGACAATGTCCTCGATCGGGCTACCCTTCCTGAACGGTTTCGTCGGCGAATTCCTGATCATGATCGGGATGTGGAAATCGACTGTCCTGCCGGCGGTAGACGGAACGAATTGGAACTATATAGCCACGATGGCGGCCGGAACCGGCGTGATATTTGCTGCGGTTTATATGCTGTGGATGGTCCAGCGGGTTTTCTTCGGCAAGGTAACGAACGCGAAAAATAAGGGGTTGAAAGATCTGAGCTGGCGCGAGATCGGTTTGATAGCGCCGCTGCTTTTCCTAATGGTTTATATGGGGGTTTACCCGAAACCGTTTCTGGATAGAACAAAGGCTTCGGTAACCGCGATACAAGAGCGGCTGGACGGGCGGGCGGGCGGCACTATCGAGCATGCCGAGGCGGTCCCGGAGAAAAAGCCCGAGGCTGCTCACTAGAATATGAAGCGAGCGATCTTCATTTTCATTCTCCTTTTGATGTCGGCCGCGATGGCCGGGGCGCAGACCTTCTATGGCTCGACCGATACGAAAGCTTTTCGTGAGTTCCGCGACAAGGAATTTCGCGATAAAAAGAAGTCGGCGCTTAAAGAAGAGGATTTTGCTGGATTCACGGGACTGAATTATTATCCGGAGGACGGAAATTTTAAGGTCAAGGCAAAATTTACGCGAACTGCGGATGAAAAATACTTCCAGATGCCGACTTCATCAGGAATGATGAAGACTTATATTAAGCACGGCGTTCTGGAGTTTAATATCGACGGTAAAGCAAATACGCTGGCGGTATACCAGGCTGATCAGGCAACACTCGAGAAATATCCCGAATATGCCGATCTGCTTTTCATACCGTTCAAGGACGTGACGAACCGGACCGAAACATACGGCGGCGGCCGCTATATTGACATAAAGATCCTCGCGGGCGAAAAGGAAGTTACCCTTGATTTCAACCTCGCATACAATCCCAAGTGTGCTTACGGCGGCGACAAATGGTCGTGTCCGATACCGCCGCGCGAAAATTCGCTGGATATAGAAATAAAGGCGGGCGAAAAAAGATACGCTTACACGGCTTCCGGAGCAGAGAAACCGGAGGCGCCGGGTAAAAATTAAATACGATGTTTTCAACAGAACTGGTTAATCCAAACCCCAGCTTTACGATAATCATGCCGGAAATGATCGTGGCGATCGCCGGCACCATCGTGATGGTCTATGACAGCTTCTTTCCGAAGCAGAAGATCGTAAGCGGGGCTATCTCGCTATTGGGCCTGATCGTATCGGGGGTTGTGCTCGCTATGATGTGGACCGGCACCGACGCCGGATCGGCCAGCTTTAACGGCATGGTCGCCCACGACAGCCTGCGAATGAGCTTTTCATTCGTTTTCCTGTTCGTATCGGCGATGACGGTCCTGATATCGACCGTATGGGTCGAGAATGAGAGCATACCTGTCGGTGAATATCACGCGCTGTTGATGTTTGCGACCTTTGGCATGATGCTGATGGCATCCGGCAACGATCTGGTAGTTATTTTCCTGGGTCTTGAAACTCTTTCTATCGCTACCTATGTAATGGCCGGCCTACGCCGGGGCGACCTGAAATCTAACGAATCCGCGATGAAGTATTTCATCTTGGGCTCGTTCGCATCGGCCTTTCTTTTATACGGAATGGCGCTTATTTACGGCGCTACGGGCACGACAAATATCACGGCGATCGCGGCAAAAGTAGCCGACCCGAACTTCCCCGCCCTGATGCTTATAGGCGCCGCGATGATGATCGTCGGGTTCGGATTCAAGATCGCGATGGCGCCATTTCATGTGTGGACGCCGGACGTTTATGAGGGTGCGCCTTCACCCGTTACGGGCTTTATGGCCGCGGGGCCGAAAGCGGCGGCATTTGCTTCTTTCCTTCGTGTTTTCGTTATCGGGTTTCCGCTGATCGCGGGAGTCCAGGTATCGGGCATCCTACATGAGACATGGATCAACGCCGTGGCGGTTCTCGCGATCCTGACCATGTGCGTAGGCAACGTCGCCGCTATAATGCAAAATAACGTGAAGCGAATGCTCGCGTATTCCTCGATCGCGCATGCGGGTTACGCGCTTGTTGGATTTGTAGGCGCAGGCGTTGCTAAAACGGAAGCGGCGCGTGATACGGCCATCGCGGCGGTGGCATTCTACATGCTGTCCTATGCCGTAACTAATCTGGGCGCCTTCGCCATTGTTACGCTGCTCGGCCGCAGAAACGACCGGCGCACTGATTTCGAGGATTACAACGGAATAGGTTTCCACTCGCCCGTCCTGTCGTTTACTCTTTCGCTGTTTATGCTCAGCCTTTTAGGCATACCGCTCACCGCGGGCTTTATTGGCAAGGTGCTCGTATTTCGTCCGGCGCTCGAAGCCGTTAATCCCCTGCTTACCGTAATGGTGATCATTGCAGTGGTAAACACGGCGGTCTCGGCCTATTACTACCTGCGGCTCATCGTGGTAATGTTCTTCCGCGAGCGCGTGACCGAATGGATAGAACCGAAGATGTCCGCCGCGTTTACCGCTGCGCTGCTCATCGCCGTGATCGGCGTGTTCTACCTCGGATTGCTGGGCGATAGCGTGATCGAAAAGTTTTCGCAGCCTCCGACGAAACAGGTATTCAAAGCGGAGAGGTAGCACAGCCAGTACCACCTGCGGTAGCCAGTGGTTAAACGCGGATAGTTCTGAAAGAAGTGTCTCACGATCGCTGCGACACTTCTTTTTATTTGAGCTCATCCTTTTTTGCACCGAAGTGTTAATGGATATTGCGTCGGGAATTTGTAAAAGCCTTGCATCTGATTGGATCCCGGAAACTTATCGCGTAATCCGCGAGGGCCGGACTCGGTCCTACCGGATGGATATACCTGAGCGCGAAAACCAGGCCGAAATATTGCATACGCTTCTCGGGATCGAACTAAAGGTGGGGAAGATGCGCCTGAGCTGCCCCGATCTTTCGACTGCGAGATTTTTACGCGTTTTTGCGCGTATAGGGTGTAGGGAGGTCGCGATTCCCTACAACATTACAGAGATCGCCGGAATTGCCGATAAGTTAGACAGCGCCTGGCACCAGACGCTGCTGCTTTTTGACGAAAAGACCAGCACAGTAACATCACCCCAGATGAGGGGCAAATTACGCTCGGCGCTGATAAAAGTTCTCCGCGAGGAGATAAATAGCCTGGGAGCCGGTGGGATGATGCCTGAGTTCAACCGTCCTACAAGGCAAAGAAGCGCCTGATGTTCTCATCTAAACTTTTTGGGAAATCCGTTTGGCAATTTCCTTAAAATTTAGGATAATTTTTAAGTTTATGTTCGACGCCATAGCAAATAAAACAGAATCGGAGAGCCTGCCTTTCCCGTATAACAAACGCGCCTACTGCCGATATGAGCCGATCGAACAAAGGGTCGAATATGCAAAGGTCCTGATCGTAAACAATCTTCTGCGTTACGAAACCGACCTTTCACCGCTGGCCAAACAGGATTGGAACGGCACCACCGCCTCGCGCCTGAAGCTCGAGAACAAGATCTCGGCGATGGCCTGCAATAATATTGCGAAAAACGTCCTGCGCCTGGTCAAACATCCGAAAACGCGGACCGTTCATCTTTCCGAGATCGAGGACGCAGTAGAACAGTACAACCCGGACGCGATCGTGATGAGCGGCACGCTTACCGATTTCGATTATTACAACCCCGAGCATCTCGCCAAATTTTCGAACTTTATCAAGAGCACCAAAACACCCGTACTCGCCATTTGCGGCGCGCACCAACTCGTCGGTATGGCGTTTGGAGCGGATCTTAAAACTCTTGACGATCAAGACCCGGCCGCGAAACGCGATCAAAGATTGGTTGAGTATCAGTATCGTTTTGTTAAGATAGTCGATACCACCGACCCGATCTTTGAAGGTACGGCCAATGCCGAAACGGGCGTTTGGCAGGACTATACCGTCGAGGACGATATTCTGCGAGTGTGGCAGAATCACGGGCTGAAGGTAAAGGGCGTGCCTGAGGGCTTCAAGCTTCTCGCTACCTCGTATCTCTGCAAAAACCAGATGATGGTCAAGAATTCCGGGGGCCAGTTGATCTACGCCGTTCAGTTCCACCTCGAAAAATCGTTCGAAGAATGGTCGAAAAACCCGACCCGCTGGGAGCATCATAACGAATCACGCGACGGGCGCATCCTATTTGAGAATTTTCTAAAACTCGCTCTGAAGCATCGTAAATAAAACCCGATGAATTCCCGGCTTTTTATCGTCCTTATCCTATTTTTTGTTACTTCGAGCCAGGCTCTTGCTCAGGCCGTTGAATCGAACACCAAGGCGTACGATAAGGACGGGTTGAAATTTACCTACCCCTCCGATTGGACCATCACCGATAAAAGCAACGGCGAAAATCAACAGCTCCAGCTCGCAAAACCAGGTTCGCAGATCCTTTTCGTCATTGTGTCGCCGAGAGAACGCTTGAAGGGTTCGGAAGAATATATGGAGACCCAGGACCAAGTCTACCAAAAACACTTTAATGCCTTCAGAGGGGACATGAGTGCGAAGAAGGATCCGTCTCCCGTCGATTTTGTTTGTCTGGATTTTAAGGGTGAAACGATCTCCGGTACACGTTATCGCGGAAACTACAAAGGTGAAATCAGTAAGATCGATTTTTATCCCCTTAACATGCACGGGCGATTTGTCGGTTTGCTAAACCTTAGGGCCCTGAAAGATGAAGCGGCAGGCGAAGCGGGGTGGCAAACGCTGATCACCTCATTGAGTATTGCTGCAAATCCGGGGCAGCAGGATCCTGGCCAAACCTATCAACCGGTTGTTGACGCAGGAGCGGTGAATGGAATTGCTGTATTCCTGGCGAAACCGAGTTATCTACAGGCAGCGCGGGAAGGTCTGTCTCCCTGGGTATCGATCCCGGTAAAAGTGTTGATCGATGAAAATGGGAGGGTGGTGTCATCCCGCACAAAGAATATTGCATCTCAGTCGCTAAGAAAGGCTTGCGAATCAGCCGCGTTGCGAAGCAGGTTCAGTCCCACGATTAGATGCGGGAAGCGTGTTCCGGTTTGGGGTGTTATTACCTATAATTTCGAACCCCGACGCTAGTCGAGAGATGTTTTTGAAAACATATTTCAAATCTCTCCTTTATTTACAACACTTAACAAAGCTCTCAGTTCGTGTTTTGCTGCTCACAGTTCCAATTTTCGTGTAAAAGGTTCCGATTTCGGTGTTCAAAGATGCCATTTTTTCGTTCACGTGGATAGAGAAGAAAGAGCCGATTCGGAATAGATGATAGAGGATCGATGGTAGATGAGAGATACCGGATTCGGGGATGAGTTTTTCAAAGAGCTGCCACGAGAATAATTGCCGGAAGCGGGTGGGGACAAGATGAAATTTTATCGAAGTCGGCTGATTCAATAGAAAATCATAATTATCATAATTCCTATGGCCGGGGAGGTAATTCGGTTCCAGAGTTTTGACCCGGGGCAGAACATTCCCCACATTAGCGTTGTATGACAACCTACATAGCACTCCTTCGCGGGATCAATCTCGGCAAGCGCCAGGTAAAATCGGACCAGCTAAAGTCTATTTTTGCTAACCTCGGGTTTGAGAATATCCGCACGGTCATAGCCAGCGGCAATGTTATCTTCAGCGCGAAAGAAAAGGACGCGGGCAAGGTTACGAAAAAGATCGAGAAGGGCCTGAAGGACGAGCTCGGGTTCGATGTGATCGTATTTCTGCGCTCGGAAGCCGAACTTGAAAAGATCCTCGATGGCAACCCGTTCAAAGATGCCGAAAAAGGTACTACTTACATTAGTTTCCTTTTGGGCGTGCCCGGCGAAACGGCCGTAAAAGAGATCGAGGCGCGCACGTCTGACACCGAGATATTCAAGTTCAGGGGGCGCGAAATGTACCTGCTTTTTCACGTGCTGATGAGCGAATCGGTGTTTTTCAAAAAAAACGACTGCGAGAAGGTGCTCGGTCTGCTTGCGACAAACCGTAATCTTAATACGGTTAACAAGATCGCGGCGAAAATGAGGGAGAAATAGGCTATTGCCTCGCCGCGTTAGCGACGATGATTCAGTCGTCGCTGACGCAACGGATATCAATGCCCGTCGTTTTCCGTGGGTTGAAAATCCACGGCTACAATCAACCCGTCGCTACGCGACATTCAAAAGCTGTTTTCTGATTGGAATGGTATGACTGTTGCAATACCTGAGATGGGAGGCGGTTATGATCAGGAAGTTAAAAACGGGCGAGTATCGTATATATTCAAAAAAGAAAGACCCTAAAACCGGCAAACGCCGTAATTTAGGGACTTTCAAGACCAAGGAAGCGGCACAAAAACACGAACAGGAAATACAGTACTTCAAACGTCATTGATACAGACGACTAATACTAAATACGTATAGATACGATTTTCGAACAGGATTGCGTCTTCAGATCGAACCACCCGGTGAGCCGAGGCGGTTGCCACCCCTCCTTTTCCACGGAGGGGAGCTTTTTTAATCAAAACACTTTTCCGGAACGTTTTCCATTGTATTTTTGATAAGCATATCGACAACAGGCTCGAATTTATTGCCCGACTCGGCGTAAACCTTTAGTTGGTCATCAGCCGACGTACCGCGGTCGAGTATGGTATGGATATGCTCGACCTCTTTACGGGAGCCGAGATCGTCCAGCACGTCATCGACAAAATCGAGCAACTCGCGAATGAGGTCTTTTACCGGGACCTCTTTTTGTTTGCCCAGATCGAGAAGCTGGCCGTCCAACCCATAACGGATGGCGCGCCACTTGTTTTCCTGGATCAGCCGGCGATGATATAGCCTGAACCCAAGGTTTTTCTCGATAAGCGTATCGAGCTTGGCGACGATGGCCTGGAACAGCGCAGCCACTGCGATAGTATCGTCGACCCGGGTAGGGATGTCGCAGATGCGAAACTCGAGCGTCGGGAAAAACGGGTGCGGGCGCACATCCCAATAGATCTTCTTGGCGTTGTCGATGCAGTTCATCTTGACCAGCAGATCAACATAGCCTTCATACTGCTGGTAAGACTCAAAATGATCGGGGATGTCCGTGCGCGGAAACTTTTTGAACACCTCGGAACGATACGATTTCAGCCCTGTCTGGTGACCCAGCCAGAACGGGCTCGACGTCGTCATTGCCAGCACATGCGGCAGAAAATAACGGGCCGCATTCATGATGTGGATGCGGCGCTCGGGGCTCGGGATACCGACGTGGACGTGAAGGCCGAAGATCAGCAGCGAGCGCGCCACCATCTGCAGTTCCTCGACGATAAACTCATACCGTTCGTCGTCGAATATCTTCTGATCGCCCCAGTGCGAAAACGGGTGCGTGGATGCGGCGACGATCTCTAGATTCTTCTTCTTCGCCAGCGACGAAATAATACACCGCAGCTTCGAGATATCCTCGCGCGCTTCCTGGATATTGGCGCAAACGCCCGTGCCGACCTCGATCATCGACTGGATCATCTCAGGCTTGAGCTTTTCGCCGAGGAGCAATTTACCCTCGTCCAGAATTTCGGAAACGTGTGATCTGAGTTCCCTCGTGACGGGGTCGACGATCTGAAATTCCTCTTCGATACCGAGCGTAAATTGTTCAAACATAAATATTTTTTCTTAAGCTAACTCAAGTTCAGTCTTTAATGTATCAAGATCATCCGTAGACACATCCCGGAAGCGGACACCCACACCGTGTCCCGGATCGCTGTACGCCACCACGCCGTTCAGATCGAGCGACCGCCCGCCCAGGCTCATTGTCATAAGGATCGGCTGGCCGGTGCTCAGATGCGCCGTAGTCGTCATATAAAGGCCGCCAACACCTATATCGCGCGTGTTCGCTATCGCGGTGCCATCACCTTCGCTAAATCTAACGTCGATGATCAGCTTTTTACGGTCGGAAATGCGTCGTTCTGCGGGAGAAACCGCTTCGCCAAACTTATTTTCAGTCATTTTGCCCTCGCTATAATTCTAAAGTTTTTCCGGTCTCGGGTAAGACCCCTTCTGAAAGTTGCTCACATTCTAACTTATTTCGCGGCAAAACGATAAGGTTTTTTAGCGCCCTCTATTTCGCTCCCATTTCCTTTGCAACCTTAAGAAACATTTGCGCAGCGTGCGACAGTACCGAATTTTTTCGGTAAACGATATTCAGTTTTCTTTCGAGCTTCATTTCCTTCACCGAGAGCATTTTTAGTTGCCCGCTATCGAGCTCGGCCTGGGCCGTCAGCTTTGGCACGAGCGCAATCCCGACGCCCTTTTCCACGAGCCGTTTGATAGCCTCGAGCGACGGCAGTTCGACCGAGATATTCAACTGTGTTCCATATTTATCGAAGCTCTCGATAACCTTTTGCCGGTAGGGTGACAGCGCGTTATGCGCGATAAACGTCTGATCGCCCAATTCGGTTATCGAAACGCTGCCTCTTTTTGCAAACGGGTGTTTTGGCGACACGATCAGAGCCAGTTCGTCCGCAACAACCGAGATCGATTTCAATGATTCATCCGTCGGCTTGAACGAGATAACGCCCAGCTCGACCTCGCGTGCGGTGATCTCTTTCGGAATGCGGCTGGCCACACCGCGCTGTACTTCGATCTTGATCAATGGATAGAGCTCGCGAAACCGCTGGATAACGGGCAGAAGATAAAAAACCGTATGCTCGTTGGCGCTGATCGTCACCTTGCCGTGATGCAGGTCGCGCATTTCGCGAAGGGCGTTTTGCGCCGAGTGGCGAAGGTTGAGCATCTGCTTTGCGTAATCGAGCAGGACCTCGCCGGCGAAGGTCAGCGTGCCGTCCTTTGACGAGCGGTCGAAGAGTTTTTCACCTACTTCGCCCTCGAGCCGGCGGATCGCCTGGCTTACGGCCGGCTGCGTGCGATCGAGAACCTCGGCAGCCCTCGAAAAACTCTTTTCACGCGCAACCGCTACCAAAACTTCCAGTTGATTTATGTCCATATTCGAAGAACCGCTAACTACCTATGATAAAAGCAATTATACAATAATATTATCAAAATTCGGAATATGATAATAAATATCTCTTATACCTGCCCGCTGTCTGCCTGCTCAAACGCGACCTTATATTACTATAAGTTATTTTATTAGTAAATACATAAGCTTGACTTTTGCCATTTCAGCACATATATTCTGGCTCATTGGGACTTTTTGCACGAGTAAGCTGCAGACCGAAAGAGGAGAAATTATGGAATCGAGAAGGATCAGGATCTTTGATACCACATTGCGCGACGGCGAGCAGTCGCCCGGATGTTCGATGCATCTTGAAGAAAAGATCACGATGGCGCAGCAGCTCGAGCGGCTGGGCGTAGATATTATCGAGGCAGGTTTCCCGATCGCGTCCGAAGGCGATTTTCGCGCTGTGAGGGCCGTATCCGAGATCTGCGAAACGGCGACGGTGGCCGCACTCTGCCGCACCGTGGAAGAAGACGTTCTTCGTGCCGCAGAAGCTCTTCGGGACGCAAAACATTCGCGTATTCATACGTTCGTCGCGACATCCGATATTCATCTCGAGTTCAAATTGAAGAAAACGCGTGCCGAGGTGCTGCAGATGACACGCTCGGCGATCCGCCGGGCGCACGATCTTGCTGACGAGGTCGAATTTTCAGCTGAAGACGCAACCCGCAGCGACGTAGAATTCCTGTGCGAGATATTTGCACTGGCCGTAGAGGAAGGCGCTACGATCCTGAACATCCCGGACACTGTCGGCTATACCCTCCCGACTGAATTCTCGGCACTTGTAAGAAGGGTCAGGGACGAAGTCGTGGGGGATAAGCCCGTAACGATCAGTGTCCACTGCCATAACGATTTAGGGCTTGCGGTTGCGAACAGCCTGGCGGCGATCGAGGCGGGTGCGGGGCAGGTGGAATGCACGATCAACGGGATCGGCGAGCGCGCGGGGAATGCCTCGCTCGAAGAGTTGATAATGGCATGTGCCGTTCGCTCGGATAAGATACCGTATGCCAACAATATCGATACCACCCAGCTTTACCCGTCGAGCCAATTGCTTAGCTCGATAATCAGTTTTGGCGTGCAGCCAAACAAGGCGATCGTCGGCCGCAACGCTTTTGCTCATGAGGCCGGGATACATCAACACGGCGTGCTGAGCAACCCGCTCTGCTATGAGATCATGACGCCGGAATCAGTCGGCGTGCCGAAAAACGACATCGTTCTCGGCAAACATTCGGGCCGCCACGCGCTACTCTCGCGGTACGAAGAGATGGGGTTCACGTTCGATGCTGGCGAGATATCCGAGATCTACACAAAATTTACCGCGCTGGCGGACAAGAAAAAGAACATTTACGATCAGGACCTGCTTGCGATCCTTCCGTCGTCGGTGTCGGTCGCAACGGCCGCGGTCTAAGTTTAAGATTTTATGAGAATTACAGTTTTACCGGGTGACGGTATCGGGCCTGAAGTTACGCGTGAAGCCGTTCGCGTTTTGAGAGAGATCGGTGGTGTTTTCGGTATCCGTATCGACACCGAGGAGCACCTGGTCGGCGGAGTTGCGATCAGTGAAAAGGGTTCGCCGCTGCCGGACGATACCATAGCTTCGTGTACTGATAGCGATGCGGTCTTGCTCGGCGCTGTAGGTTCACCGGAGTTCGACCAATTGCCGCCAAACGAGCGTCCTGAGATCGGCTTGCTGCGGTTAAGACAAGCGTTGGGTGGCTTTGCAAACTTACGCCCTTCAAAAGCAATTCCGGCTTTGATCGATTCATCACCGCTAAGACGCGAAGTTTTCGAAGGCACCGATCTGCTGATCGTACGCGAGTTGCTCGGCGGCCTTTATTTCGGCGAGCCCCGCGGGTTTGCCGATGAAGGGCGCGAAGGGTATAACACTATGCGCTATAGCGAGGATGAGGTCGAGCGGGTCGCCCGCGTTGCCTTCGAGTCGGCTGAGAAGCGTAAGGGTAAGGTAACCTCGGTTGACAAGGCAAATGTACTCGAAACCTCGCAGCTTTGGCGCAAAACGGTTACACGGGTCGCAAAGGATTACCCGCGCGTCGAACTCGAGCATCTATTCGTCGATGCCTGTGCGATGCACCTGGTAACCGGCCCGTCGCGCTTCGACGTTATCCTGACCGAAAATCTTTTTGGTGATATATTATCGGATGAAGCCGCTGTGCTGACCGGTTCCCTTGGCATGCTGGCATCGGCAACGATAGGCGGACGCATCGATCTTTACGAGCCGGTACATGGCTCGGCGCCCGATATTGCGGGACGCGATATTGCAAACCCGCTCGGAGCTATCGCGTCAGCGGCGATGTTGCTTCGCTACACTGCCAAAAACGAACCGGCTGCGCGGGCGATCGAATTGGCCATAGACAAAGTTCTCGAAGAAGGATACAGGACCGCGGATATCGCCCCGGCAGGGCACGGCAAGATCGCCTCGACCACGGAGATCGGCTCGCTGGTTGCGCGCTATTCGGTCGAGCTCGCGAATATCAGCTACGCCTATCACGCAGTGTAAAATTGTTAGATGAAAACGCTTTACGACAAGATATGGGACGCGCACATCGTCCACGAAGAAACGGGCAAGCCCTC
>Ga0193752_1001426_pt1 | contig 19935 bp, 14 predicted proteins | sample H1c1metaG_FD_144924 | JGI IMG/M metagenome (GOLD analysis project Ga0193752, IMG submission 144924) | Soil microbial communities from a riparian zone of the East river system, Colorado, United States - H1c1 | ecosystem: Environmental > Terrestrial > Soil > Riparian zone | place: USA: East River...
TCGGTCGAATTCATCCAGCGCCAGGCCAAGGCAAAGCAGCCCTTCTTCCTCTACGTCGGCTGGACGCACACCCATTACCCCACGCTGCCGGCGCCCGAGTTCGCCGGCAAGTCGCGCATCGGCGCCTATGGCGACGCGATCATGGAGCTCGACCATCGCACCGGCCAGGTCCTGGACGCCATCAAGGCCGCCGGCATCGAGGACAACACCATCGTGCTCTGGATCTCGGACAACGCGGCGGCCCCGACGTCGGGCCCGTTCGACTCCCGCCCCGGCTCGAACGGACCGTTCCGCGGCGAGCTCGGCGACGCGCTGGAGGGCTCGATCCGCACCGTCGGCATGGTCAAGTGGCCGGGCAGGATCGCGCCGCGCGTGAGCAACGAGATGGTTTCGGTCCATGACTGGTTTCCGACCCTCGCCGGCATCATCGGCGCCAAGGTCGCCGCCGACCGGCCGATGGACGGCATCGACCATAGCGCGTTCCTCACCGGCAAGCAGCCCAAGTCCGGGCGCGAAAGCCTGATCACGATCATCGGCGAGGAGGTTGCGGCGGTACGCTGGAGGGAGTTCCGCATCTATCCGAAGCAGTTCGTGGCCTCGCCCGGAAATCCGGCGATGTACGGCCTTGCCGGCATCCGCCTGGAAGGAAACGGCTTCCCCGCAATCTTCAACATCGAGGCCGACCCGCGCGAGGAAGTGAACGTGCTCGGCACCAGCGCGTGGGTGATCGGGCCGTACCTGAAGGTGGTCGGCGAGTACCTTAAATCCCTGGAGAAGCATCCCAATCCCAGGGCGGTCAACATGACGCAGTTCGGCAGATGATTTGCGCGTGACCAATCAAAAGAGCAGCTGCGTGCTGTTGGCGGACCGGCATCACGGCCTGCGCGACAGCGTCCGGGGGCTGCTCGAAATGGAGTTCGAGACCGTGTTCATGGTGGCCGACGAAGCATCCGTGGTGGAAGGCGCCGGGCGGTTGAAGCCGACGATCGTGGTGCTCGACCTTTCGCTCGCGCACGGCGACCTGCGCGCCCTCCTCGCCCGCCTCGCCGAACGCTCGCCGGACTCGAAAGTCCTGATGCTCACCGTGCACGACGAGGCCACCGTCGCCCAGGCCGCGCTGGCCGCCGGCGCCGCGGGGGTCGTGCTCAAGAGCAAATTGACCACCGATCTACTGCCTGCCGTGGAGGCGCTGCGCGCGGGCAAACACTACCTGTCACCGGAACTAGTGACATAGCCGGACCAATCAATCACCCATGGGAGACCGATCATGAAGCAATACCTCATCGCAGCCGCAGTCGCCGGCGCTCTGGCCATCACCAGCGCGTACGCGCAGAAACCCGCCGCCGGCGGGCCGCCCACGCCTGGCTTCAACACCAAGATTCCGCCGTCGATCATGACGCCCGACATGGTCGAGACCCGCATCGGGACGCTCAAGTTCACGGACGGCGTGCCCACTCACGAGACCACGCAGAAGCTCTACGACCATCTCGACTTCCTGCGTGGCGTCGAAGCCTTTCTCACCTTCGTTCCCGCCGCCTCCATCGAAGCGATGCGGCGCGGCGCCGTCGAAATGGGCGCGACCAAGAGCAACCAGGCCGTCATCTTCGACAACCTGCTTGATTCCAATCCGCTGTTCCTGACCGGCAACACCGATACCGTCTACTGCATGGCCGTGCTCGATCTGCAGACCGACGGGCCGACCGTCGTCGAGGTTCCGCCCGGCAGCGGCCCTGGCACGGTCAACGACGCGTTCTTCCGCTTCATCGTGGACATGGGGTTCCCCGGCCCGGACAAGGGCAAGGGCGGCAAGTACCTCATCGTCCCCGCCGGCTACAAAGGCGCGCTTCCCAAGGAGGGATATTTCGTCGCCCGATCATCGTCCAGCGTGCAACTGCTGCTGCTTCGCGGCTTCCTGGTGGATGGCAAGCCGGACGCCGCCTCGAAGATGTTCCGCACCGGACTCAAGATCTATCCGTTGAGCAAGGCTTCCAATCCGCCGGCGATGCAGTTCTTCAACGGGTCCAAGATGGCGTTCAACACGGTTCACGCCAATGACTTCGAGTTCTTCCGGGAGCTGGATCACGTGATCCAGAAGGAGCCGATCGGCTTCATCGACCCCGAGCTGCGCGGCCTTGCCGCCGCCATCGGCATCCGCAAGGGCAGGAAGTTCGCGCCCGATGCGCGCATGCAGAAGATCCTCGTCGACGCCGTCGCCGTCGGCAACGCGACAGCCCGCGCGATCAGCTTCTATGATCGCAATCCGCGCGCCCCGCTCTACAAGAACAGCCGGTGGGAGACGCTCTTCCCCGGTTTGGACTACACGTGGATCGAAGATCGCGGCGTCGGCGGCCGCAACCTGGATTCGCGTCTCAAGTACTTCTATGTCGCCACCCTCAATACGCCCGCAATCACGTCGAAGCTGATCGACGTAGGCTCGAAGTACGCCTATGCCACCCTGGACAAGGATGGAAATCCGATGGACGGCGCGAAGAACTATCGGGTGAACGTTCCCAAGAACGTTCCCGCGAAGAACTTCTGGTCGCTCGTGCTCTACGACCCGCCGCCACGCTCCGAGCTACAGACTTCCCAGCCCTACCCGAGCAAGAACGACAAGCGCGACAAGATGATCGTCAACGCCGACGGCTCGGTCGACCTCTACGTCGGCCCCAAGGCGCCCGCGGGCAAGGAAGCCAACTGGATCGCGTCGGTCCCCGGCAAAGGCTGGTTCGCCCTCTTCCGCGTGTACGGTCCGACCGAGGCCTGGTACGACGAGAAGCAGTGGCGGGTCGGCGAGATCGAGCTGGTGAACTGAAAGCATTCATCATGAGAACCAATCAGCCCAAGAAGCTAATCACCGCCACCGTCCTGGCGCTCATCGTCACCCCGATGAGCGCCAGCGCGCAAAAGTACAAGGCGGACGTGCCCAAGTCCATCACTACGCCGGATTCGGTCGAGACGCGGATCGGGGCGCTGAAGTTCCATGACGGCCTGCCCGATGCGGAGACGGCCAAGAAGGTCTATGACAACCTCGATTTCGCCCGCGGCGTCGAGGCCTTCCTGGCCGGGATACCGGCGACTTCGGTCCAGGCACTGAAGAACGGGTTTATCGAGGCGGGCTTCCCGCCCAACGGAGCCATCGGCATTACCGAGCAACTCTCCGATGCCCGCACGTTGTACCTGACACCGAACGCCACCGTGGTCTATCAATGGTTTTGCATGGATGTCGCAAAAGAACCGATGGTGGTCGAGGTTCCACCCGCCGTCCTCGGCATCATTGACGACGCGTATTTCCGCTTCGTCACCGACATGGGCGCGTTCGGGCCCGACCAGGGCAAGGGCGGAAAGTTTGTGCTGGTGCGCGATGACTACAAAGGCCCGTTGCCGAAGACCGGCTACTACGTCGCTAGGACGCGGACCAACAACAACCTGGTCATCATCCGTTCGTTCGTGCAGAAGGGCGACCTCGCCGGCACCGTCGCCAGCGTGAAGGCGGGCACCAGGATGTATCCGCTTTCCGCGGCCGCCAATCCGCCGGCGCAGAAGTTCGTGAACATTTCGGGCCTCAAGTTCAATACGGTCCACGCCAACAATTTCAAATTCTTCGAGGAGCTGGACGAGGTCGTGCAGCACGAGCGCGCCAACTTCGTCGATCCGGAAATGGTGGGGCTGTTTGGCGCGATCGGGATCAAGAAGGGCAAGAAATTTGCGCCCGACGCAAGGATGAAGGCCATCCTGACCGACGCTGTTGCCGTCGGTAACGCCACCGCCCGGGCAACCGTTTTTGCGTCGCGTGATCCGCAGCAGAAATTCTTCCCGGACCGCCAGTGGCTGACCGGTTTCCTGGGCGGCTACACCTTCTCGGACAGGAAACCGGTCAGGCTGGATGGGCGCACGCTGTTTCACTACTACGCAACCGGCGCCACGCCGGCGATGGCTCCCCCCGCGACGAAGCCCGGCGTCGGGTCGGCCTATGCCTATACCGCTCGCGATTCGCGGGGCGAATATCTCGACGGCGCCAAGAACTACAAGGTCACGCTCCAGGGGCCGATCCCGGCCGCCCGCTTCTGGTCCTTCACCGTCTACGACAACCAGACGCGGTCGATGCTGGAAACCGACCAGATCAGCGCGGGCGTCGACAGCACGTTTCCCGCCATGAAAAAGAACGCCGACGGCTCGGCGACCGTTTATTTCGGCCCCAAGGCGCCAGCGGGCCAGGAGGGCAACTGGGTCCAGACCATGCCGGGCAAGGGCTGGAACGTGATCCTGCGTCTCTACGGGCCGACCGAGGCGTGGCACAAGAAGGCCTGGAAACCGGGCGATATCGAACTGGTCAACTAGTCCCTATTCGACGGGAGCATTCACATGCGCAACGCGACAATGGCGATGGGCAGCGAAGCGGGAGCAGTCACCACCGCCGACCTGGGCTGGAAATTCATCCACTGGGGCCTGGGCCTGTTCATCACCGGATTCGTGGTCGGCTTCATTCCGATCCTGCACTACTTTCCCGGCGCAGTGGCGGGAGACGTTGGCCCGGCGTTCCTGAAAAACGTCACGCTGTGGTGGGGTTGTCCCGCGGTCCTGGCCGAGATGACGCTCAAGACCGGCAGCCTTGGCATGCTCGCGATCGGATTGTGCTACCTGGCCGCGGTGCGCCAGGGCGCGTCGTCGAGCGTTTCAGGCCTCGAGCGCCTTGCGCCCACGCTCTGCGCCTACGGCCTGATCGCCGAACTCGTGGCCGCAGGTGTGGGCTATGCCGTCTTCAATGCGATCTGGCCGAATTTCTATTTCGAGCCGGTGCAGGCCGGAAAGAACTGGTGGCTCGCCCTGCAGGGACTCAGCATCCTCGTGTATTTCGTCGGCGTTTGCTACGCGGTCGCCGGCGTGCGCAGGGCTGCGCCTGCACGCTGATGAAATCCTTTCTCCTGAGGGGGTTCTGGCACGAAGGGCGCTGGCAACCGCTTGCCTGGATCTGCGGCATGGTGGTTGGCGCACTCTGGGTCTATTCAGGCATGCCGATGATTTGCCATTGAGGGGAACGCCAAAATGACAGCCAGTCTGAAGAAGCGCGTGTGCACCGGAGTGCTGCTGGCCGCCGTGTCGGCCCTGTCGATGGCGGACGAAGGCGGCGTGAGCTTCTGGCTGCCGGGGCAGATGGGCAGCTTCGCGGCGGTGCCGGGGGATCCGGGCTGGTCCCTAGGCGCGGTCTACTACCACTCCTCGAGCAGCGCGGGCGCCGAACGGGCCTTTACGCGCGGCGGCCGGATCACGGCCGGGCTGGACGTAGCGGCCGACCTGGTATTCCTTGCGCCGAGCTACGTGTTCAGCGAACCGCTGCTCGGCGCTCAGGCCGCGGTCTCGATGACCGGCGCTTTCGGCAAGGTGAAAGTGGATGTCGGCGCCACGCTCACCGGGCCGGGCGGGAGCACCCTGTCGGGCAGCCAGAGCGATTCGCTCACCAGCGTCGGCGATCTTTATCCGCAGTTCTCGCTGAAGTGGAACCGCGGCGTGCACAACTACATGGCCTATACGATGCTCGGCGTTCCGGTGGGCTCCTATGAGGTCGGCCGCCTCGCCAATCTCGGCACCAATCACTGGTCGGCTGATGTGGGCGGCGGCTATACCTACCTCAACGAGAAGACCGGCCGCGAATTTTCCGCCGTGCTCGGCTTCACCTACAACTTCGAGAACAGCGATACCCAGTACAAGAACGGCATCAACGGCCACCTCGACTGGGCCGCGTCGCAGTTCCTGTCCGAGCAAACGCATGTGGGGCTGGTCGGCTATTTCTACCAGCAGCTCTCCGGCGACAGCGGCGCCGGGGCCACGCTTGGCGACTTCAAGTCGCGCGTCTACGCCGTCGGTCCCCAGGTCGGCTACTTCTTCCCCGTCGGCGGGCAGAAGTGGTACCTGAACTTCAAGGGCTACTACGAGTTCGAAGCCCAGAACCGGCCCGAGGGATGGAACGCCTGGGTCACGCTGGCGCTCCCGCTGGGGGCGAAGAAGAAATAGCCGTGAAACTTGTCTTGCCGGTCTTGCTCTGCGCATTCGCGAGCGGCTGCGCCCACTGGCCCGCCACGCCGCGGCTGGAGCAGGCCGGCGCGCCCGGATACCGGATCGCCGAGGCGACCCGTCCCGGCCAGTCCGACGAGCTGCTGCTGGTCCTCGCCATTTCCGGCGGCGGCACGCGTGCCGCGGCGCTCGGCTACGGCGTCCTGGAGGAGCTGCGCCGTACCGAGGTGACGATAAACGGCGTGAAGCGCCGTCTGCTAGACGAAGTGGATGTCATCTCGGCGGTGTCGGGCGGCACGCTGCCCGCCACCTACTACGCGCTGCGCGGCGAAAAGACGTTCGAGGAGTTCGAGGCGAAGGTGCTGTCGCGCAACCTCGAGGTCGAGCTGGCGAAGCGCATCGTGCTGAATCCGGCGAACTGGTTTCGCCTGCCCTCCGGCACCTTCGGCAAGTCGGACATCTTCGCCGAGCTGTACGACGAGACGGTCTTCGACCACGCCACCTTCGCCGACTTGAAGCGGGCCAACGGGCCCTTCGTCATCATCAACGGCACCGATATCACCTCCGCCGCCCGCTTCAGCTACACGCAGGATTACTTCGACGCGATCTGCGGCGATCTCTCCAAGGTGACGCTGGGACGGGCCATTGCCACCTCGACGTCGCTGCCGCCGCTCCTCACGCCCATCACGCTCGAGAACCGGGGCGGGACCTGCGGCAGGAAGGCGCCGGCCTGGCAGGCGCGCGCCGAGGCCGCGATCGGCGAATCCGAGACGCCGGGCCGCGCGCTGCTGCGCGCCCGCGCGCTCCAGGCCTACGCGGATCCGGCTCGCCCCTACGTTCACCTGTTCGACGGCGGCCTGTCGGAGAACCTCGGTCTCACTGAGGTGCTCCGGGCCTTCGAGCTCCTGAAGGTCGACCCGAACGAGACGGTGCTGCCGGCGCTGCGCCGGGCCCGCCGGGTGGTAGTGATCAGAGTGAACGCGCTGCGCTTCCCCGAAGTGGACTGGGACCGCTCCGCCGCCCCGCCGGGCACCGGCACGCTGCAAGACCAGATGTGGTCGATTCCGGTCGACCGCATTTCCCTCGACGCGGTCGAGCAGGTGCGCGAGAAGCTCGCCGCCTGGCAGGCCGATGCTCCGGCGAACGGTCCCGGCAGGAGCGGGTATTTCGCGCAGGTCACCTTCGATTCCCTGAAGGACCCGGCCGAGCGCCTTTACTTCAAGCGGGTGAAGACCAGCCTGACGCTGCCCAAGGAGCAGGTAGACCGGCTGCGCGAGGTGGGCGGCCGGCTGCTGCGCGAGGCGCCTGCCTACCGCAGGCTGCTGGTCGATCTCAATTCGGGGCGCTAACCGTATTTTCCTCCCCCTGCGCCGGTAGTTTTTCGAGGTCACACGCGGGCGCCCGCGGCCTAGTCTGGCTCCAGTGTTAATAGGGAGGAATACCGTCATGAAGCTCCGCGGCAAGCAGAATCTCTTCGCCGCCGCCCTCGCCGGCCTCGCCCTGACGTTCGCGGCCGGCGCTCAGGCTCAGACTAAACCGCCGGCGATGGATCGCACGCACCTGCCGGTCGCGGAGCCCAAGCCGCCGACCTATACCCAGCTCGACGCGCGCAAGGCCAAGCCGCCGGCGCGCTTCGAGGTCAAGGCGCCCAAAGGCGCGCCCAATGTCGTCATCGTGCTGATCGACGACATCGGCTTCGGCGGGCCCAGCACCTTTGGCGGCCCCATCCGCACGCCGACCTTCGACCAGCTTGCCCAGTCCGGCCTGCGCTTCAACAACTTTCACACCACCGCGCTGTGCTCGCCGACACGCCTCGCCCTCAAGTCCGGCCGCAACCACCACAGCAACAACGGCGGCTCGATCATGGAGACCGCGACGGCCTTCCCCGGCAACACCGGGCAGATCCCGAACAGCGTCGCGCCCCTGGCCGAAGTGCTGCGCCTCAACGGCTACAGCACCGGCGCCTTCGGCAAGTGGCACGAGACCGCCGCCTGGGAGACCAGCGTGTCGGGCCCGTTCGACCGCTGGCCGACCAAGCAGGGCTTCGACAAGTTCTACGGCTTCATCGGCGGCGAGACCGACCAGTGGTATCCGCTGATCTATGACGGCACGATCAAGGTCGATCCGCCGAAGATGAAGGACTACCACTTCTCGGTCGACATGACCAACCAGGCCATCAACTGGGTGAAAGCCCAGCAGTCGATGACCCCGGACAAGCCGTTCTTCGTCTACTACGCGACCGGAGCGGTCCACGCGCCGCACCACGTGCCGAAGGAGTGGGCCGACAAGTACAAGGGGCAGTTCGACAAGGGCTGGGACCAGACCCGGATCGACACGCTCGAGCGGCAGAAGAAGATGGGCGTGGTGCCGCAGAGCGCCCAGCTGGGCGAACGGCCGAAGGACCTCAAGGCCTGGGATTCGCTACCGGCAGACCAGCGGCGCCTGTTTGCCCGCCAGGCCGAGGTGTTCGCCGGATTCCTCTCGCACACCGACGACCAGGTCGGGCGATTCAGGCAGGCACTCGAGGACATCGGCGAGCTGGACAACACGCTGTTCATCTACATCGCCGGCGACAACGGCACCAGCGCCGAGGGCGGCTTCGTCGGCATGTACAACGAGATGACCTATTTCAACGGCGTGGCCGAGAAGGTCGAAGACCTGATCCCGCTGATCGACAAGTGGGGCGGTCCGGATACGTTCCCGCACATGGCCGCCGGCTGGGCGGTGGCGTTCGACACGCCCTTCACCTGGACCAAGCAGGTGGCGTCCGACTTCGGCGGCACGCGCAACGGCATGGTCATCCACTGGCCCAAGGGCATCAAGGAGAAAGGTGGCCTGCGCAGCCAGTTCTCGCACGTCATCGACATCGCGCCGACGATCCTGGAGGCCGCCGGCCTGCCGCAACCCAAGAGCGTGAACGGCACGGTGCAGAGGCCGATCGAGGGCACCAGCCTGCGCTACGCGTTCAACAATGCGAAGGCGCCGGAGCGGCACAAGACGCAGTACTTCGAGATGTTCGGTAATCGCGCGATCTATCACGAGGGATGGTTCGCCCGCACCATCCACCGCGCGCCCTGGCAGACGACCAACCTGCCGCCGCTCACGACCGACGTCTGGGATCTCTACAACGTGAGGAGCGATTTCAGCCTCACCAAGAACCTGGCCGCCGCGCAGCCCGAGAAGCTGAAGGAGATGCAGGCCCTGTTCATGAAGGAGGCGCAGAAGTACAACGTGCTGCCGATCGACGACCGGACCATCGAGCGCACCAACGCGACGCTTGCCGGCCGCCCGGATTTCATGGGCGAGCGCACCTCCCTCACGCTCTACGAGGGGATGCAGGGCATGCTCGAGAACAGCTTCATGAACATCAAGAACCGCTCGAGCAAGATCTCCGCGGACCTCGACATCCCGTCGGGGGGCGCCAACGGCGCGATCCTGTCGCAGGGCGGGAAGTTCGGCGGCTGGTCGCTGTACATGAAGGATGGCAAGCCGTCGTTTGTGTACAACTTCCTCGGGCTCGAGCGCTACACCGTCGCCGCGCCCGAAGCCCTGCCGGCGGGTCCGGTGAAGGTGGTTCTGGACTTCGCCTATGACGGCGGCGGCCTCGGCAAGGGCGGCAAGGCGACGCTCTCCGTGAATGGAAAACAGGTTGCCGAAGGGCGCGTCGAGAAGACCCAGCCCAATATCTTCTCGGCGGACGAGACCGCCGACGTCGGCATCGACAACCAGACGCCGGTCGCCCAGGGGATCGGCATCGGCGCCGAGACCCGCTTCACCGGCACGATCCAGAAGATCGTGCTTGAAGTGAGTCCGATGAAGAAATGAGCAGGAAGAACCGGCAACGCCGTGAACGAGCCGCGGCGCAAGCTGCGCCCTCGCCTGCGCCGGCCAGCCACGCCCGCCGCAATTTCCTGATCGCAACGGGGATCGCGGCCGCCGGTGCGGCTGGCGGCTTGGGATGGTGGTGGCAGAGCCGCACGTCCACCTCGGAGCCGGTGGTGATTGTCGGCGACGGGGTGCGCGGCCCCGTCGGCATGGCATGGGTGCCCGGCGGCGAGTTCCTGATGGGCAGCGATCACAAGCTCGCGCAGCAGAACGAGCGGCCGGCGCACAAGGTGCACGTCGGCGGCTTCTGGATGGACCGCACGCACGTCACCAACGCGCAGTTCGCGGCGTTCGTGAAGGCGACCGGATACGTGACGAGCGCCGAGCGCAAGCTGGACTGGGAAGCGATCGCGCCGGGAGCCCCGAAGCCGCCGGACTCGGAGCTGGTGCCCGGCGCGATGGTGTTCGTCGGCACCTCCGAGCAGGTCCCGCTCAACGATTACTCGCGATGGTGGGCGTTCATGCCCGGCGCGAACTGGCGGCACCCGCAGGGGCCGCGCAGCAGCATCGAAGGCAAGGACGACCATCCGGTGGTGCAGGTTTCGTACGATGATGTGCTCGCCTACGCGAAATGGGCCGGCAAGCGCCTGCCGACCGAAGCCGAGTGGGAATTCGCCGCGCGCGGCGGCCTCGAGCAGGCGACCTACGCGTGGGGTGACGACCTTGCGCCGCAGGGGCAGAAGATGGCGAACATCTGGGAAGGCCGGCAGGAGCGCTTTCCCGTGGTGAAGCCGATCGTGAGCGCCAAGGCCGGCGGCGCGGTCGGCACTTCGCCGGCGGGCACCTTCCCCGCCAACGGCTATGGCCTGCACGACATGACCGGCAACGCCTGGCAGTGGGTCGCCGACTGGTATCGCTACGACCAGTTCGTCGCGCAAGCGCGCGAGGCAAAGGTGATCAATCCGCGCGGGCCTGCGGAGACCTACGATCCGGAGGATCGCAGCGTGCCGGTGAATGCGCCGAAGCGCGTGATCCGCGGCGGCTCGTTCCTGTGCAACGTGGACTACTGCCTGAGCTACCGGCCGAGCGCGCGCCGCGGCTCCGATCCGCTCAATCCGATGTCGCATGTCGGCTTCAGGCTGGTGGCGGACGCGGACCGCCCGGTGAAATAGCCGGGCCGATCAACCACCCACCATGACGCAAGCCGAGAATTTCTCCCTGGTCCTGGGCGGGCCGCTGTACCAGCTCTGGCGCCGGACCAGGCTCGCGGGAGATGGGCTGCAGCTGCTGCATCGTCGCATCACCACGATGGTATTGCTGGCCTGGCTGCCCCTGCTCCTGCTGTCGGTCGCGGAGGGACCCGCCTGGGGCAGCAGCGTCGCGCTGCCATTCCTGCACGACGTGGACCTGCACCTGCGCCTGCTGGTCGCGCTGCCGCTGCTGATCGCGGCGGAGCTGCTGGTGCACGCGCGCAGGCAGCTCCTGGCAGGCCAGTTCCTGGAGCGCGGCCTGATCCCGGACGCGGCGCGCGCGCGCTTCGACGCGATCATCGCTTCGGCGATGCGCCTGCGCGACTCGGTCGCGGCCGAGGTGCTGGTGATCGCGCTGGTCTACCTCGTCGGCGTCGGCCTGATGTGGCACGCGCTGGCGGGATTCGAACTGACGAGCTGGTACGGCGTGTCGGACGGCGTCACGCTGCGGCCGTCGCTCGCCGGATGGTGGATGCTCTGTGTGAGCCTGCCGCTGTTCCAGTTCCTGCTCCTGCGCTGGTTTTTCCGCCTGTTCATCTGGACGCGCTTCCTGTGGCAGGTGTCGCGCCTCGAGCTCGGCCTGATGCCGATGCATCCGGATCGCTGCGGCGGGCTGGGTTTCCTCGAGGAGATCCCGCCCGCCTTTTCGCCGTTGCTGGCGGGGATGGGCGCGCTGCTCGCCGGGATGATCGCCAGCAGGATCTTTTCCGCGGGCGCCAGCCTGACCGACTTCAAGGTCGAGCTCGCCGCGATGGTGGCCGTGGCCCTGTTGGCGATCCTCGCGCCCCTGCTGGTATTCAGCCCCAGGCTCGCAGCAGCCAAGCGCGCGGGCGTGATCGAGTACGGCACCCTGGCGCAGCGCTACGCGCGGGAGTTCGACCGCAAGTGGCTGCGCGCCGGCGCACCGGCCGACGAGCCGCTGATCGGCAGCGCCGACATCCAGTCGCTGGCCGACCTGGGCAACAGTTTCCAGGTGGTGAAGGACATGCGTCTGGTGCCGTTCAACTTGCGGACCGTGCTCCAGCTGGCGGTGGCCACGCTACTGCCCGTGGCGCCGCTGGTGCTGACCATGTTTTCGCTTGAAGAGGTGCTCCTCAGGCTGGTAAAGGTCGTGTTCTGACGCATGCGTGCATGCTTCAATGGCGGAATGAAACCCTTGTCTACGCAACTGACCTTGTTGTTGCTGATCGCCGTGTGCGCCTGCGCCAGCCCTCCGGAGCGGGAGGCGCGCAAGCCGGAGGATCTGTTCGCGGAGCGTGTGGCGGAAGGCGCCGCGCGCAGGGAGGATTCCAAGCGCCTGATCGCCGGGCTGTTCGCGCGAGCGGAGGGCAAGGCGCGCACGCCGCGCTCGACGATGGACCTGCTGATCATTTCCGGCGGCGGCGACTGGGGCGCGTTCGGCGCGGGCGTGCTGAAGGGCTGGGGGCGCGTCAAGGGCGAGATGGCGCGGCCGCAGTTCGACGGGGTCACCGGCGTCAGCACCGGCGCGCTGATCGCCCCCTTCGCCTTCATCGGCGACGACGATGCGCTCGAGCGCATCGTGCGGCTGTACCGCGAGCCGGCGCCCGACATCGCGGTGTCGCGCGGGTGGCTGTTCTTCCTGCCGAGCAACCCATCGTTGTACGTCCTGCCCGGCCTCGAGCGCGAGATGCGCACGGCGCTCGACCGCGGCATGCTCGAACGCCTGGCCGCGCAGCAGGCAAGCGGGCGGATGCTGCTGGTCAACACCACCAACGTCGACCTCGGCGAGATGCGCGCGTGGGACGTGCTGGCCGAAGCGAAGGCGGCGCTCGCCGCCGGCGAGCCGGAGCGCGTGCATCGCATCCTGCTGGCGAGCGCCGGCATCCCGGCGGTCTTCCCGGCGCGCGAGATCGGCCCGCACCTCTACGTCGACGGCGCGATCACCGGCAACATCCTGTACGGCGCGCGCGTCGACGACGAGCAAGGCATGGTCGCGCTGTGGCGCGCGAAGCACGGGCGCGCGCCGCTGCCGCGCCTGCGCTACTGGGTGATCTTCAACAACCAGTTCCGCTTCCCGCCGCAGGTGACGCGGCAGCGCTGGGTCGACATCATGTCGCGCACCACCATCATGGCGACGCAGAACGCGACGGTGAGCGCCATGCGCCACCTCCAGTCGCACCTCGAGCTGATGCGCATCAAGTACGGCGTCGACGTGGAGCTGCGCATCATGGCGGTGCCCGAGGCCTGGGTGCCGTCTGAGCCGGGTACGTTCAAGAAGGCAGTGATGAACGACCTGGCCGACCTCGGCGAAAAGATGGGCGCCGACCCGAAGAGCTGGACCATCGGGGTACCGGACTAAGGACGGCGGCCGCCCCGGCCCACGCAGGTCAGCGCCGTATGGGACCATATGGGCGCGTTCAACTTCTGAGAAAGCGGATGACGACAACAACGAACAACGCCTCGCTGTGGGACACCTTTGAGCACACGCCCTCGGGGAGGCAGAGGGCGTTCATGCGCTACCTGACCGCAACCCTGGTGGATCTGGTGGTGCTGAACCTGTTCGTCGAATACTGGCGTGGGTACGTCAGCGCCGACTCGTTCACGGTCACGCTACTCGCCGCCGTGGTCTTGCAGGTCCTCCTTAAGCTCACCATCGTCCTGGAGCATCGGCTCGCCGCCTACTTCAACGCGAGGCCGGGAGGGTTTGCGAAATTCATGCGCTACTTCAGCGCCTGGCTGGTGCTGTTCGGCTCCAAGTTCGTCATTCTCGAGGCGCTCGCCCTCGCGTTCGGCGACGGCTTGCGTTTCGGCGGGCCGTTCCACGGGATCGTGGCCCTGATCGTGGTCGTCGTCGCGATGCTTGCGGTCGAAGCGGCCCTGGTGAAGGTCTACCGGCGCCTGGGCTGAGGTCGCTCGCCTCTATCTGCGCGGCCGGAAGTCGATCTCGCCGTACCAGGCTTCGACCGACTCGCCGGTGTTGTCGGTGTCCGACATCACGCCGTAAGTCAGAAGCCGGCCGGGCTCCTCCTTGAACGCGCGGCGGTAGTCCTCGAGCACGTCGCGCGAGAGCTTCTGCCAGGCACCGACGCCGGCCGGACCGCTCGAGGCGACCACCATCTGCACGCGCTTGGTGTGCGGGTTCTCGATCAGCGTGCCGACCGGCGCCTTGTTAGCCCAGATGTACATCAGCGTGGCGTACGGCATCTCGCGGCCGTAGACCTTGGCGGAGAGATAGAGCGCAGCCTGGTCGAGCTTCGCCAGCTTCGACTTGTCGCCCTCGAAAGCCAGGATCAGGCGCGCCGGCGCGTCCTCGGCGCGCGCCTTGCTGTTGTCGGCGCTCCCCACCAGCCGGTTCACTTTCCAGCTCCAGGTGGCGATCGGGTGCCCGGCCAGGCTGAAGCCGGCGTTGCGCGTCAGCCCGGAGGCCGAGCCGGCGGCCATCGCGTGCAGCACCGTCCTGCCGCCGTCCTGGACCAGACGGTAGTGCGTCAGCTTCTTCTTGTCGGAGATCTTGAACGCCTCCCAGCCCTCCGGGACCGGCGGCGGGGGCGGCGGCAGAAATCCCGGCGCGGCGGCCGCCGGCTGCACGGCGATGAGCAAAACGGACAGGATCGCGGTAGCGCTCGTTGCTGATCCCATGTCGTATTGTGTCTGATTGTGACCGCCCAACAAAAACCCTGCGGTGTCTAAACGCGGCATATTCCTCGCGGCGCTCGCCTGCAGCGCCGCCCTGCTCTGCCCGCCGGCGCGCGCGCAGGAGGGCCAGGTCATGTACCGCGTCGAGATCGACGCGCCCAAGGAGCTGCGCGAGCTGCTGCAGAAGGGACTGCTGCTCGAGCGCTGGCAGACCGACGCCCTGATGACCCCCGAGCTGCTGCGCCGCCTGGCCGACGAGGCGGTGGCCGAGGCGACCGAAGCCGCGGCGGCGCAGGGCTACTTCTCGGCGCGCGTCAGCTACCAGCTCGACCGCGACAGCACGCCGTGGCGCATCCTGCTGCAAGTCGATCCCGGCGAGCGCACCCACGTCAGCGCCGCCGAGATCGGCTTCACCGGACCCGCGGCGAGCGACCCGGAGGCGGCCAAGCTCATAGCGGAGGTGCGCAGCGAGTGGCTGCTGCGCCCGGGGATGCCGTTCACGCAGGCAGCGTGGGACGAGGCCAAACGCGACGCGGCGCGCCGGCTCTCGTCGTGGCGCTACGCCGCGGCGCGCATCGCCGCGAGCCGCGCCGACGTCGACCCGGAGACGCGCAGCGCGCGGCTCGCGGTGACGCTGGACAGCGGACCGCCGTTTCGCGTCGGCACGGTCGAAGTACGCGGCAACAAGCGCTATGCCGACCGGCTGATCGAAAACCCGAATCCGACCAGGCCCGGCGATACCTACGACCGCGAGGCGCTGGCGCTGTACGTGCAACGGCTGATGCAGACCGGCTACTTCGCGAGCGCGCGCGTCGACCTCGCACCCGACACGAGCCAGGCCGACGCCGCGCCGCTGCGCGTGACGGTGATCGAGGGCAGCTCGCAGCAGGTCGAGACCGGCATCTCGTTCAATACCGACGCCGGCCTGCGCCTGGAGCTCACCCACCGCAACGTCGACGTGATGGACAGCGCGTGGCGCTCGCGCAACCTGTTCCGCTTCGACGGCGAGACGCAGGAGGTGCGCCTGGACCTCGACACGCCGCCGCAACCCGGCGGCACCTGGCGCAATCATTTCGTCAGCGCCAAGCACACCACGGTGCAGAACGAGGAGAACACCATCTTCTCGGGCGGCCTGTCGTACAACTGGCCCGGCGCGACCGGCTCGCCCTCCTCGGTCCTCGCCGTCGCGACCTTCGAGGAGCAGCGCCTGCCCGAAACCTCGCCCGATGACCGCTACGCGGTGTTCTTCGGCTTCCGCTACGGCTTTCGCCATACCGACGACCTGGTCCTGCCGCGCCGCGGCTATTTCGGCAACGTCACCGCGGGCGGCGCGCCGTCGGCGCTCGCCACGCAGCAGTTCGCCCGCTTCACCGGCGCCGCCACCCTGCTGTTCGCGCTCGGCCGCAACGACGACCTGCTGCTGCGCGCCGAAGGCGGCATCGTCGTCGCGCCCACGCGCGAGGGCATCCCGTCGAACTTCCTGTTCCGTACCGGCGGCGACCAGACGGTGCGCGGCTATGCCTTCGAGAGCCTGGGCGTGCAGCGCGGCACGGCGGTGACCGGCGGGCGCTACCTGCTCATCGGCAGCGCCGAGCTGACGCACTGGTTCAGCGACACCTGGGGCCTCGCCGCCTTCGTCGATGCCGGCAACGCCTGGGACGGCGATCACTACGACCCGGTCCTCGGCACCGGCTTCGGCGGGCGCTTTCGCACGCCGATCGGCCCGGTGCGCGTCGACGTCGCCTACGGCGAGGAAACCAAGGCCTGGCGGCTGCACTTTTCCGTCGGTTTCGTGTTCTAAGACCGCATGAAGTGGCTCCTGCGCCTGACGCTCGCCCTGGCAGTGGCATTCCTCGCCGCCGCCGCCTGGCTGCTGGAAACCGAAAGCGGCCTGCGCTGGGCGCTCGGCTACGCCCCGCGCGAGCTGGTGGTCGAGGGCGTGCGCGGCGCGCTGGCGCGCGAGATCGCCGCCGAGCGCGTCGCCTGGGAGGACATCGAGGCGCGCAAGGTGAGCTTCCAGGTCAACCTCTTCGCCCTGCTCGCCGATACGGTCTCGGTGAGCTTCCTGCGGGTGGATTCTTTAAAGATAACTTTAAAAAAAGAAGAGACGACGCCGCCATTCGTACTCCCTGTGCGCATCAAGCTTTCCGATGCGCAGGTGAAGTCGCTGGTATTCGAAGGCTACGAGGCCAACGATCTGCGGCTCGAGTACACAGGCAGCGCGCTCGGCCACGACGTGGCGGCGTCGTTCCGCGCCGCCGGGGCGCGCGCGAAGCTCAAGGCCGCGCTCAATGCGCGCGCGCGGCCCACCGAGCTCACTGCAGACATCGAAGGCCTCAATCTCGCGGTGATCGATCCGGACCTGCCGCAGACCGCGCTGCGCGCGCACCTGGAGGCGCGCGGTGACGATAAAGCCGCCTCCGGCAAGCTCGCGCTCGGGAATCCCGACGCCGGGCCGCTCGACCAGGACCGCCTGCCCCTGGCGAGCGCCGAGACCGCGTTCTCGACCGATTTTTCTTCCCTCTCCCTGGAAAACCTGAAGGCGTCGCTGCGGGGTTCCGGCGTGCTGGAAGGCGGCGGGCGCATCGCAATCTCAGGGCAATCCGCGCAGTTCGACCTGAAGGTGCGCGAGCTCGACCTGCGCAGCCTGCGCTCGAACCTCGCGCGTACCCGGCTGGCCGGCCAGCTCGCCATTGCCCTCGAGCCCAAGCGCCAGCGCGTGCAGGGCACGCTGGCGCAGGACGACATGAGCCTGAGCGCCGACGCCGAGCGCAGCGGCGACGTGGTGGAGGTGCGCGCGCTGCGCGCGCGGGCCGCCGGCGGCGAGGCGAGCGGCCGCGGCCGGCTGCATCTTGGCAAGGCGCCCTCCTTCGAGGCCGACCTCAAGCTGGCGCGCTTCGATCCCTCGCGCTTCGGCGACTACCCGAAAGGCAACCTGAGCGGCAGCGTGAAGGGCAACGGCTCGCTCGGCGCCGCGCGCAGCGGCTCGTTCGCCTGGGACATCGCCGACAGCACCCTGCTCGACCAGCCGTTCGCGAGCAGCGGGCGCGCGCGCCTGGCCGGCGAGCGCATCGCCGACGGCGACGCGTGGGCGACGCTCGGCGCCAACCGGGCCACCGCGAAGGGTGCCTTCGGGGGCGCGAACGACGAAGCGGCATGGACCTTGAGTATTCCCGATCTGAAAAGCCTGAACCCGAATCTCGGTGGACAGGCGCAGGCGCGCGGCACGGCCAGGGGAACGTGGGGAAGGCCTGAACTCAACCTGAGCGCAGAAGCGAAAGCACTCACCGTGCCGGGCATCGCATTCGATGCGGTTTCGCTGAAGGCGGCGGGAACGCTCGACGCGCATGAAGGTGACATCAAGGCGCGCAACACCGACCTCGATCTCACGGCGAAGCTGAAAGGCGGCTGGAGCGGCAAGCTCTGGACCGGCGAGATTCTCGCGCTCGAGAACAAGGGGCCGCGGCCGCTCACGCTGCAGGCGCCGGCGACGCTCGAGGTCGCCGCCGGCCGCGTCGCGCTGGGCCGCTTCAACGCCACGCTCGCCGGCGGCCGCGTCGCGCTCGAGTCGCTGCGCTGGGAGGACGGGCACCTGAGCTCGGTGGGCGCGTTTGCCGCGCTGCCGGCGCAGTCGCTGCTGAATTTCCTCGGCGAGAAGCGGCTGGGCGGCGACCTCGCGCTGGACGGCGACTGGTCGCTGCTCTCGACGCCGAACCTGAACGGCCGCCTGTCGGTGCGCCGCTCCGGCGGCGACCTGGCGCTCACCGGCCCGCCGCAAGTGCCGCTCGATCTGTCGCGCGCGACGCTCGACGCGCGCTTCACCGACGGCAAGGTCGCCGCCGCCTTCGATCTCGCCACGCGCCTGGGCACCGCGCGCGTCGAAGGCGAGGCCGCGGGCCTCACGCTGGAATCGGCGGCCACCTATGTCGCCGAGATCGAGCTGAAGGAGCTGCGCCTGCTCACCGAGCCGCTCTGGACGCAGGTGCGTCTCTCCGGGCGCATCGGCGCGACCATCAAGGGCGCCGGCACGCTCGGCAAGCCGGTCCTGACGGGAACGCTGCGCGGCGACTCGCTCGGCGTCGAGGCGCCGCCCTACGGCATGGCGCTCACCGGCGGCCGCCTGCGCGCCGAGCTGGAGGGCGACCGCCTGCGCATCGTCGAGGCGGTGATCACCGGCGGCGAGGGCCGCTTCAGCCTGCGCGGCTCGATGCCGCTGCGCCTGGCCGAAGGCGGCACCGCGCTGGAGTGGCAGGCCGAGAATTTCCGCGTGCTGAACCGCCCCGACATGCGGCTCGTCGTCGCCGGCCAGGGCAGCGCCAGCTTCGACGGCAAGAAGCTCGGCCTGGCCGGCGAGCTGCGCGCCGAGAACGGCCATTTCGAGGTGCGCGGCAACCGCCTGCCGGAGCTCGACGACGACGTGGTGGTCGCCGGCCGCGGCCGCGGCGCGCGCGAGAAGCGCGCGCCGCTGCCCATCGATCTCGACCTGCGCCTGGACCTGGGCGAGCGGCTGACGCTGCGCGCCTTCGGCTTCGACGGCGGCATCGCCGGGCAGCTGCGCGTGGTCACCGATTCCGCCGGCGCGCTGCTCGCGCAAGGCCGGCTGCGCGCCGTGCGCGCGCACTTCCGCGCCTACGGACAGGAGCTAGAGGTCGACCCGGGCACGCTCATCTTCGACGGCCCCCTCGACCGCCCGGCGCTGGACATCACGGCGTGGCGCCGCCACCAGCAGGTGGAAGCCGGCGTGCACATCACCGGCAGCGTGGACGCGCCGCGCGTCGAGCTGGTCTCCAATCCGCCGGTGGCCGATGCCGACAAGCTGTCGTGGCTGGTGCTCGGGCGCGCGCCGAGCACCGCGAGCGGCGCCGACCTGGCCCTGCTGCAGGCGGCGAGCGGCGCGCTGATCGGCATGAGCAGCGACCAGGTGCCGGTGCAGCGCCGCATCGCCTCGCGCCTGGGCCTGGACGAGATCACCGTGCGCAGCTCGAGCGACCTGACCACGCGCAACTCGACCGACTCGACCACCAACGTCTTCGCCCTGGGCAAGCGGCTCTCGGACAAGCTCTACGTGAGCTTCGAGCAGGCGCTCGGCACCACCGCGGAGTATCTGGTCAAGCTGGACTACTCGCTTACGCAGCGCGTATCGGTCCGCGGCCAGACCGGCACCACCAGCGGCGTGGGCCTGTTCTACCGCTACGCCTGGGACTGAAAGTTGCATCGGGCCTGACATGGCCCCTGCCGTCAGGCTGCTTGCGCT
>Ga0193752_1001428_pt1 | contig 19917 bp, 16 predicted proteins | sample H1c1metaG_FD_144924 | JGI IMG/M metagenome (GOLD analysis project Ga0193752, IMG submission 144924) | Soil microbial communities from a riparian zone of the East river system, Colorado, United States - H1c1 | ecosystem: Environmental > Terrestrial > Soil > Riparian zone | place: USA: East River...
AAAAAATATGTAAGCAAACTGGGGCAAAAAGGAGAATGCTCCATCAGTTGCCCCAGTTTGCTTACATATTTTTTGGGATACCTTATCGGGCTGAATGATTCTACTATAAACAACCGGTTGCTTTCTGTTGTAAATTCAATTTGGTAAATAGAACCACGGGGAATGACCAGGTAATCCCCGTAACCAAATTCAAGATCACCATATTGTGTTTTTAAAACGCCGCTGCCTTCATGCACAAAGATCATTTCATCTGCATCAGCATTTTTGTAAAAAAAATCCGTCATACTTTGTTGTGGCGCTGCCAATACAATATGACAATCATTATTGACCAGGACCGGTTTACGGCTTTGCAGGTAATCTTTTTCAGGTTTTATCTTAAAGCCATCGAAACTGCGGTGCTTCAACATTTTCTCTTCAGCGATCCTTGGTTGCACATTTATAGGTTCATCCGTTCTTATAATTTCTGTAGGCGGGTGATTGTGATAAAGGATTGAATAATCGTTGCTGAATCCTTCGGTAGAAAAAAGTTGTTCGGAATATAATTTCCCATCGGGTTTACGAAACTGTGTATGTCGTTTATGAGGGATGCTTCCTAAACTATGATAGTGTGCCATGACAATTAAAAATTAAAAAGTAAAAATTAAAAATTCATCAAACAATGATCATTTTTAATTGACACAAAGGGCAAGTGAGGCAAGCAGGAAATAATATTTCCAGCTACGCTTATCAATATAGTATGTAAAGTTGCGGTGAAAAGGCATTCGTTAAATTTGTAGCGTAAATTTACACTTAATAATTATATAAACCTTGACAAGAATAGGATTACTGGCCGACACCCATCATTACCTTGATGAAGCCATCTTTGAGCATTTTAAAGATTGTGATGAGGTTTGGCATGCCGGGGATTTTGGAACTATTGAACTGGCTGAAAAGATCAGGGAGAGAAAACCATTAAAGGGTGTTTATGGAAATATAGACGGGCAGGATATAAGAAAAGAATTTCCGGAGCAACTGGTTTTTATGTGCGAAGGAGTAAAAGTGATGATGAAGCATATTGGCGGCTATCCTCCCAAATACAATCCCGAAACCAAAAAGGAAATACTCATTCATAAACCACAACTCTTTATCAGCGGGCACTCCCATATTTTGAAGATCATGTACGATGATAAACTAAACTGCCTGCACATGAACCCAGGCGCTGCCGGAAAGCAGGGCTGGCATAAAGTAAGAACCATCATCAGGTTTGTTATTGATGGTAACGAAATGAAAGACGCCGAAGTTATTGAACTCGGAAAAAGATAAATTGCAAAAAATACCACTTATGCCTGCAACAAAAATTCAATTACTGGCCCACGCAACCTTTAAAGTAACTACTCCTGAAAATAAAGTTGTTATTGTTGATCCCTGGCTCAGCAGCAATCAATTCATGCCTGCTAATCTTAAAAACTTTGATGATACTGATCTGTTCCTGATTACACATGGCCACGATGACCATTTTGACCTTGAAGTACTGGACATTGTAAAAAATGGCAAAACAAAGATCATAGCCAATAGCATGGTACGCTGGTACCTTATCGAAAATGGCTGCCCGCTGGATCGTATTGAACCAATGAACCTGGGAGGTACGATCTTTTTAGAAGACCTGAACCTTAGTGTGACCATGGTAAATGGTTTTCATACATCACATATCAATATAACTGAGAACGAGGCCCTGTTTCCGCACATGAGTGTAGGATTTATTTTGCATCTATCAGATGGTGTACGTATTTATTTTGCAGGTGATACCTGTGTTTTTGGAGATATGAAACTGATCGGTGAAATATATAACCCAACTCTTGCGGTGTTACCAATTGGCGACAGGTATACCATGGGGCCTTTGGAAGCTTCTCATGCTATAAGGTTATTGAATGTAAAGCACGTGATACCTTTTCATTATGGCACCTATCCCCAGCTAACCGGTACTCCTGGTGAATTGATTAACCTTACAAAGGACCTGGATGGACTACAGGTACATGTTTTACAGGCCGGAGATGAATTGGATACAACTACCTTTTAAAACTATTTACCACCATTTGAAGTAAGGTCTGCTTTGCAATTTGCATCCAGTTGTGGGATATTTCCTGTAATCAGTATCCCAAAAATATCTGTGGTTTCAGAGGCATAATACATTAAGCAACTGGTATTGTTACAGTGGTTACCATGTGCGCCGTCCTGGTGACTGGTTTGCATGGGTGTACCCACATTTACCAATCCAAGTATATGAGCGAACTCGTGTTCTAAAACTGTGCTTTCAAGCTTTGTGCGGCTTGCCTGGCCCAACCCGCCTGAATTATCATGAATGATCTTACCAAACAGGCTTATGGATGTATTCCTGAATGCAATGCCCAGCACATTTCCATCATCATAATTCCCATCAGTCAATAAAATATAAACACCCAGCTGGCTGCCGGATGTATAGGCTGTGCGGTTGTTCCTTTCTATCAAGGCAACATCATTCAGGAATAAAATAGTTTTACCGGCTGAAGCGATCTGCGTTTGGACAACCGTAACGCCACCGGGCTTATTAACAAGCGAATTTACAAATGCCGTAAGGTTATTAACCGCTGCAGCATCGGGCTGAAATCCGGGCATGTATTGTATCTCAATCTTTACAGAAGTATACTTTGCAGCACTTAATAAATCGTTGGCAGATGCGCCTACTACTTTATTATTTTCATTATTGATGGAAGGAAGATTACTGATGATATCTGATTTTTTGCAACCTGCTATAACCAGCATAAAAAAGCAGATCGTTAAAGCAGCTCCGGATATTTTTGGGTTCATAAACAAGGATTTTATACCCGCAATGAACGAAATATCGTGCCAAAGGATCTATAAAAGCCCTGCCTTTATCCTTTGCAAAAAACTCTCCCGGTATTTTTCGCTGATGGGAAGCTGTCTGTCGGTAGCGAAAACCTGGTTGTCTTCTACCCGGCTGATATGTTTTGCATTAACGAAATAAGAATTATGTATACGAATGAATTTAGCAGGAAGTGTTTCCTCCAGTTCCTTCATTCTTTTATATACAACGATCTTTTCATCACTTGTGTGAAAAGCCACATAGTCCTTTAATCCCTCAATGAAGATAACTTTGTCAAAATCTATGTTTACAATGGCCTTACCGCTCTTGATAAAGGTTTGAGGTACGGAAGGTATTTCGGGTACCGGTTCCGCAAAATGATTCTCCGCTTTTGCAACAGCCTTCATGAACCGTTCAAAACTGATGGGCTTCAGCAAATAATCGAGTGCATTTTTTTCATAGCTCTGAACGGCATACGCTGAATAGGCTGTGGTAAAAATTATTTTTTGTCCCGGCGAAAGTAAAGAAGCCAGTTCCATGCCTGTAAGCCTGGGCATATTGATGTCGAGAAAGAGCAGGTCAATCGCCTGCTGCTTTAAAAAACGATGAGCATCGATAGCATTATAACACTTATGCAGTAAATGCAGGTTACCAACCTGCTGTATATAATCTTCCAGTAACTGAACCGCCAATGGTTCATCGTCGGCTATCAAACAAGTTATCATACGGGGATATTTAAAGAGGCATAGAAATGGTTTCCATCAGTCCTGGTCTCCAACTGCTGATCATTCCCATATAATAAATATAATCTTTTTCTGAGGTTGTTAAGCCCGGTACCATTCCCTTCAGTTACTTCTCCATACATCCGGTTCTTTACCTGGTAAAAAAGTCTTCCATCATTAACTGACAATTCGATGAATGCCTCGTTATCATCTCTTGTCTTATCAACACCATGTTTAAATAAATTCTCAATAAATGGCATCAGCAACATGGGCGGCAGGTTAGTATCTGCATTATCCATCTTCTTTGTTATTGATACCGGGTGCAGCATCCTCATCTGCTCAAGCAAAATATAATTTTCGATAAACCCGGTCTCCGTTTTCAGCGATACCATTTCCCTCGGTGCATCCTCCGTAAAATAACGCATGATATTGGCGAGTTTGTCGATGGCAACCGTTGTGTTATCGCTTTTTGAATGAGCGAGTGAATATATATTGTTCAGTGTATTGAACAGGAAATGTGGTTGTACATGCTGCTTAAGCAATTCCAGTTCGGTCATTGTCTGCCGGCGCTTCATTTCTTCCTGTGTCTTGCTCAGGGTAACATAATTGATCGCCATCCGCAAAAAAGCACCAAATAGATAGGCTACAGAAACAGTGATAACAGAAAGTGAAAAGTGTGAGAGATTCCAATCATAGAATGCATGGTGAAGTGGCATCAGCACCGCATTCTCAATAAGCATTCGGGCTACTACAATAATTCCGATAAATAAAATGGAATAGATAACATATAAGACAGTTCTTCCTTTTGCAAAAAAACGCGGCCATAAAAAATGAGCATTGCCATACACAGCAGGAGCATAAGATGCACAGGCGATCAGGGCACTGAAAATAGCATAACGTGGTTCCTGCGCCCATTTATTGGCGGAATAAAAAACAAGAAACAGCGTCAGGCAGACCCACACAATTATTTGCATAGCCTGCACAGAAGAATGATATGACCGGGTTTGGTTCATAACTGCAAATTGCAGATAAATTCTCTTAATACGCACTGTCTTCGACCATTTGCCCTTTTGCTTCGACGGATGTAAAAATCAGCCGGTATTCTGTAACCGTCGAAAAAATAGCAGCAATCATCTAATTGCGGTAAATCCCTAACTTTCGGATTATAATTTCACTCTAAATTCTGAATCATGTACAAAAGATTGTTTGCAATTATCCTCTTCAGCACGGTTTTTTTTTTCAAAGCAAAGCGCAATCTGACAAAGAACTTGTGAGCGCTGTAATTGAAATGTATTTTGATGGCTGGACTACCAGTGATTCCGCTAAGGTTGGAAAAGCTATGCACAGTTCCTGCCAGCTAAAAGTTTATCGTGATGGTGTCTTTAACATTGTGCCAAGGGAAAAATACCTGTCGGGTTTTAAAGCACCCAAGGCAAAGGATAAGGATACTTACACCAGCATCCTGTTCATTGATAATACGGGCAATATTGCACAAGCAAAAGCTAAGATCGAAACAGCCGCTGCAATATTTATCGACTACTTCAACCTTATCAAAACAAATGAAGGCTGGTTCATCGTTGATAAGGTGGCCACCCGAACAAATAAATAACGCATCATGCATACAAACAACCGCCGCAACTGGCTCAAACAAACATCGCTTGCAATCGCAGGGCTTTCCATAGGCTCGGGTGCTTTCTCGCTGGAAAAAAAATATCCGGGACCGCCCAATGGCATCCGGCTTAATGCAAATGAAAATCCTTATGGCCCCTCGCCAATGGCCCGGAAAGCGATGGCAGATGCCGTTGCATTAAGTAACCGGTATCCTTTCTCCGATCTGACTGGAACGGTTAGAGAAAAGATCGCCTCAAAGTTTGGACTGGCAAAAGAAAATGTTCTGCTCGGCGCAGGTTCTTCAGAAATACTCGGATTGGTTGCACAACATGCAGCCCTGCAAAAAGGCAATGCAGTAACAGCCGGAACCACCTTTGGCATTTGGTGGACGCTGGTGCAGCAATTAGGATTAAACCTGGTTAAAGTTCCGCTAAACGCAGATAAAAAACATGACCTGCCGGCGATGCTTAATAAGATAAACAGCGATACTAAACTTGTATACGTCTGCAATCCTAATAATCCAACTGCAACCATAACAGATGCAACAACATTAAAGAATTTCGTGGAGGAAGTTTCTAAACAAACCTGGTGTTACTTGATGAAGCTTATATTGAATATACTGAAGAGCCCACGCTGGCTGCTTTGGTGGCAAACAATAAGAACATCATCGTTGCCAAAACATTTTCCAAAATTTATGGAATGGCCGGCGCCAGGATCGGGTATGCACTTGCTCATCCTGATATCATTAAGAGGTTGGGGCAATTACAGCCCTGGGAAAATGCAGGTGCCAGCAGGGTTTCACTGGCAGGCGTCATGGCTTCACTGGAAGACCATGATTTTGTGAGGGATGCTAAAAAATGGAATAGCGAAGCCAGGAATTTTACAAAGAACGAACTTGAAAAACTGAACATCAGGGTAATTCCATCGTACACCAATTTCATGTACTTCTCCCTTGCCAACTATTCCAAAGATTATTTTTCCCTGCTGGCAGCAAATAATATTACCGGTGGAAGAATGACAGAGGAAGATGGAAAATGGAGCAGGATAACCATCGGCACCATGGAAGAAATGAAACAATATATTAAAGCCATTCAATAACCAACTTAAACCTATAATATGAAAAGAACGATCATTCAATCAGCAGCCATCATTTTATTATTATTGATCTCAGTTTGCAGCTTTGCGCAAACTGCTGATGAAACTGCTGTAAGGGCCTGCCTGCAGGAGTATATGAGTGGCGATGGCAATCGCATGGAAAAAGCTTTTCACCCTTCTGCCAGCATGAAATACATTGATGCTGCTACAGGTGAATTTAAGGATGTGCCCATCGCCGATTTTATTGCCAGGGTAAAAGCCAACACAACAAAATCGGAAAGGAAGATCGAAATTGTTTCAGTGAATATTGAAGGCGCTGCCGCCAATGGAAAAATAAAGATAGAGACCGATAAAGTGATTATGTACGATTACATGAACATGTTGAAGATAAATGGGGAGTGGAAGATCGTAAGTAAGATATTTTCACGGTTAAATAAGTAAAGGAGTTTATGAAGTTGAAAGGTTGATAAAGGCTCCCCCTATCAACCTTTCAGCTTTATTAACTTTTCAACTCTCTACCCTACTCCACCCAATCAGCTATAAAAATATTGGTATCCCTCGTGCCACCATTATTGCGATTACTGCAGAAAATGATCTTCTTTCCATCAGGGCTAAACATAGGGAAAGCATCAAAGGATTTTTCTGCAGATATCTTTTGCAGATCTGTGCCATCCTCATTTATAGTAAAAAGGTTAAAAGGAAAGCCTCTTTTGCTCTGGTGGTTACTTGCAAAAATGATCCTTTTACTATCGGGCATAAAAGCAGGTGCCCAATTGGCATTGCCAAAACTGGTTACTTGCTTAACATTACTTCCATCTACATTGGCAGTAAATACTTCCATATTGGTTGGCGCTACTAAATTCTCGGCCAACAGGTCTTTATATTCCTTTACCTCTGCTTCAGTTTTAGGCCTGCTTGCACGCCAGATAATTTTTGTACCATCGGGACTAAACCAGGCGCCACCATCATAACCCAATGCACTGGTAATTCTTTTCTCTTTGCCTGTTTTCAGGTTCATTATATATAGATCAATATCGCCGTCTTTTGTGCTTGTGTACAGCATTTGTTTTCCATCAGGAGATATAGTTGCTTCTGCATCATACCCTTTACTGTTGGTAAGCTGCTTTACAATATTACCCTCCAGGTCGGTCATAAAAATATCATAACTGCTGTACAGCGGCCAGATGTATTTGTTGCCATATTTTGCCCTGTCCGGCGTAGGAGGGCAATTAGCAGCATCTAAATGAGTGGATGCAAAAACCACATGCTTGCCGTCTTTTAAAAAAGCACCGCATGTTGTTCTGCCTTTACCATTGCTGATCCTCTTATATTCAAATTTTCCGCCGGCGGCTGGTACCTTACCTACATATATCTGGTCGCAGTCAATTCCTTCTTTTGCATAAGTTTTTTGAAAAATGATATACTTACCATCAAAACTAAAATAGGCTTCGGCATTATCTCCACCAAAAGTCAGCTGCTGCATATTGGCAAAATGCTTTTCACCTTCAAACAAAAGCGTATCATTGGTTGATACTTTTGGAATGCCGGTCGTTCCCTTTTTAAAAGAAACCAGGGAAATTATAACCACACTTAATACACTTACAAGGAATATTTTTTTCATTCGAATATTTTTACGTTGCAAAGGTAAAAGATGTTAAATTTTAGATTGTCAGGAAATTGTCATGTGCCAGATGCATGTAGTACTTATTTTTGCATCAAGATGAAATTAATACTGCCCGGTTTAGCTTTACTGATGATGATCATATCCTGCAATAACCAGGATCATGCAAAACAAAATGACAAAACCGGTTTTGAAACTGTTTCTGCCCGTGAAAAGATTCTAAAAGACTCTATTACACAATTTCCCGACTCTTTAATACTTAAAGAAAAACTGATACAGTATTACCGGGACATTGATGAATATGATGAAGCGATTGCCACTACGAATGAAATTTTACAAAAAGATAGTTTAAATGCCAGGCTATGGGATATAAAAGGAACGCTGCATTTTGAAAATGAAGACACATTGAATGCCCTTATATCATTTGAGACTGCATTACGTTTAAATCCATCTCCACGTTATTTGATTTTACTCGGTTCATTATATGCTCAAACTAAAAATGTAAGAGCATTGGCTATTGCCGATGCTTTGCTAAGATCGAAACTGCCGGAAACAGAAAAAGAGGCTTTTTTTATACAAGGTTTATATTTTAATTACACCGGAGATAAAACTAAAGCAATAACTGCTTTCGACAAATGCCTTAACCTTGATAACAGGCATATGTTTGCTTACCGTGAAAAAGGAATTGCATTATACGATATGGGTAAATATGAAGATGCTATTACTGTGCTGGATAAAGCCGTTACCCTACAGAATAATTTCGATGAAGGTTATTATTGGCTTGGGCGCTGCCTGGAAAAACTAAACAAGCCCAGTGATGCCATCCAGGAATATAGAACCGCATTATTATATGCTCCTGATTATATTGAAGCAAAAGATGCGTTGACAAGATTAGGGGTGAAATAATTATGAATTAACTTTGCTGCATAAATTTGACGACAGAAGACGCCACAAACTACAAACCATAAACAACAAACTAAAATGCCCATCATCGCTCCATCACTACTTGCCTCCAATTTTTTAAACTTAGAAGCCGAATGTAAAATGCTGAATGAAAGCAATGCCGACTGGTATCACCTTGATATTATGGATGGCCGCTTTGTTCCCAATATCAGCTACGGGCCCATGTTTGTTGAGGTTTTCAGAAAAGCCACCAACAAGATATGTGATGTGCATTTAATGATAGAAGAGCCCGGAAATTATGCCGAAGCATTTAAAAAAGCCGGGGCCGATATTTTATCGGTACATATTGAAGCCTGCCCTCATCTGCATCGTAACATTCAACAGATAAAAGGTTTGGGCATGCTGGCAGGTGTAGCGATCAATCCGCATACGCCGGTAGAATCATTAAAAGATATACTGGCTGATATTGATATGGTATGCATGATGAGCGTGAACCCGGGTTTTGGCGGACAATCATTCATTCCACACACATTACTTAAAATAAAACAACTGCGTGAGATGATCGATGAACGCTCTTTACAGGTTAAGATCGAAGTTGATGGTGGCGTTACTCTAGATAATGCAAAATCCATTATTGATGCCGGTGCTGATGTGCTGGTGGCTGGTAATACTGTCTTTAAATCTGCAGACCCGATCGCTACCATTGCAGCTTTAAAGAATTTGTAAATATTATTTCAGCTTCCACCTTACGCCCATATAAAATTCTCTTCCCCTTGTTGGACCCCATACAGAGGAGATATCAAAATATGGACTGAACGGGTTTTGCCAGCTGATGATGGGTTGGCTTTGGCGAAAGTTGAAAATATTTTCGCAACCGGTATAAACCTCAAAGCTTTTGAACAGATAAGTGAATTGTGCATTTACAGTTGTGTAATCCTGTGAATAATCGGGTCGCTGGTAGGTAACCGGGTTTGATTTTGTATTGGGCAACCGTTGCTCTCCGAACCAGTGAATATTTACATCTGCATGAAGCTTATTGTTGACCGGTTTGTAACTAAATGTGGTGAGTACTTTATGACGTGGATTAAAAGGCAGCACTTCTTTACTGCCATTATTCTCTCTATATACATCTAAGAAATTATAACCGGCCTTAAACTCAAAACGCTTGTAGAGCTTGATAAAAAAATCGGTTTGAAAACCATTGCTTACACTTTTACCGGTAAAATTTTTTACAAATGCTTTTGTAGGGTCGGTATCATAATCAGGGAAGACCTGGTTCTGAAAATTGGTTCTGTAATAATCCACACTGATATAACCCGAAACATTTGAATTTTCAAACTTTTGAGTAATATTAATTCCCATATTCAAAGCCTTTTCAGGCTTTAACCCCTCCAGAAAAACTATATCCCGTGAACTTGCCAGCAGTCCAATATTTTCGCTGAAAAAATTTACTGTACGCCAGCCTGTACCAATATTTGCACGGATGGTGAGTTTTGATGTAGGATCATACTTTAGTAAAGTTCTTGGCGTTATATTCCAGCCAAAGCTGTTGTGGTTATCAGCCCTTATACCTGCTATCCAGGTTAGCTTTCCTTTAAAAAAGCTCATAGTATTTTCTGTAAACAATCCAGCTATATTTTCCGTACGGCTATAGTTTCCATTGTAATTTCGATTGATGATGTTATCGGTAAAAATGATGTCTTCGTTAAGCTGCAGGTGCTTAAAGCTTATACCCGATTTTAAACTGTGGTTTGCAGTATACTTAAATTCATGCTGCAGGTTTATAAATGCATTGGTTTGTTTTGCTTTGTATGATAGCGAACCAAAAAAAGATCGCTGGTCTTGATGAAACCCTGATGTGTACAGCGTAAGGCGGTGTACATCATTAAAGCGATAACTTGTTTTGGCCCACATTTCGGGCTGGTTAAGTTTTACGGTATTGCCGTAAATGATGCTGCTGCCTTTATGTTCAGCGGGATCAAAAAATCGCTGTCCGCCAACACGGTTCTCATTTAAAAAACGTACAGCTATTTCGCTACTCCAGCCCCAGTCATTTTCTCTACCCACTTTCCATTTATTCATGATCATGTAACGGGTAAGTAATGGCAGGTCTAAAAAATCATCTTTGTCCCTGTCAATTTTATTGGCAGGCTGCACCATATGAAAAGCCAGTAAACTGTGCCATTTGCCTTTTTTGAAGTTGGTAGTAAGGTTAACATGTTTTTCTAAAAAACTATTCATGTACACGTTGGCAAATAATTTTTCGGAAGCATTGGGCTTCTTCGTTTCTACATTTATCTGCCCACTGATACTTTCATGCCCCTGCAACACACTGTTGGCTCCTTTGGAGATGTAAATATTGTCAACCAATGTTCCGGGAATACCACTGATACCGTAAGTAAAACTAAGCCCCTGTATCATGGGGAAGCCATCGATCAGCACCTGGTTATACACGCCCGACAAACCAAGTATCCGCAATTCTTTTGCATTGGTGATAATGTTTGTTGTTTGTGGCTGAACGGACGATTGTGTTTCAAAACAGCCCGCCAGGTCGCAGCACGCCGACTTTTTTAGTTCCACCGAAGTAAGGATCTCTACTTTAATGGGGCTTCGGTTCGACATTATTGTACCTGCTTTTTCAGCATTTACCTGTACTGCCTGCAGGTTGCTTTTTTCTTTCAGCACAAATAATACTGTATCTGTATTGCTTACATCAATGGTATCTTTTGTGTAGCCACTATGGCTTACTACCAGCATATTATCTGCTGCTGTTCTTTTAATGGAAAAGCTGCCATCTTCTTTGGCGGTAATGCCTTTTTTGTTGTTGAGCCAAATTAACGAAGCGCCCGATAGCGGTTTATTATTTTCATCAACAACCTTACCTGTAACAGTTTGAGCAAGACTACCAAATGGCAGGAACAAGCTTAAGAATAAAATGTACCTGAGCATTAATTGGTTTTTACTTTGTAAGGCCTTTCATTGGGATCACTGCAGCCGCCTGTATTCTCAATGGCTTTGTATATGTCTTTTGTACTTACCAGTGCCGGATCGTAAGTTATTTTAAACACTGATGTAGGGCCCATCTTACCCGGTTTACAATCACTTACTCCTCTTAATTGCTTTACATTATCGGCCAGGGTTTTCAGGTCGTTACTGCAGGTTACTCCTTTTACTTTAATCGTAACGGTAGAGTCGGTTAAAGGTTTTGTGTTTAAGGCAAAGGATTTGTTGCCGATGACTGTAAAAATAAGTACAGCAATTACTAGTTTTTTAAGCATGTTTTTTAGTTTAAAAAAGGATCTGTTGCAGTATGGCTGTTGCACATGCAGCGCACAACACAATTCTGCAAACACGAAATATTGTTTGATTTGATTATTTAGTAAGTTCCGGAGGGGAATGATCGTTAGACGTGCCGGGGAGGTTGGAATAAACTGGAATAATATTCTGAGTTGAAATGGCAAGAGAAATCGGAATATTTAACAGGAAAGTTAACTACTGTTGGTACAACTAAGGTGTTGCTGTTTGTTATGGTAAATAACTCAGCTGCGGCTGAACACATTGAAAAGGGTGAGCATCCCTTGCAGTCCCGATCTTCACCATCGCATGATTGTGCTGCATATTCTTCTTCCTCACAATTATCAAAAACCGAACAAGGGATAATTGTACTGGCCAGAAAAATGAAGGATAATATGAAGGCGATCAATTTCAAGGCTGTAAAGATATATAAAAACGGCCAAAATCTAAAACCAATACCGGAGCAGGCAAGCGGCTAAAATTTCATCCGCTGTATCCTCACTGCATTAAGAATTGCTAATAACGCCACCCCAACATCTGCAAAAACGGCTTCCCACATAGTTGCTAATCCTCCTGCACCCAGAATTAATACAATGGCTTTTACGGTAAAAGCAAGCATAATATTTTGCCAAACTATTTTTCTGGTTTGTTTACCAATATTTATTGCCATCGCGATTTTGCCAGGTTTGTCATCCTGTATTACTATATCGGCAGTTTCAATGGTGGCATCGCTGCCCAAACCACCCATTGCAATACCGGCATTGCTTAAAGCCACTACCGGTGCATCGTTCACACCATCGCCTACAAAAGCTACTGTTTCATTGCGGGCAATAATTTCTTTTACTTTATTTACTTTGTCTTCGGGTAACAGATCGCCGAAGGAATTATCAATTCCCAATTTATCAGCTACAAATTTTACAACATTTGTTTTGTCGCCACTTAACATGGTAGTCTTTACATGCATGCTGTGCAGCTTGTTTACTGCTTCCTGAGCATCTTCTTTTATGCTGTCGGCAATGGTTAAATAGCCTGCAAATTTTTTATCGTAGGCAATGGCAATCAGAGTGTAAACAATGCTGGCAGGGTCTATATCATATTTAACAGAAAATTTATCCATCAATTTAAAATTGCCCACTAACAATTCCTTGCCCTGTACCTCAGCCTTTAATCCATGCCCTGCTATTTCCTCTACCTCATTCAATTTTATTGCGGTGTCAAGCTTGCCAACATACTGTTGAATGGCTGTCGAAACCGGGTGTGTACTCTGGCTCTCCAAAGCATTTACCATTTGGAGTATTTCATCTTTATTAAATCCAGGTTTTATGTTTACTTCCTGCACTTTAAAAACACCCTCGGTCATAGTGCCGGTTTTATCCATTACTACATTTTGTATTTTAGCAATGATGTCTAAAAAATTACTTCCTTTAAACAAAATACCGTTTTTACTCGCTGCACCAATACCGCCAAAATAGCCCAACGGAATAGAAATGACCAATGCACAAGGACAGGAAATCACCAGGAAGATCAATGCCCTGTATAACCATTGATTAAAAACATAATCATCGGCAAAAGCCATTGGCAAAAAACAAATAGCAATGGCAAGAAACACAACAATGGGTGTATAGATCTTTGCAAACCTGCGAATGAATAATTCTGTTGGGGCCTTTTGAGCAGTGGCATTTTGTACCAATTCCAGAATTTTACTCAGTTTGCTATCGGTATAAGCGGTGGTAACTTTTATTTGTGCAACTGTATTCAGATTTATCATGCCTGCCAGTACAGTTTCTCCTTTGGCTTTTGTATCGGGTTTGCTTTCACCCGTTAGTGCCGCAGTATTAAAAGAAGCAGTTTCGGAGATCAGTTCTCCATCCAATCCTAATTTTTCACCTGCCTTTAATTGTATGATATCATCAATATTTGCAGCAGCCGCTTTTATAGTTTTGGGTTGATCGTTTTCTAAAATGGTTACCTCATCGGGCCGCTGATCAAGCAGGGATTTAATATTTGCCTTTGCTCTTTTTACTGCCAAAGTCTGAAACACTTCGCCAACTGCATAGAATAACATTACTGCCACGCCCTCGGGGTATTCACGGATGGCAAATGCACCAATAGTGGCAATGGTCATCAATAAAAACTCTGAAAATATTTCTCCCTTGATTATATTTTCAAATGCTTCTTTTATTACCGGAAAGCCAACAGGAATGTAAGCCGCGGCATACCACACAATACGTACCCAACCTGTGAACCAATGAGGTTTAAAATAATTGTCTAATGCAATAGCCACAAGCAATAAGGCCAGGCTGATCATGGCAGGCAGAAACATTTGCAAGGTAGTTCTGCTGTCACCTGAGTGGTCATGCCCATCTTCTTCATGATCGTGATCATGGCCATCGTCACCTGTATGCTTATCATGCAGTAATTTTTTTGCACCTGCATTGGTATAAATTTTTTCTTCCAAACTACAGCAGGTCATTTTTCCCTTTGCATCGTAAGTATGTTTATGATTGGGATTTTTATTGATCATCTGCCAGATTTTGATGGTTATGTATAATTGAAAGAAGGTCTTCGGGTATTTCCATTGGCTGAAGTGGCGGCACATTGGCACCGCCGGTGTTGCCGGCAGGGATCTTTCCTACAAATGATTTTACGCCTCCAACTAATAATCGTGGGATCTGCCCGATAATTTCTTTGCTATTTTTTAGTTTAATTCCGAATTTCAACATTTTCCAATGTACAGCAGTATGCTCGTAAGGATAAGGTTGCGCTAAAATATGTGCCCGTTCCAAATGCCTCCAGCTAACCTGGTAATGTTTTTTTTGAAAGGCAGTACGGTATTCATCCAATTCCTGTTGATAGAATGGCTTCAATGTTTTTGGCATTATTGTATGAATAGACATAAATATATTTTTAATGCCCATGATCTCCTTCGCCTGCATTGGTCATTTTTGCCAATACAAAAAATGCGCCTTTTACTACAACCTTTGCATCTTTTGGAATCTCTTTGAGTAAAGTAATTTGTGTGTACCCTACTTCTGAAGTTCCTTTAGCAACAGGTATTTTTTCAAAAATCACTCCCTTCTCTTCTTCATGACCGGGTTTTTCTTTGGTATCATGTTTTATACTGTCCTTGCCGGCAACAGGATGTGCTTCTTCTGCGTGTTCATCAGCAACTATAAAAATGTAATCCTGCCCGGCAATGGTTACAATGGCTTCAGTGGGCACAGCAGGTACTGTTGATTTTTCCAGGCTTATAACTGCGGTAATGGTCATACCATCAATCAAGCCGGTTTTATCTCCCTGCACTTTTGCATGTACGGTTACGGCTTTACTATTTCCTTCGAAAGAAGAACCCAATGAATATATCTGTGCATCATATTCCTTACCTGGATTATTTGTAAGTGTAAAATGTATTAGTTGATTGTCTTTTAGCTTGGGTAAATCTTTTTCGTACACATATAAATCAAGATGCAACTGGCTATTGTCAACTATTTCAGCTACCGGCGTACTCACATCCACATAACTGCCCATTTTTACAATTACGTTACTTACAACACCATTTATAGGGCTAGTAATAGCTAACACAGAAATCAATTTACCATTTGAAAGCCTTGCCGGGTTAATGCCCATTAATTGTATCTGCTGTGAAAGGGTTGATCTAAGGGTTCGCAAACTCCTTAGTTCTGATTCTGCTGATTGCAGATTTTTCAAAGCCCCGGCATTGCCTTCGTTCAATTCTTTTTGTCTTTTTACTTCCAATTCTGCAAAAGCGATCTTTGCATTAACGCTGAGGTACTGGCTTTGTGCCTGTATAAATTCAGGATTGGCAATGGTGGCAATTGTTTGCCCTTTTCTCACCAGGTTACCAGGCTGAACCAGCAATGATTTTACGACACCACTGTATATAGAATTTACACTGGCTTTATTTTGATTCGGCACTTTAAGCAAACCATTCGTTTTGAGTGATGCTGTTAATTGCTTTTCCTCAATGGTGCCCAATTCAATACCGATGCTTTTCATCTGCTCCTCAGTAAGTGTGGTAGTATTGGGATTTCCGGGTTCATCTTTATGATCTTCTTCAGGTTTTGCAGTTTCTGCATTGTCCTTACTTCCGCAGGAAACAATAGAGGTAAGGCCTGTGAAAATGATCGCTATAATTAAGAACTTGTTCATTTGTATAGATTTTATTGATTGATGTAATAATTGTATTGAATTACAGAATGATTATAAGCATTGAGATTCTCCAGGTAATTCTTTTGAATTTCTAAAGCCTGGGTAAGAAACTGGGAGAGTTCTGCATAACTTATTTCCCCGGCACGGTAAGCCAATGAAGCTGCCTTAATGATCGCACCCGCCTGCCTCAAACCTGCCGATTCATAAAAAGTCAGCATACTTTTATTCTTCTCTACTTCCTGCAGCCTTTGCAATTGTTGGGTATTTAATACTTGTTTATCATAATCATATTGTTTCTGCTGCAATACCATGTCTGCCTGGGCAACTTTCACTTTACTTTTATAAGCATTTGCACCAAATAAAGGAAATGCTACTGATACAGAAAATCCGGACACAGGGTCCTTTGTACCATATAGCCGCTGGCTGAAAAAACGCCCGGAGAAATCTGGCTTATTCTCATTTTTTGCAACTGCAATTCCTGCATTGGCAATATTGATATTTTGCGTTTGCAGTGCAAGTACCGGATGTTCACTTTCCTTTGCAGCACCGGGCATTGGCAATTTTTCCAAAGGAACCTGTAAAGGCAGCATCATTTCATTTGCATTGAAATATTGCATCAATGACTGCTGCTCTATATGAATTTCCTTATCCATTTGTTGCAGTAACGCCTGTAATTCTAACATACGCACATTTGCAGCGATGCTGTCTAACCCACGGCTGTCCCCTGTTTTAACTTTTAATATAGCTGCAGCATTAAGTGATTTGTAAATGCTATCTAACCGCTGAAATAATTTCTGTTTATCCTGTAAATACCAAAGCTGGTAGTAAACAGTACGTACATTTCTTTTTATATCCGCTTCAATCACAACAGCATTGGCCTGGTAATATTTTAACTGTTCACCATAAAGATTTTTTTGCGCTTTGTATAAACCGGGCCATGCTATACTTTGGGATACGCCAATTTTAAGGATACCTTTATTATCACTTGGCCGCATATCTTCATTTTCTGCAAACACACCTGTTCTCTGAAATGCTGTGGTTGTTTTAACCTGGGCTTGTCCTTTAGTGATCTGCTGATTATTTATATCGTATTGCAAATTATTTTTTGCCAAAGTAATTGCTTCGTCAATACTTATTCTTTTTACTACGGGCTGTTGTGCCTGTACATCGTGTGATACCATGAGTAAAAAAATACCTGCTATAACAGTTGCTATAGGTTTCATTTTTAATTTTCCTTTTGATGAAAAAATGATGTAGAGCAATGGTAGTACCACCAGCGTAAGAAATGTTGCCGTTATCAATCCGCCTATCACCACCGTTGCCAAAGGTTTTTGCACTTCGGCACCTGCACCTGTAGATAATGCCATCGGTATAAAACCTAAAGCTGCAACAGAGGCGGTCATCAACACCGGCCGCAACCTCATCTTTGTTCCTTCCAATACTCTCTGAAAAATATCTTTTATCCCGTCTTTCTCCAATTGGTTGAATGTACTGATCAATACAATCCCATTCAATACTGCCACACCAAACAAGGCTATGAAACCCACACCCGCCGAAATGCTGAATGGCATTCCTCTCAGCAGTAATGCAAATACGCCACCAATGGCACTCATGGGTATGGCTGTAAAGATCAGGAGCGCTTCTTTCATAGAGCCGAAAGCAAAATAGAGCAACAGGAAGATCAAAGCAAGCGCCACCGGTACAGCTATCTGCAATCTTGCGGATGCTTCCTGCAGGTTTTCAAATGTGCCACCGTAAGTATAATAATAAGCAGTGGGAAGAATTTTGGCTGCATTCAGTTTTTTCTGTATTTCTGTTACCACACTTTGCACATCACGATCTCTTACATTAAATCCTACCACAATTCTGCGCTTTCCATCTTCACGGGTTATCTGTGCCGGGCCTTCCTTAAAAGAAACTGTCGCCACCTGTGATAATGGAATCTGGTTCCCGTCGGTGGTTGCCACAAATAAATTACTTACATCATCAATGGATGTGCGGCTGGCACTATCCAGGCGCACCACCAGATCAAATTTGCGTTCATTTTCAAACACTACCCCTGCAGCTTCACCCGCAAAAGCTGTACTGATGGTGTGGTTGATGTCCTCAATATTTAAACCATACCCTGCGATCTTAGCCCTGTCGTATTGAATGGTGATCTGTGGTAAACCTGTGGTTCTTTCCACCTGTGGTTCTGTTGTACCTTTTACCGATTGCACTATTGCAGCTACTTTAGGTCCAAGCGCAGCGAGGGTATCAATATTTTCTCCAAAAATTTTAATAGCAACATCCTGTCGTACACCCGTCATTAATTCATTAAACCGCATCTGAATGGGCTGTGATGCTTCAAAGAAAACACCCGGTATAACTTCTAATTTTTCCATGATCATTTCCGCCAGTTCATTATAGTCATTGGTAGTTTTCCATTCGCTTTTTGGTTTCAGCGTAATAATAAGATCGCTGGCTTCGGGTGGCATGGGGTCAGTTGGCACTTCTGCACTACCAGTTTTGCCAACCACCATTTCTACTTCCGGAAATGATTTGATAATGCGGCTTGCCTGCATCGATGTTTCTACACTTTGGGTTAAAGATGTACCCTGTGGCAGTATACAGTGAAAAGCATAATCACCTTCCTGCAATTGAGGAATAAATTCTCCACCCATTCTGCCGAAGATCAATAAGGTAATGGCAAGTAAAACTACTGCTGCCCCCACTACAGCATATTTCATTTTAATTGCCCAACGGATAAGAGGTGCATAGCCCCGCTGAAAAAAATCCATTAGCTTGTCGGAAATATTTTTTTTATGAGATACCTTTTTGGAAAGGAACAACGCCGACATCATTGGTATGTAAGTAAGAGAAAGTATCAATGCCCCCAATATAGCAAAGCCCACTGTTTGAGCCATCGGACGGAACATTTTTCCTTCAATACCCTGTAAGGATAGAATAGGCAGGTACACAATTAAAATAATGATCTGCCCAAAGGCTGCTGAACTCATCATTTTTTTTGCACTGCCTTCCACCGCTTCATCCATTTGCTTTTGAGTTAACTTACCTGCAACGTGTTTTACAACCAAAAAATGCAGCGTTGCTTCTACAATGATCACTGCACCATCTACGATCAATCCGAAATCAATAGCGCCTAAACTCATCAGGTTAGCGCTTACGCCAAATACATTCATCATGCCCAATGCAAACAACATAGAAAGGGGGATGGCAGATGCCACTATCAAACCGGCACGAAGATTTCCCAAAAACAATATCAACACCAGCAACACTATCAATGCACCTTCGATCAGATTTGTTTTTACAGTACCAACAGCCCGGTTAACCAGACTTGTTCTATCCACGTAGGACTCAATTTCAACATCATCAGGAATTGCCTTTTTAATGATCTCCATTTTTGCTTTCACCCTTTCCACTACTGCTGCACTATTAGATCCTTTCAACATCATTACAATACCGCCCACCACTTCTTTTTCTCCGTTGAATGTTACTGAACCGTACCTAACTGCATTACCTAATCCAACTTCGGCCACATCTCTTATCAAAACAGGAATATCATTTACCTTTTTAATGACAATATTTTTGATATCGTCCATTGAACTTATTAATCCCACTCCACGGATAAAATATGCGTTGGGCTTTTTATCCGTGGAGTG
>Ga0193752_1001429_pt1 | contig 19910 bp, 19 predicted proteins | sample H1c1metaG_FD_144924 | JGI IMG/M metagenome (GOLD analysis project Ga0193752, IMG submission 144924) | Soil microbial communities from a riparian zone of the East river system, Colorado, United States - H1c1 | ecosystem: Environmental > Terrestrial > Soil > Riparian zone | place: USA: East River...
CCAGTTCAAATTCTCTTTTCACCGGAAGAGTTATAATGATCAAACCTTAAACCAGCGAAGCAATAAAATTTTTGGCACCAGTACTGCCGAGCGTTTTTTAAAAGATTATAATGGTCAGACGTACTGGCTCAGCACAAATATCCGTTCCTTTTTCCCTGAAAGTAAATGGCCTAAATGGCTGAACATTGCAGTAGGCACCGGTGCCGAAGGTATGTTTGGTGCCAACGGGAATATCGGCAAAGACGCAAATGGCAATATCAATTTCAGCCGAACCGATATCAAACGCTACCGGCAATGGTATCTCTCGCCCGATATCGACCTGACAAAAATAAAGACCAATAAAAAAGGTTTGAAACTCGCCTTCCGTTTACTCAACATTGTAAAGATCCCCATGCCTGCACTGGAATATTCAAACGGAAGTTTTAAAGTAAAAGCGATCGGGTTTTAGTGGTCGTTGCTAAACCATATAAAGTCTTTTAAAAAACTTGAGTTCTGCCCCCTCTCCCTTGGAGAGGGCTGGGGTGAGGTCAAACGGAAGTTTTAAAGTAAAAGCAATTGGGTTTTAATGTCCCACAGTTAAAATATTATAGGCCCTAAAAAAATTGAGCTCTGCTCCCTCTCCTTTGGAGAGGGCTGGGGTGAGCTCAACCGGTATTTTTAAAGTAAAATGATATAAGCCCATGGGGTGAGGTCAATCAATCCACGCCCCCACCACTTCACCATTTTCCACTTCTACTTTTATATTTTCATCCGCAGTTGTAGAAACCGAGAAGCCCACATAATCCACATCCACCGGGAAGGTTTTATGTGTTCTTTCCACCAGGGCAAGCGTTTGTATCTTTTTAGGAAGCTGTTGCAGCAAAGGTTTTAAAGCGTACAACATGGTACGGCCACTGTTGGCCACATCATCAATCAGCACAATTATCTTATCATTAAAATCCATGTCAGTATTTAAACTGATGGCTAATGGGTTCTTTTTATCCATGCTCAGTTCCAGCACCAGCACTTCGCCTGTGAATACTTCTTTAATGTACTGGCTTATCTTTTCTGCTATCACGGTGCCATTGTTCTTAATACCAATTAATACCAGTTGTGTTTCGGTATAGTTCTGTTCCACCACCTGCAATGCCATGCGCCGCAGTTTTTTTCCGGCAACTTCAGCAGTAAGTATTTGTTTACGTTGTTCCATTGTGCCACGAATTTAAGTGTTAATCCGTTAATCCGTATATCCGTTAATTCGTGGGGTCACTTAATAAGTAAAAGCTCAACTAACAATAAGGCTCTACGGATTAACAAATTAACAGATTAACGTATTATAATTACCTTAGCATTACAAAACTTCTTATGCAAATCGCACAACAGATCCTTTTCATAGCCCTTGCAGCTTTTTCTGTCTGGCTTTTTACTAAAAATATCCTTGCCATACGCCGAAATATTTTCCTGGGTAAAAATGAGGACCTCACCGGCAACCCATCCAAACGCTGGAGAAATTTACTCCTCCTCGCCTTCGGACAAAAGAAAATGTTCCGCAACCCGCTGGTGGCTGTAATGCACTTTGTTATTTATGCAGGTTTCATCATCATCAATATAGAAGTGCTGGAGATCGGTATCGACGGCGTGTTCGGTACACACCGCATATTTCTTCCTTATACCGGCATCTTTTATACATTCCTCATCAACTTTTTCGAGATCCTCGCTGTTGGCGTACTGGCTGTTTGTATCATCTTTTTAGTAAGAAGGAATATCATCAAACTGAAACGTTTCATCAGCAAAGACCTGGATGGATGGCCACGCAGCGATGCCAATTATATCCTGATCACCGAGATCATTTTAATGACGCTCTTCCTCACCATGAACAGCGCCGACCGTGCCTTACAATTAAAAGGTGCTGAGCATTATCATGAGACCGGTAATTTTATTTTCTCCGGCATCATCGCTCCTTTGTTCAGTAATTTTTCTGCAAGCAGCCTCATCATATTAGAACGTACCTGCTGGTGGCTGCACATTATCGGCATATTTGCCTTCTTAAATTACCTGCCTTACAGCAAACACTTACATATTTTACTGGCCTTCCCCAATGCCTGGTATGGTAAACTGGAACCCCAGGGCCAGATGGATAATATGGAAAGCGTAGAGAACGAAGTTAAATACATGATGCAGCCCGAACTGGCACCAACAGAACAAGGCGCCCCCATGAAATTTGGCGCCAAAGATGTATTTGACCTGAGCTGGAAGAATTTATTAGACGCTTACAGCTGCACCGAATGCGGACGCTGTACAGCAGCATGCCCTGCCAACATCACCGGCAAATTATTAAGCCCACGTAAAATAATGATGGACACCCGTGACCGCCTGGAAGCCGTGGGTAAGAACATAAAAGCCAATGGCGAATTTAAAGACGATGGAAGAAACCTTTTCTCTCACATAACCACCGAAGAACTGCGTGCCTGCACCACCTGCAATGCCTGTGTAATGGAATGCCCGGTCTCCATCTCCCCGCTTGATATTATTTTAGAAATGCGCCGCTCCCTCATCATGGAAGACAGCAATGCCCCACAGGAATGGAACGTAATGTTTGGCAATATTGAGAACAATTTTGCGCCATGGAAATTCTCTCCTGATGACAGGGATAAGTGGGTGGAGGAGATGAACTGAATTTGTCTGAACTATGATTTGGAAGGATTTAAATGATTAGTTTGATTCTTAAAGCAAAATCCTTTAATCCAAAAAAATCTACCCAAATCCCCGTTCAGACAATTGAGAACAATTTTGCGCAATCCAATAATTTATCAATTTTTGTAACACCCCATTATTTCAGTAAATTTGGTTTATAAATCTTCTTTATGACAGAGATTGTAATTGATAAAAAGGAATATGTCTTAATACCTGAAAAAGATTACCAGGCATTACAGAAAAAGGCTGCCTTAAAAACCAAGGCAGAAAAAACATTTACCATTGATGAAGCCCGTGCCTACAGTAAAAAACTGATCAGAAAATGGGCCGCAGAAAAATAGCCCCCACCCGATCATTATCCAATTCAATTAACTACCTGGCAAATATTTTTACAATCAAAAAATATTTTCATTAATTTGGCTAAAGCCAGGGAAATTATTATTCTTTGTTCCTCCAGCTAAAGCTGGAGGCAATTCAAAAGGCCTCATACATTACAATCAATTGCCACTGGCTTTAGCCAGTGGATCAAAATAAAAAAACACATGCGGCTTTAGCCAAAATTAAAAATGCCATTTATAAAGGTCTATATTCATTTTGTATGGAGTACCAAAAACAGGATACCATTTCTCCAGTCAGCCGAACTCAGGCAAAAGGTTTGGCAGCATATACTGGAAAATGCAAAAAAGAAAGACATCTTCATTGATTTTATAAACGGACATATTGATCATTGTCATTGCCTTGTTTCACTTGGCAGCAACCAGACCATCGAAAAACTGACGCAGTTGATAAAAGGCGAATCAGCTTTCTGGATCAATAAAGAATCGCTAACCACTCAAAAATTTGAATGGCAGGATGAATATTTTGCTGTTTCAGTTTCTGAATCTGTTATAGATAAAGTAAGGGATTATATTAAAAACCAGGAGGAACATCACAAACACAAAACATTTCAACAGGAATATGATGAGTTTATCAGCAAATTTGGATTTCAGAAATTTAAAGACCATATAAATCCATGAACTCAAACAGCTTCTTCCCCGTCCTTAACCCTCACGAAATCGACACCCCAACCCTATTGGTTTACCCCGAACGTGTAAAAGCCAATATACAAACAGCTATTAGCATGGTTGGTGAAATTAACCGGCTTCGCCCCCATGTAAAAACACATAAATGTGCCGAAGTAGCAAAGCTGATGATGGATGCAGGCATAACCAAATTCAAATGCGCCACCATTGCCGAAGCTGAAATGCTGGGCATGCAACAAGCAGCAGATGTGTTGCTGGCTTACCAGCCTGTGGGGCCAAAGCTTCAGCGTTTCATTGCATTGATAAAAAAATACCCGGCTACGCAATTCTCCTGCCTTACAGATAATATGGTTGCAGCTGCTGCACAATCAAAAGCATTTAGCGAAGCTGGTACGCAGGTACCGGTTTATATCGATCTTAATATAGGTATGAACAGGACCGGCATCAACCCGGATGAAGCATTGGAATTATACAACTATTGTTCAACAGCAAGCGGCATCATTATAAAAGGTTTACATGCCTATGATGGCCATATCCGGGACATTGACTTTGCAACAAAGAAAAAGAATTGTGATGATGCTTTTGCCACAGTAAAAGAATTAGCCAATAAAATTGAAAGCATAGGATTGCCCAAACCCATTATCATTGCAGGTGGCTCCCCTACTTTTTCTGTGCATTGTAAAAGAGAAGGAATAGAATGTAGTCCCGGTACATTTGTTTACTGGGACCAGGGTTATACTGTGCTGTGTCCCGAACAGGAATTCATTGTTGCAGCAGTATTGCTTACAAGGGTTGTTTCCTTACCCGGTGAAGGAAAAGTTTGTACCGACCTTGGCCATAAATCTGTTGCTGCTGAGAATGAAATAAGCAAAAGGGTTTTCTTCCCGGACTTTGAATTTCTACAGGCCATTAGCCAAAGTGAAGAACACCTGGTTTTAGAAAACAGTTCCGGCACTAAGTTTACCCCGGGCGATATCTTATATGCCATCCCCTGGCATATCTGTCCCACTGTTGCCTTGTACGATAGTATCAGGATCGTAGAGAACGGTCTATGTATTGGCGAATGGAAGAACATCGCCCGGGACAGGAAGATCAGTATCTGATCCTTCTCATAGATATGTATGTTATTAATTCAGTAAATTGAGACATGAAATTATTATTCATCTTCCTGCTTTTTCCGTTCCTTGCAATGGCACAGGACCCCGAACCGAGGTTTGAGCATGATACCCTCTATACAGCAAGCGGTTATAAAATATTTAAAGGCAGGGTCATCGAATTCAACCATGGCACGGAACGCTATGGCAGGTTCAAATATGTATCTCCAAAGAATGGTATTCTTTCCACTTCGCTGATAAACGGTACGGTGACTGTTGATAAATTCAAGAAATACTGGGTATCGGGACTTAACAATGGCTATATCATTTTTGATGGCCAGTTAAAACGTAAAGATGGTACGACAGACTATATTGTTTTACAAATGGCATTTGACCGGGCCATAGAAAATTCACCCGTTATACCCAGCGAGATCAATGTACCGGATGAATTCCGGAACAAATACAAGCGTGACCTTGGAAGGGAGAAACTCTTCCTCTACAATATGTACAAGGATAAAGTGATCAAAAAAGCCGTGTACAAGGAAATGCAAAAGAAGCTGGAAGGAGAATAATTCTTCATGCATAACTTAATTTTATTTTGCTGGCATAAGGCTTGCAGCCTTAATTTAAATACCTGATTGGATTCACTCACTCATATTGCACTCGGCGCCTGCATGGGCGAAGCCTTTGCCGGCCACAAGGTTGGTAAGAAAGCCATGCTCTGGGGTGCGCTGGCACAAAGCATTCCTGATATAGATTTTATTGCAGCCACCTGGCTGAACACCAGTGAGAATTTACTGGCTCACCGCGGCTTCACACATTCTATTTTGTTTGGCATAGCAGTCTCCTTCCTGATGGCGTTTTTTGCAGAGAAATGGCACCGGCCACACAATATTTCCTTTAAGCGATGGCTGGCTTTTTTTACTGCTGTTGTGCTCACCCATATTTTCTTAGATGCCTTTAATAATTATGGTGTTGGCTGGTTTGAGCCTTTCAGTCATTACCGCATCAGTTTTAACGTGATGTATGTTGCTGATCCGTTCTTTTCAATTGTGCCCGGTATCGCTTTCCTGGTGTTGTTGCTGTTAAGGTCATTCAGCAAAAAAAGAAAATTCTGGTGGCGGCTGGGGATCGGCTTTTGTTTTTTGTACCTGGGCTATTGCGTGGTAAACAAGATCATCATCAACAACGATGTAAAAAAATTACTGCACAAGCAGGAGATACCATACAACAGTTATCTTACAACCCCTGCCCCATTGCAAAGCTGGCTTTGGTTTGTGGCAGCCGGCACCGATAGTGGTTATTATATCGGTTACCGTTCTGTATTTGACAAAAGCGAAAAATTGAGCCTGCAATATTTTCCCCGCAATGCAGCTTTACTGAAGAATACAAAAGATTATAAACAAGTTCAGCAACTCATCCGCTTTTCGCAGGGCTACTATACGGTTGAACAAAGAAAAGATACCCTGGTCTTTAATGACCTCAGGTTTGGGCAGGTGATCGGGTGGGTAAACCCAAAAGAGGAGTTTGCCTTTCATTATTATGTAGAGCCCGATATTGACAACACCCTGGTGGTACAGCGTGGACGTTTTGCAAAATGGGACCGGCACTCCTTTAGTGTATTGTGGAAACGCATAAAAGGAGTTGATATAAAATGATCACAACGCCGGTGAAAAAAGCCTGGCAACCCTGTCGGCCAGTTTATAATAAAAAGCACGGTTGTTCCAGATCTTTTCATTTATCTTTTTAGCATGCTTTATATCTTCAAAGAAAACCTTTCTTAGTTTTTCAGCAAATGCCACATCATATACAATGGCATTCACTTCAAAGTTCAGGTCAAAGCTGCGGTAATCCATATTGGCGGTTCCTATCATGGATAATTTACCATCCGTTATCATGCTCTTCGCATGTACAAACCCTTTCTGGTACAGGTAAATTTCAACGCCCGCTTTCAGCAGGTCATGGTAGTTAGCTTTAGAAGCAGCATTCACTATCCTTGAATCGCTTTTACCCGGCACCAGTAATTTTACAGAAAGTCCGCTGGAAGCTGCTATCCGCAGTGCATCCATAATATTATCTCCGGGTATAAAATACGGAGTGGTAATAATGATCTCTTTTTTTGCAAGGTATATAGCCTGGAGTATGGAAAACAAAACAGCAGGTTGTTCAGAATCGGGACCGCTGCCAACTATCTGCACATACATGTCTTCCTTTTGCGTTACATCGGCTGCATAATACAGTTGATCCGGTTTAAGGTTCCGGCAACAACAAAAATTCCAATCGGTTAAAAAAAGGTATTGCAGGTAGTATACTCCCGGGCCATCAATGCGTAAATGAGTATCCCGCCAGAACAGTTTTCCTTTTTTATTATTGATATATTTATCACTTACATTAATACCTCCTGTAAAAGCGGTCTGCCCGTCAATGATAACAATCTTACGGTGATTGCGGTAGTTGATACGGTTTGCCAACAGGTAAAAATGCACTTTAGAGAAAGGGTAAATTTCTATCCCGGCCTCCTGCATTCTCTTTTCAGTTTTCCTTTTGATGGAGGGGCTGCCAAAGTCATCATAAATAAATCTCACTTCAACTCCTTCCCTGGCTTTTTGTATGAGTAACTCTATAATGGCAGTTCCAATTTCGTCCTGTTCATAAATATAATATTCCAGGTGAATATGGTGCTTTGCTTTTTCAAGGCATGCAATTAATTCAGGAAATTTTTCTTCGCCATTCAGTAACAATTTTACTTTATTGTAACGGGTAAGCGGGCTTTTTATATCTTTTATAAGCATGGAAGCTAATTCTGCATTTTGATCATCAGCAACTTCTTCCGCTGTTACAATGGTATGGCTGTAATGCGGTATGTTCTTTTTTAATTGCCGTAACATTTTTTCATCCTCGGCAGCTTTGTTCGAGTATAATTTCAGCTTCCAGTAATTGATGCCGAATGTGATGTAAAAAAAGATCCCTATTACAGGTATGAAAATGCAAAAGAGCAGGTAAGCAAGTGTTTTGGTACTGCTGTGAGTTTCAAATATTACCCTTAAACACACCAATACTAAAATAACCAGGTAAATAATGGTGCCGATCCAGGTCCAATGCATAAATAAAATTATTGTTGAGCATGTGCAAAATTGCCCTGCCCCTGTAATATAAGCAAACGCCGCAGTTTTGAATTGATCAGACTTTAAATAATATAATACTTACAGGAAATAATATAATAGCTTTCATGCAGGCAAAGCGCTTTATTAAGTGAATAAAAGTTTGCTCTTTAATGCTTATTTTTTTTGGCAAGGTTTTTTCATAGCAAGTAATTATAAACCATAAAACTCTTTATATGAAAAAGCTACATCTTCTTCCTACATTTATTTTATTGTTCTTTTTAACCACATTAAGTTCCTGCGAAGCCATTGCTGATATTTTTAAAGCAGGTATGGGTTTCGGTATCTTTCTTGTACTTGCTGTGATTGCTTTAATAGTATTTATTGCTATGAAAGCCGGTGGCAAGAAGAGCTGATCTTCAATATATACAACACGAATTCTTTATCACGAATTACACGAAGTAAAAAAATCGTGTAATTGGTGCTTTCCCGTTGTTAAGCGTTCTTTTATTACATTTATGTTCAGATGAAAATAATAACATGGAACTGCAATATGGCTTTCCGCAAAAAAGCCGGGCATATACTGGCATATGAACCTGATATTTTAGTTGTACCGGAATGTGAGCATCCGGATAAATTAAAATTCAACGACGACGTACAAAAACCAACCGATATACTTTGGTTTGGTGAGAATAAGAACAAAGGGTTGGGTATTTTTTCATACAGCCATTTCAGGTTCAGGCTTATCAAAACACATAACCCTGCACTGAAGATGATCATCCCCATTGCTGTTACCGGCAATAATTTTAAGTTCACTTTATTTGCCGTTTGGGCAAACAATCCTTCCGACCCGGATGGTGTGTATGTAGAGCAGGTGTGGAAAGCGCTGCAGCATTATAAATTATCTAAAAAGAATACGATACTTGCCGGCGACTTTAACAGCAATACCATCTGGGACCGCAAATACCGCATTGGCAACCACTCACACGTGGTAGATCATTTGCAGAAGAAAGGTATCAGCAGCTGTTATCACCTTCATCACAAACAAATACAGGGAAAGGAAGAACATCCTACGCATTATTTATACCGTCACCAGGACAAACCTTATCATCTGGATTATTGTTTTGCATCAACCGACCTGGCTGATAAAATTCAATCGGTAGAGATCGGTGATTATGATCTTTGGAAACAATACAGCGACCATGTTCCGGTAATGGTAAACTTCCACGATGAATGATCAGTTGTACTATACACAGCATCCTGCGGGCTGTAGCTTCTACATTTGATCGCTACTCTTAGGTGCAATAGCTTAACCCGGAAGAAAAGCAGGCGTTAATTGAATGGATACCCACACTGGAATATAATCGACAGAACTGCGACCACGGTATTTTTCTATTTTGCTTTCGCCGATAATTAAACTGCCACACTAATAAATATTGAATTGGTTGCTATTACTAAAAGATGTTAGAAAAACGGTTTGTATTGTGTTATAGTTTTAAAAAAAGCATGCTGGTCACGTGGCGATGGCTGGGCAAAACGGGCGCCTGCCCCGACGAGCATAGCGGACCTCGGGGGAGCCATCGGGTTTGCCTTGATTTTTTGCTTACTTTTTTTATCAAGAAAAGAAGAACAAAATTTCGTTACTTTAATGATAATTTATACCATGAAGAAATTATTTGTTGCAATACTGTTTTGCCCTTTAATATCAGCAGCGCAAAACAACCAGCCCGGTTTCATAAATGATACACTCACCACTTCCGGTGGTTATAAAATTTACAAAGGACAAACCTTAAGCCTGGCAACGGGCACAGCGGCTGCAGGCTATTTTAATTTTATTAAGTTCCATCAAAGCATGGCAAAGAACAATACCTATACTTTGCAAAACAGCAGTATACTGGTAAAGAGTTTGAAAGCCTATAAATATTCGGGCCCTGATAATAACAGCATACGTGTGACCGGCACACTCACTTATAAAGATGGCAGGCAGGAGGAAACAGATATTGTATTAAATTTTGAAAGGGCCACAGAAGATTACGATGGACAGGCTTCTGAACTGAATATAGCCGGAGCGTTTAAGAGAAAACCGGGGCAAGCGGCAATAAAAGCCGAAACGAACAAACCGGCAGCCGTTGAGCCCCAAAAACAAAATGCACCGGGGGACCTTAGAAAACTGCTGGTGGCCGATGAGATAAAGAAACTCTTCGACCTGTATAAAGCCGGTGCATTAACCAAAGAGGAATATGAAGCACAAAAGAAGAAGTTATTGGATAGACAATAAATACGATAGCCCTTCGTAAAACATCTACAACAAATTCATAAACTACTTTACAAATTATTGTTCCGGATGTTTGCATCTTTGCACTGTTAACTATCCAACTATCCAACTATCCAACGAAACTGAATCTTATCCCGTGAAGAACTGAATCTGATCCCCTTGAAAAACTAATGCGCTGCAAATGTGCATCTACTAATTCATTCTATGAAAAGCCTTCAGCAATGAAGGTTTTTTCATTTTACACTTTTATATACTTTTATTAACTGCAATTTCAAATTGCAGATTTTTTACCCTAAATTAAGCCATGAAAAAAATACTACTTAAGCAACTGCTGAGCAGTTTGCTGTTCTTGCCTGTGTTTGCAAACGCACAAAACACTGTCATCAAAGCCGGGTATATGTTCGACTCCCGGACCGGTAAAATGCTGAAAGATCAAACGATCATTATTAAAGGAGGAAGAATAATTGAAACAGGTTCAAACCTAACATATAACAGAACCGATACTGTTATTGATCTTTCAAAGTCATGGGTTTTACCTGGCCTGATGGATTGTCATGTTCATATAACTTCCAATTACCCGTACAGGAAATATTCTGACATTAGCGCTGCTTATATAAATGAAAGCTCGGGCTTCAGATCACTCAGGGGCGCTTTTGTGGCTGAGCAATTATTAAAGAATGGCTTTACTACAATAAAAGACATAGGTAATGACGCTAATTATGCTACAGCAGATGTGATCAAGGCCATCAGGCAGGGTTGGGTAAAGGGGCCGTCCATTTTTTATTCAGGTAAGATCATTGCTCCTTACGGCGGACAAAGTTCAGGCGTAAATATTGAGCATGAGCATCTATGGGATTTTGAGTATATCGACGCAGATAATCCCGATGAAATAGAAAAAGCAGTACGGAAAAATATGTATTACGGTGCCAATACAATTAAATTGGTTTCGGGCGACAATGCTTACTACGATCTTGACGATATTAAAGCCGCTGTTGACGAAGCAAAGAAATTTGATGCAAAAGTTACCGTACATGTTATGGGCGGTACTGCTGCCAGGAATGTGATCATGGGCGGAGCTGCTGCTATTGAACATGGCTTTTACCTCGACGATGAACTACTTCGTTTAATGAAAGAGAAGGGCACTTTTTTAGTAGGTACCGATCTTGGCTTTGACAATTTTTATGCCTATGGATTAGATTCTGCTACTTCAAACAATATAGCAAACGCAATAATTGATCGCCTTAAAAGAGCCTATACGATCGGGACAAAAATGGCATTTGGTTCAGACATTATTATTGACCTGCCGGGATTAAACCGTGTGCAGACAAATTTGACAGTATTGCGTGCATGGAAGAAAGCCGGTATCCCGGCTTCCTATATTTTACAAACAATGACCCTGTATGCTGCTGAATTACTGGGCACAGAAAAAAGCAGGGGTGTGCTGGAAAAATCTTTCAGGGCTGATATTATTGCGCTTAAAAAAGATCCGCTTGAAGATATTGATGCAATAAAAGATGTTCAGTTTGTAATGAAAGATGGTAAAATAATAAAGCAGGATTGATCACTACCCGGAATGCAACAGCTTCTAACCCATATAACGGCCTATCACCGGTTGAGCACCGAAGCTGAAAATGCTTTACAGGGCTGCTTTACAGAGATCACCTTAAATAAGAATGAATTCCTGCTTACGCAGGGAAATATCTGCAGGCATCTATATTTTTTGGAGAAAGGGGCTTTAAGAGGGTTTTACAATCTCGACGGAAAAGAAATAACACATTGGTTTGGATTTGAAAAAGATTTTGTTACCTCTTTTCATAGTTTCATAACCGGCGAAGCTGCTGTTGAAAATATTCAGCTGATCGAAAGCTGTACACTCTGGGCCATTGCAAAAGAAACGCTTACAGATCTTTTCAACCAGTATCATGATATTGAAAGATTGGTACGCATTGCTTATGAGAAATATTATATCAGGCTGGAAGAGAGATATGTGAATGCCCAGTTCAAACCTGCAAAGGAACGATATGAAGAACTGATACAACAAACACCGCATATCCCCGAAAGGGTTCCGCTTGGTTTTATCGCTTCTTACCTCGGCATCAGCCAGGAAACCCTCAGCCGCATCCGCAGTAAGTTTTAACATTTGCTTTTCCGGTTTTTGATATAAGTCAAAAATTAAAGAAGATCCTGCCAATAGTTTTGTTTCATAAAAAAATAACTAATTATGGAACAAAAACAGATCAATCAACCTTCTGCAGCTTTTATTGCTGCATCCTGGACAGCTTTTTTCATCGGTACCATTGCATTCATCATCGGCTTATGGAATGCCGACATGCAACTGAATGAAAAAGGATATTATTTTACTGTCTTAATGTTTGGGCTATTCTCCGCTATCTCTGTTCAAAAAGCAGTACGTGATCAGCTGGAAGGCATCCCCGTAACAAACCTGTATTATGGTATTGCCTGGTTTGTTACTTTGTTATCCATCGTATTGCTCACCGTTGGTTTATGGAATGCGGAGCTGCAACGAAGTGAGAAAGGCTTTTATGCCATGAGCTTTGTGCTTAGTATGTTTTCGGCCATTGCAGTGCAGAAGAATACAAGGGATTTGAAGACAGCAAAGGAAAGGGAACCATTTTAATATAATAGCACTTAAACAAAGACCGGCTAAGTAAATACTTAACCGGTCTTTAAAAGATACAGCCTGTCGATTGTATTATTGCCTGATGGCCGATGTTTTTGCAGAAAACACTATGAGCAGCTCAATACCGTGCATTGGGTATTTTTAGTTTCATAAACAATAAGCCCTGCAATAAATTGCAGGGCTTATTATCTTTTCATGTAAAGATTACCAGCTATTTAGAATTTTCCACCTCGTCACTCAGCTCTTTAAAATTTTTAGGTTTAGGTCTGTATGATTTATCGTTGAAGTTGTAATAAAGAATTTCACCGGTCTGCCCGTTAACAACACTGATCATTTTATCAGCCGAACTCTGTACATAATTAAAATAGTAAACAGGCCTGGTGGCTGCAAGTATCATATTACTCAACTCATCACGGCGAATAATTCTGACAGGATAACTGTAGCTGTCTATTAGTTTGCGGATGTAGCGGCCATTGGCAGAGTTTTCCGGTTCGTCCGGTAACATGGTTCCACCGGGGCCAAACCAATAATTGGGCACATATAGTGTATCTTTTTTAAGATTTGCCAAACCTGGTGCAGCATCAATATCTTTTTTCAACTGCACTGTTCTGTTGGCAGCAATGTTATTGCTTACTCCCTGGAAGATGCATTTTATATAACCCGGCAGTCCGTTACAAAACTCGTATTGAAAACCCGGTGAACCAATATTGCTGCTGCTGAAATCAATATTACCGGTACCAATCGATTTAAGGTAGAGTTCTGCACGGGCTACTCTTCTTTTATTTTTTTGTTTCAGCCCTTTATCAGCCTCAAAACTTTTATCCAATACCCAAAAGCTCAGGTAGAAATAGTCGTTGTTTATATCTCCCGACCTGGAGGTAGATATATCACCAAAAGCATTCGTTCTTTCCCTGTAAAAATTAAAACTGGTATTATCATGCTCCACTGTTACAAAGAAATTACCCGGCTGCAGGTATTTGCTCATTTGCTGGGGTGTGACAAACTCCAGTTTCGACACTGTCCATCCCTGCCTGATGGCCTTTGCCATTTGCTTATTGACAGCGCTGGCGGTATCATTCATTTCCACGTATAAGGTCTGGTTTCTGATATTTGCAAATTGTGCATCATCGGGCATACCTATCTGTGCGTATGTATTTGAAAAACAAAAGATCAAAGCGATCACTGATAATTTTTTCATTGTGTTTTTTTAGATAATTACGACCATTTAAACCACAAATATATTATGCCAGGCTCATTTTCGCTATTCTGTATAAACAGAAAAACGCATTTTTAACATATACATTCAACATTTGTCCCTGTAAGGGTATTGATTTTAAACCTGCCCCATTTTTTGTACTTTTGCTGTCCAATAATTACAAGGAAACAAAAAAATGGAATTGACTAAAAATTTTGAGCCGAAAGCAATTGAAGACAAATGGTATAAACATTGGCTCAGCCAGCGGTATTTTAACAGTAAACCAGATAGCCGCCTGGCATTTACCGTGGTGATACCGCCACCCAATGTTACAGGTGTGTTGCACATGGGCCATACATTGAATGAGACCGTACAGGATATCCTGGTACGCAAAGCACGCATGAGCGGCTTTAATGCCTGCTGGGTTCCCGGCAGCGACCATGCTTCTATCGCCACCGAAGCAAAAGTGGTGGGCATGCTAAAAGAAAAAGGGATTGATAAGAACGACCTGTCGAGGGAAGAATTCTTAAAATATGCTTTTGAGTGGAAAGATAAATACGGCGGCATCATCTACAACCAGATCGAAAGACTTGGTTGCAGTGTGGATTGGGACCGAACAACCTTTACCATGGATGACCATTATTACAAAGCTGTAATAAAAGTTTTCATTGATCTCTATAATAAAGGATTGATATACCGTGGCGCAAGAATGATCAACTGGGATTCATCAGCAAAAACTGCATTGAGTGATGAAGAAGTAGAATACAAAGACCTCACCGGTAAACTCTATCATCTCCGTTACAAATTAGACACTGCTAAAGAAGAATACATCAGCATTGCAACGCAGCGCCCTGAGACCATTATGGGCGATACTGCGATCTGTGTAAATCCCAATGATGAACGCTATGCTCATTTAAAAGACGCTTATGCATTTGTACCATTGATCAACCGCCGCATACCGATCATTTTTGATGAGTATGTTGATGCATCTTTTGGTACCGGTGCTTTAAAAGTTACGCCTGCACACGATATCAACGATTATAATTTAGGATTAAAACATCATCTTGAAATTGTTGACACCATCAATGCCGATGGAACCATGAGTCCTGCTGCACAGATCTATGTGGGTGAAGACCGTTTTGTTGCACGTAAAAAGATCATTAAAGAACTGGAAGAAAAAGGTTTCTTAACCAAAGAAGAAGAATACACAACAAGATTGGGTTATAGTCAGCGTACCGGTGTGGTTGTAGAACCAAGAATAAGTACACAGTGGTTTGTAAAGATGAAAGAACTGGCCGGGCCTGCATTAAAAGCAGTTGTTGATGGTGATATTAAAATTCATCCCGGCGATAAGTTCTTAGCCACTTATAAATACTGGTTAGAAAATGTAAAGGACTGGTGCATCAGCCGCCAGCTTTGGTGGGGACAGCAAATACCTGCATGGTATAGTGAAGATGGAAAGATGGTGGTTGCAGAAACTGAAAATGAAGCGTTGGAAAAATATTATACCAGTTTCAGGGAAGAACCGAAGAACGGGCTTACACAGGACGCTGATGTTCTGGATACCTGGTTCTCTTCCTGGCTTTGGCCTACACAGGTTTTTAAAGGTATTACCGAACCCGGCAATGAAGAAGTAAAGTATTATTATCCCGGTTCTGTTTTGGTAACCGGGCAGGATATCATTTTCTTTTGGGTGGCACGCATGGTAATGGCGGGTATGGAATATGAAAAGCAGATACCTTTTAAGGATGTTTATTTTACCGGTATGGTAAGGGATAAACTGGGCCGTAAGATGAGTAAGAGTTTGGGCAACAGTCCTGACCTGCTTGACCTGATCGACCGTTACGGCGCTGATGCTGTACGTTTCGGCATCATGGTTTCTTCACCCGCAGGAAATGACCTGATGTTTGATGAAAATAGTTTGGAACAAGGCCGCAATTTTAATAACAAGATCTGGAATGCGTTGAAGCTTTTGAAAATGTGGGAAGGCAGGCAGTTGGCAGTTGGCAATGAGCAGTTGGCAGAGGGCAGCTTTGCTATTGATTGGTTTGAGGCCAGATTAAATTTTGTAAAAGTAGAAGTGGATGCACTTATGAAGCAATTCCGTTTGAGTGAAGCTTTAAAAACTATTTACTCATTGATATGGGATGATTTCTGCAGTTGGTATTTGGAATGGATAAAACCCGGGTTTGAACAACCAGTTGATGCTGCAGTTTACGATAGAACTATCGGTTACTTTGAAGAGTTGATGCAATTACTTCATCCTTTTATGCCTTTTGTTACAGAAGAGATCTATCATTTGCTGAAAAAACAGGCTGATGATCTTTGCGTAAAACAATTCGCTGCTGTAAATGCAGTTGATGAAAAGATCCTGGCAGATGGCGAATTACTAAAACAGGTGATCACAAACATACGTGATGGAAGGAACAAGAACCAGTTAAAACCAAAAGAGTCGATCAAACTTTTTATTGAAACAGGTTCCGAAGAAAAGTACAGTGCTATTGAGAATATCATTTGCAAACAGGTAAATGCAGATGATCTTGTTTTTACCGGCGAAGCCATTCCCAATACCATTGTGGTTGCTGTTGAAAAAGATAAGTTCTATATAAAAACAGATAAGGAACTGGATACGGCTACGTTAAAAGATAACCTGATCAAAGACCTCGGGCATCAAAAAGGCTTTTTAGCATCAGTAGAAAAAAAATTAAGCAACGAAAAATTTGTACAGAACGCAAAGCCGGAAGTATTGGCGCTTGAACAAAAGAAAAAAGCTGATGCTGAAGCAAGGATAAAGACCATCGAGGAGAGTCTGTCAACGATCAGTTAAAACTTGAAATGGATACTAATTGTTTGGTAATTTCGTTTTCGTATCATAGTGTTTCAACTTAAAAAGCTGTCAACCTGAGCTTGTTGAAGGTGGGTTAAAGCGAAATATACCGGCTTCGTCAATCCCGATAGCTATCGGGACTGACACACTAATGATACTAAAACACCACTAATAATCAAAAGCTATGGCAGGTATTGTTAAACTCTTATTTACAGTTGTATTTGCTCTTACTGCACCGGCTGTATTTGCCCAAAAGCCAAAGCCCAAACCGCCAACAACAACCAAACCTAAACCTGCCGTCGTTCAGAAATTTATACCACCCAGATTAACCAGCATGCTCGGCATCAGGAGTGACAGTACTGTTGTATACAGGGAGGAAGTATTGCAATTGATAAACCTGCCTTTGAGGGTTACCGACGATAAAAAAGGCATCTACACCATTGCCTCTTACCAGGTAATGTATAAAAAAAGGGCAGTTACCGAGGACGAACTAACTGGTAAAGCGATACCAACTACCAGTACTACATCAGCTGTTTTCAGAACAACTCCACTCTCTCCTATCTGGATTAAAATATTGACCGAACAAATACGTGCGGGTGAAGAACTTTATTTCTTCGATATTGTTGCAAAAGATGCACAGGGCCGCATGATGTTTGCACCGGAACTGAAGATCAAAATAAAATAATGTTATCAGTACAAAAGGCAACTGCAACAGATATCCCGCTTATCAGGCAACTCACTTTTGAGATCTGGCCACAAACTTACAGCAGCATTTTAAGTAAAGAGAAGATCGATTACATGCTTGACATGATGTACAGTCCTGCATCGCTTCAAAAACAAATGGAAGAAGATGGTTGTACATTTATCATTGTGTATGATGATGCAGAACCGGTTGCTTTTGCATCGTACAATGAAACAGAACCGCAGGTATGGAAGCTTAATAAAATTTACATCCTCCCGTCTCAACAAGGCAAAGGCACCGGCAGGTTCATCATTAATTATATTGTTGATGAAATAAAAGAACAAGGAGCAAAAGCCCTGCAGCTACAGGTTAATAGAGAAAACAAAGCAAAAGATTTTTATGAAAAGCTGGGCTTCAAAATAATTCTAACTGCCGACTTTGATATTGGCAACGGATTTTTTATGAATGATTATGTAATGGAACTGTCGTTGGAATCATAGATCGCAATTCATTATCTCATCATCAAATTATCAAATCTCCAAATCAACCATGTACTATTTGATGCGTCTCCTTGATCACCCCCATCACAAACACACTCTGCACATTACCCATATTCTCCTGCTGGCTTAATTTGTTCACGTGAAAATCGTAGTAAGTGTTCATGTCCTTACAAACCACTTTCAGCATAAAATCAAATTCACCACTGATGCTATAGCATTCTATCACTTCATGCAATGCATTAATGTTCTTTATAAAACTGGTGCCGGCATTCTTGCTATGTTCCTTTAACGAAACATAACAGATCACCATCAGGTTCAGGTCAACCTTGTTCTGGTCAACCAGGGTTACATATTGTTTTATCACCCCGCTCTCTTCCATCCGCTTGATGCGTTCATGAACCGGCGTAGTGCTCAGGTGAATTTTTTCGGAGATCTCCTTCACCGTAACCCTTGCATTTTCTTGCAACAGTTTCAGTATCGCCATATCTTTTGCGTCAAGCGATACCGGCACTACAGGCGTATCTTCTTTTTTGATTGCTTTTGCCATGTTAAACTTAGTCTTTATCCTGAAATATGTATATAAAACAGATTTATATCCCAAAGTTAGCAAACTATTCAGAATATTATCCTGTAAATTGTAGATTTGCACTCTAAACTATAACATATGTCTACAATAACTAAGAATGCCATCGACTTTAGCCTTGCACACAAGGTTAAAGATATGAGCCTCGCAGAATGGGGCCGTAAAGAAATCAGGTTAGCCGAAGCAGAAATGCCGGGCTTAATGGCCATCCGTGAAGAGTTTGGTGCTTCACAGCCATTGAAAGGTGCAAGAATTGCAGGTTGCCTGCACATGACCATCCAGACTGCGGTTTTAATTGAAACCCTAACTGCTTTAGGAGCAGAAGTTAAATGGAGTTCATGTAATATTTTCAGTACACAGGACCAGGCCGCTGCTGCTATTGCTGCAACCGGTGTTGGTGTTTTTGCCTGGAAAGGACAAACACAGGAAGAAGCTGACTGGTGTATTGAGCAGACCTTATTCTTTGGTGCTGCCGACCGTCCTTTGAATATGATCCTGGATGATGGTGGTGATCTGACCAACATCGTTTTTGATAAATACCCTGAGCTGATCCAGCATGTAAAAGGATTGAGCGAAGAAACCACAACCGGCGTTCACCGTTTATACGAGCGTATGGAAAAAGGTACATTACCTGTTCCTGCCATCAACGTAAACGATTCTGTTACCAAATCTAAATTTGATAACAAGTACGGTTGTAAAGAAAGCCTGGTTGATGCTATCCGCCGTGCTACTGATGTAATGATGGCCGGTAAAGTTGCTGTTGTTGGTTCTTATGGCGACGTTGGTAAAGGTTCTGCCGCTTCACTGAAAGGTGCAGGTTGCAGGGTTATTGTTACCGAGATCGATCCTATCTGTGCTTTACAGGCAGCTATGGACGGTTTTGAAGTAAAGCCAATGATCGACGCAGTGAAAGAAGCTGATATCATTGTTACTGCTTCCGGTTGCCGCGACCTGATCACTGAAAAACATTTCCGTGTGATGAAAGATAAAGCGATCGTTTGTAACATTGGTCACTTTGATATCGAGATCGACATGGCCTGGTTGAACAGTGCTTATGGCAATACCAAGAACACCATCAAACCACAGGTTGATATGTACACCATCGAAGGTAAGGATGTGATCGTTTTGGCTGAAGGTCGTTTGGTGAATTTAGGTTGTGCAACCGGTCACCCAAGTTTTGTAATGAGTAATTCATTCAGTAACCAAACACTTGCTCAAATTGAACTTTGGACAAACACCGATCAATACGAGAACAAAGTATATGTGTTACCAAAGCATTTGGATGAAAAAGTAGCACGCCTGCATTTAGCAAAAATT
>Ga0193752_1001430_pt1 | contig 19845 bp, 17 predicted proteins | sample H1c1metaG_FD_144924 | JGI IMG/M metagenome (GOLD analysis project Ga0193752, IMG submission 144924) | Soil microbial communities from a riparian zone of the East river system, Colorado, United States - H1c1 | ecosystem: Environmental > Terrestrial > Soil > Riparian zone | place: USA: East River...
CCACACACTTCGGTCTCACAGGTTTTCTTCGCGACGAGCTGCTGATCGGCTCGGATGGCCTGACAGGCTTGCCCGTATAGCTCGACCTGCGCGGTGTTCCCGTTGACGAAGTTCCAACCTTCCGTCCCCAACCGGTCGCGCGCGATCGCTTTACCGTTGATCGCGAACGTGAGCTCGAATGGATTGACGGCTCCTGCGGCGGTCGGATCGAGCGCGGCCGGAATCTCGAAGCGGCAGTTGCGTACGCTCTGCCCGACTTGCGAGATCACTTGAGCCAGCTTCGCGGGATCGTCGACCTTGGGGATCTCAGGCAGGCCCGAGCCGCCGTGCTTCAGCAAAGTCGACAGCACGTCGAGGTCGGTATTCGGTTGCGTCGTTCCGAATATTCCCGTGCTCTCCGGCATGCTCGCCGCATCGAAGCCGACCGGAATCGTCCGAATGTTCAGCTTCAGCAGCTCGATCGCGAGCTTTTCGTACGCGAGGAGCTTGTCTTCCTTGCGAGTGAACACCGAGCCAAAGCAGTTGTCGTTTCCGTCCGTGACGAACACCAGATAGTTCGTGCGTTTCGGGTCTGCCAGCTTGCTCGCATTCGTGAGGTAGTAGTTGAGCGGGTCGACGACGGGGGAGATCTCGTAGAGGCCACCGAGAAAATCCGGGCCTGGCGGGCCCGCGCCGAGAAAGTTTACGAGTTGCTGTTCGTCGTACGCGCCGACGTCGAGCACGCGGTTTTGCGTCGCACCGCACGCGTTGCTCTTCTCGAGGCCTTCTTCGAGGCTTTCGACGAGCTCTGCCCAAAAGATCTGGATGCCGATGGCACTCTTCGGGTTGTTCTTGCGAACGCCGCGGATCGCTTCTTGGATGCGCGTCCAGTGCGTCATCATCGAAGCGGACCCGTCGACCGCGATCATGATGTTGATCCCAGCAGGTGTCAGATCGATCGGCTCACTCGCACACGTCGTCGAGGTGGGAGTCGTAACGCCCGTACTGATCGGCGCTTCGTCAGGATTCGCGATGCAAAACGGATTCGAAGGCGGACAGATCGGCGCATCGATCACCGGAGGCCCGCCGGCGTCGATCATCGGAGCTGAAGGGGGGAGTTGGCGAGTGTCCGTGTCAGAGCCGGCCGCGCACGCCTGCACGATCACAATCAACGTCGCGGCGACGCAGACGCCGAACCGCTGCCTCGCGAGCTGCGTGAAGTCATCACGTGACATGATCGCTCTCACTGAAACGCGTTCCAGCCGCGTAGTCTGGCAGAAGCGGCAGGTATTTTCAGGTACCATGTCGCGCCAGTAGGCCCACCCCGGCATACAGTCCGGAGGTCGGGACAAAACAATGCTAACCCGTCAGTCGAGCGGTTGATTGCCGAGATCGACCCCGCCTACGAACGAGGACAGCAAACCTGGGAACGCCTTCGTCTCGTCGACCAAGCCGTTCCAGGGCAGCTTGTCGTTGATTTCGAGCTCGATGCTTCCCTTCAAGCTGTAGAACGCCGCGGGTGTCAGATACTCGGCGGGGACCCGCAACACACTTCCGGTCCGCGGCGGCAGAAACGCCTGACTCGAGGTAGTTCCGGACGGGATGGGCGTGAGATTGATGAAGTCAGGCCACAAGAACTCGTCGCTCTTGTTGCACTCTCCCGTGTACGACGCTTTCAGATCGACTTCGCCGTTGGCGCTCGCCGTACCAACCCAGTCGTTTCCCTTCTGCTCGATCGTCACTTCACCCATGTACTTGGGAAAGCCCACCGCGCGGCCGCCAGTCGTCGCGAGAGAGTTGTCGAGATCCATCGTCAGCACGTATTTGCCGGACTGACCTTTGTACGTGACGGGCAGCAAGATCGCGGCTTCGTGGTACGGGCCGACGCCGCTGATCTTGAAGTCGATCGTGTAGAAGCAGACCTGCGGCTCGGCGGGCATCTCGAACTTTTCGGGCAGCAGCTTGCGATACAGCGCGAGGTCGGCCGGCGCAGTGCAACCGAATAGGCCGGTGAACTGTTGGTAGAATCCGGAGCCGAAGGGCCGCTTCGACGCGAGCGGGTCGGCGTCGCAATCCGGGCCGAGCGCCGGCGCCGTGGCGGTTGTTCCGCCGCCACCAGCTGCAGCACTCATGCCTGCGGTTGCCATCGTGCCCGAGCGAGGTGATGAACTCGCGGTCCCTCCCATGCCTGCTTCAGGCGCGGCGGCTCCACTCGCATCGGCTGCGGCGCCAGCTTGGACGCCGCCGGCCGCGGCACTTCCGCTCGCGCTAGCGCCGCCGCCACCAGCTGCAGCGCTCATCGGTGCGCGCGTGCCGGCCGACCCTGGAGGGCCGTCCACCATTGCACCGGCGCCAGCATCGCCCTGTTCCGCCACTGGCGTTGCTCCCGCAGTCGATGCGGGATTCATCGCGCCGGGGTCTTTGCCGCAGGCAGCTGCGAGCAACACGGCCGTGCTCACGAGCGCTAGCCACGAATCGCGGCGCAAGAAGTCCATCACCTAGGCTGATAGTCGCGCGAGCAAAGACTGCCAAGCCCATCGACTGGGACCCTCGCAACCGATCGTTACCAGTTGACGTCAGTCATTCATGGCTTCGTACGCCGAAGTGAAAATCGCAGCTGTAGGCACGGCACCCAACTCACTGCGGGCGAATGCCGTCGGCGGGCAACAACCTTGCAGCCCAAAAACTCGGAATCACAGTCGCCGTCAAGCAGATGCCCAACGCGATCGCGACCGTCAACATGAACTCCGTGATGCTGGTCTTCACCGGCAAGTGGTCGATCAAGTAAACCTTCGAATCCAACGCGAATTCGAACACGTTCAAATACACACAGATCGCACTTCCAATCGCCAAACCAATCCCGGTACCGACGAGACCGATCGCCGCACCTTGCACCATGAAGATCTGCAGAATCGCAGAGTCCTTTGCACCCATCGCCTTGAGAATCGCAATCTCGCGCCGCTTCTCGAGCACGATCATGATCAACGTGGCCACGACGTTGAACGCCGCGACGATGACGATCGTCGCAATGACGAGGATGAGCATGATCTTCTGAAGCTCGACCGCCGTGAACAAGTTGCGGTTCAGCTCGCGCCAATCCATCGTGTGGAACGGAGCACCACCCAGATCGCGCTCGAGCCGCAACGCGACATCTGCTGATGTATCGATGTCATGAAGCGTCATCTCGACACCAGTCACCGTATCTCCCTGATCTTGCAGGGCCTGACTCTCGAATAGATCGACGTAGGTGAACTCGCTGTCGAAGGCCTGAAAGCCGGCGTTGAAGACGCCGATGACCTTGAAATCTCGGCTCTTCGGAGCTCTGGGCTCGTGCGACACGAGACTGGTGTCGATGCCACTGAGCGGCGAAATGACCTTCACCCGATCGCCGAGGCGAATCTCGAGCTCCTTCGCCAGGGTGACTCCAACGACGATTCCGGGAAGGAGCTCGTCGTCTTTCTCTTCCAAAGCGCGCTCCGCACTCGCTTCGATCCATCCCTTCTCAGCCTCGTCCGAAGGCAAATCCGGCAACGCACCACCTGCGAGCGCAGCTTCTACTTCGGCAGGGGTTGGGACCGCGACCGACGGCAATGGATTCGATGCCGGTGCACGCGGCGACGCGGCTGCCGCTGATGGCTGCGAGCCCGGCGCACTCTGACTTCGATCAGGACGATCGGCTACCTCAGTGCCTTCGGCTGCCACCTCGACACCTGCTGCCGCGGCGACACCTTCGGAGGAATGCGCCAACGGGTCGCGGCCCGCCTCCGTCTGCGACAACCGGATCAGAAACGTATCGAGATCATCGGGATCATTCGAAGCAACGGCCCGCTCCGAATCCTCGGCACGCGCAGGCGGCGCAGCACCAGGCCTCCTCAAACCCTCGAGGGATCCCTCGACCAACCAACGCGGCAACTCCTGAACCTTCGGCATGAGCTCGGGATCGATGCCCTTGACCAATACACTGCTGAGCTTGTCGCCCTTCGCGAGCATCATCTCGGTGATGACGAAAGGCGCTGCGCCAGAGACCTCCGGCATTCGAATCGAGCTCGCGACGACGTCTCGGTACTCGTCGAAGTTCAAGCCGTACTTGAGCACCAAGACGTGCGCGTTGACACCCAAGATCTTGTCTCGGAACTCGCGCTGAAAGCCCGAAGTGATGGAGATGACGGTCAAGAGCGCGGCGACACCGAGCGCGACACCCGTGATCGCGATGATGGAGATGACCGAGATGCTCGCGCGCTTCTTGCTGCGCAAGTAACGCAATCCGACGTCAAGGGCGTACGAGCGCATGGATCGGGTGCATGTATCACGTCACGCTCGAGCGGCCAAACATGCAACTTGCGCGTGAAGCGACGTGCTTTCAGTCGCGCCGAGTTCGTCGCTCGAACACGACAGCGTACGATTGCCGGCGAGCCGAGCTACGCGATCGAGCTTCGTACTTCGCTGCCCGATTGGCCTCGCGCCGCAGAACGCTTGAGCCGAATGCGCGTCTATTATACAAGACGAGAATATGAGCGATCTACCAAAACGCACGTTGGGACGGACCGGATTCGAAGCCACGATCCTCGGCTTCGGCGCGATGGAGCTGCGCGGCGACGCGCGAGGCCCCGCCCTCACCGACCGCGAGGCCGAGCATCTGTTGAACGGCGTGCTCGACTCCGGGATCAACCTCATCGACACCTCGATCGACTACGGCCTGAGCGAAGAGCGGATCGGCCGCTTCATCGCGCACCGCCGCAACGAGTACTTCCTCGCCTCGAAGTGCGGCTGCGTGGTCGGCGGCGCGCAGGGCGAGCACGTCCACACGGCGGCGAACATCCGGCACGGCGTCGAGAATAGTCTGCGGTTGCTCAAGACTGATCATCTCGACCTCGTGCAGTTTCACCGGAGCCTGACGCGCGAGGAGTTCGAGCGCGAGGGCGCGCTCCAGGAAGCGCTGAAGCTCCAAGCCGAGGGCAAGGTTCGCTTCCTCGGCGTGTCGGGCATCTTGCCGAACCTGGTTGAACAGATCGACTCCGGCGTGTTCGACGCGTTCCAGATCCCGTATTCGCTGCTCCAGCGCGAGCACGAAGACGTGGTCGCCAAAGCTGCGCGGGCCGGTGCCGGTACGCTCATTCGTGGAGGTGTGGCGCGCGGGACTCCGACTGATTGGGATCGCACGTATTACATGGTGCCGAGCACGACGCTGCGCGATCGCTGGGAGCACGCGAAGCTGGACGACCTGCTCGACGGCGCGAGCCGCATCGAGTTCACGCTGCGCTTTACGCTCTCGCATCCCGGTTTGCACACGACCATCGTCGGCACGAGCAAGCTCGAGCATCTGCACCAGAACATCGAGGCCGCGAAGAAAGGCCCGCTGCCACCGGCGATCGTCGAGAAGGCGAAGCGGCGTTTGGCGGAGGTCGGAGCCGTGGCCGAGGCGTTCGGATCATGATTTGTTCTGGAAGCCGGGGTGGAGCGAATCGTCCGATTCAGAGCGTAGTCCAATAGCCGCGAATCGGAGTTGCTCCGCCGAAGTGGAAACGCTGCCGAGGCGTGAGCGACTCGAGGTTTACTTCGACCGCTCGCGGAGGATAGACGACCGTCGGTTGAAGTGATCCCATTCCACCGTCGCGCTTCAGCAACAACGAGATGTACAGCATCGTCGAATGCGTTCGCGTCGGGTCGTCGAGCTCGAGCTTCCCCTCGAGCTCGGAGCACGCGTCGCCGTTCAGCTCGAGCTCAGCTAGATCCGTCGCGATCAGTTCACTCCGCAGCATCGCCGTGCCCTTCGCTTTGGCGTCGATCGCTCGATCGAGTGTCGTCACGTGAACGTCGAAATAGATCATCAGCTGGGTTGGACACGTCGCCTGTTCGACCGGCTCGGCATCGGGGTGTGCCTGACACGTCGTCCCGTCACAATACTTCGGGCTCGGCAGCATGTGCTGAAGCGAAGTGACGTGCATATCGATGTGCACACGCGTGTCGGGGTCATAGCCGCTGACTTCGGAGGTCGTCGGACCGAAGAACTGGCGAGTTCGATCTTGCTCGATCCAATGCAACTCCGTGTCCGCTCCACGCTCGAGCCATTCGACTGCCTCGCGCGCCTGGAAGCCGAGAGCGGCGGCCGCATCGATGTCCACTTCCACCGGTTCGCTGACCGCGCCGCACGGCGTAGGTGTGAAGCTGGTCGTCTCACCTCCGCCGAGAGGCGGAAGCTCGTCGCTCGATCGCGGCGACTGTAGCGAGGGTTCCTGTGCCGGCTCCCTCTCGTCCTGCGGAGTGGCCTCGGCACCAGAGCAGCCGAGAAGCATGCAGCCGAGAGCGGCAGCCAGCGACGTTCGCTTCAGCAGGAGGTTCATATCGAGAACACTGACACGCTGCCCCCAGCTGCTCAATGCGTGGAATGCACATCCCATGGTACGTTACGTCCAAGGATGTGCGATTCATGCAACGAATGGCCGAATCCAGCCAGAAGTTCGACTACGACGCGATCGCGGTGGAGCTCGTCCGCGCGCTCCGCGGCAGGCGTTCCTGCGCGGAGTTGAGCCGGCGCGCCGGCTATCAGAGCAACATCGCGTCGCGGTGGGAAGCGCGTGAATGCTGGCCGACTGCGGCGCGATTTTTGGCGATCCACCAGTCGCTGCGCCGTTCGAAAAGCTCTTGGCTCGAACGCTTCTTCCACGGAGTACCCGACTGGGCGAGCGAGCTCGATCCAGATTCGCCCGAAGCGGTCGCCGCGTTTCTGCGGCACCTCAAAGGAAAGACTCCGATGCTGCGCATCGCAGCACTCGCAGGCCAGAACCGCTTCAGCGTGTCGCGGTGGTTGAACGGCAGCGCCGAGCCGAAGCTTCCCGAGTTCTTGTGCATGGTCGACGTCACCGGCAGACGGCTACTCGATTTCGTCGCATCGCTCGAAGATCCATCGCAACTTCGATCGACGCGAGACGCATGGGCACGGCTCCAACTTGCTCGCGAGTCCGCCTACGGTTTTCCTTGGTCGCACGCCGTACTCCGTGTCCTCGAGATCGAAGGCTGCCCGCGAACACGAGTGGCCCAACTCGCCTGGATCGCCGAGCGCTTAAACATCACGACCGGCGAAGCCGCGAGCGCGTTGTCGATTCTCGAATCGACGGGTCAAGTCCACAAGACGCGAGCGGGTCTGCGTCCGGTCGCCGTCACTGCCGTCAACACGAACGCGGACCCAGCGAGAGATCGCGAGCTCAAGTTGACCTGGGCACGCACCGCGCTCGCACGAATCGAGGCCGGAGTTGCGGGCACGTTCGGCTACAGCTTGTTCGCGGTGTCGCATGCGGATCTAACCAAGTTGCGCGACTTGCAGCTCGAATACGTGCGCGCGATGCAAGCGACCATCGCCGACTCGAAACCGAGTGAGTGCGTCGGATTGTACTGTGTGCAGCTACTCGACCTGGCTGCGGTTCCGGACAAGTGACCGCGCCCAGCACGTCTACCGACCTGCTGGGCGCGCACGACATACGCGGCGTGGAAGTGTGTCCGCGACGGTTCTACGACAGTGTCATTTCCGCACGGACGCCGGGTTCGCACGCGTGGCCGTGTTTGCGTCGCCGATCATTTTTACCAGCGCGTCGGGATGCGAGATCATCACGACGTGAGACGCATTCTTGACTGCGACGACTTTCCTCGCGTGCGCACGCTCGGCCATGAACGCGTGAACCGCCGCCGGGATGTTCTTATCCAAACCGCCGTAGATGAACCAAGACGGGATCGTCTTCCACGCCGGCGTGCCGGCGGGCTCATTGAGCGCGGCCTCGGTGACAGGACGCTGCGTTGCCGCCATCACCTTCGCCTCGCTCGCGGGGACGTCGGCTGCAAACTGCTCGAAGAATTTCTCCTGTTGGATGTACAGATCCTTATTGCCATCCGACAACGGCACCGGCGGTGCCAGCGCCTGCCCCAAGCTGCTGCCGGGAAATTTCGACGAAAGTGTGAGTGCACTCTCGCCGACGTCCGGCGCAAATGCGGCCACGTATACCAGCGCTTGCACGTTGCTCTTGCCGATGGCGGCGGTGCTGATGACTATTCCGCCGTACGAGTGCCCGACCAGAATGACTGGGCCCTTGATCGAATCGATCACACTGGCGACGTAACTCGCATCGCTCTTCACTCCGCGCAATGGATTTGCTGCGGCCACCACCGGATAACCTTCGGCGAGTAAGCGTGTAGTGATACCGCTCCAGCTGGATGACTCGGCGAACGCGCCATGGATCAATACGACGGTAGGCTTGTCCGCCGGAGACTCTTTGGCATTGCCGGTGAGAGGAACGATCGTCGCCATGGCCAGAAAGACTGCGGACAATGTGACGAAGGCGGGAACAGTCACACGCGCTGCGAAGAAACGTTGTGCGATGGATTTCATGAGACTCTTTTCCAATAGGATCGGGCGGTGAACGCCGGTATGGCGGACTCCCTTCAGGCAAAGACCGAACCACGAGCCGATTCGTGACACTGGCTCTTCGGATTATTGCGATGGCAACACGGCGGTCGACCGATAACGAGACGCGTCATGTCGCCGATGCGCACACTGGCGCCCCAGCGCAAGCTGATCAAAACTCGTCCACACGAAGCCGCACGGGGAGGCCGGCCATGCAGATTCTCGATGCCAATAGCTTGTCGCGCACGATCGACCTCGCGAACGCCGCAGCGTTTTACGGCGAGTCTCCGAGCAAACAGAAGGCGAGCCAGGCGATAGCCTTCATCGCGTCGCGCTTCGGGGCCGCCAACGCATACGCGGGCACGTTCGGCATCACGCCCGCGGACGAGCGAACACGCCTGCATACCTTCACAGGTGAGGCCCTGACGTCACGGGCATCGCTGCGGCACATCCACGCCGAGGAGGCATGTCGTGCGCTGATCCTGCTGCAGCGCGTCGCCAAAAGCCGGGTCCCGGAGCTTGACGCCGCGAGCGAAAAGCTGCTGGCCTGTTTCGAGCGCGCGCACAATCAGGGCACACCCGCGGGGACGTATTGTTGTGGTCCTTGTACGGTTGCGCTGTGGCGTCACATGGCGACGGGCGGCCTCGGCGCCTACGCTCAGAAGCTCGACCAAGGCCTGCGCGTGCTGTCCACACATCGCCGCGCGGACAAGGGCTGGCGACGGTTTCCGTTCTTCTACACGCTCTCTGTCCTCGCTGAAGTGGATCTCCCTAACGCTCGCAAAGAAGCCCGCCACCACTTGCGAGAGTGCGAACGCCAGCTGGCCAGCATCCGTCGCGGCACCGAGACTGGGAAACGCCGCGCGCTGGTACTCACGCAGCTGCTCGAGCGTCATGGTTGACCCGCGCAAGTCGGCCAAGGCGAAGTCGAAGGCCAAGGCGAAGTCCTCGCCGAAGGCACGCACCAAGGCTAAGGCAGGTGCGCGTAAGGCCAAGCCGGTGAAACTTCTTTCGGGCGGGAACCCGCAGATCGCGAAGGGCGACGGCGACGCCCCAGTGCAGGCATACATCGCCGGGTTGTCGGGTTGGCAGCGCGACGTCGGGCGCCGACTCGACGCGCTCATCCTGCGAAACGTTCCCCACGTGCTCAAGGCCGTGAAGTGGAACTCGCCGTTCTACGGCGTTGAAGGTCAAGGCTGGTTCCTAGGGCTCCACACCTTCACGGATTACATCAAAGTGGCCTTCTTCCGTGGCACATCGCTACGACCCATCCCGCCTGGTGCCAGCAAGAGTAAGGAGACGCGCTACGTCGACATTCGCGAAGGCGAGCTCGACGAGGTTAAGCTGGCGAAGTGGGTGAAGCAGGCGGCTAGTTTGCCTGGCTGGGTTCCGTAGCCGACATAGAGACGTGCGAATCAATCCGACGAGGTGACGATGAAACGCTCCGGGACGAAGCAAGAAGGCGAGTCTGCCTCTAAGCTGATCAGCAATCGAATCGCCGAGCTCGGCGACTGGCGCGGCGAGACGCTCGGCCGAATCCGCGCTCTGATCAAAGAGGCAGACCCCGACATCCTCGAAGAGTGGAAGTGGATGGGGACGCCGGTCTGGTCGCACGACGGGATCGTCTGCACCGGCGAGTCATACAAGAAGGTCGTGAAGATGACGTTCGCGAAGGGCGCCTTCCTGAAAGACCCCTCCGGCCTCTTCAACTCGAGCCTCGAAGGGAACATGCGACGAGCCATCGACGTCGCCGAGGGCGAGAAGATCGATGCGCCCGCCCTGAAGGCGCTGATCCTCGCGGCAGTGGAGCTGAACAGTTCGGGCAAGAAGAAGACGGCGGCCAAGAAGAAGGCAGTGCCCGCGAAGAAGTCAGCGCCTACCAAGAAGGCTGCGCCTACCAAGAAGGCTGCGGCCAAGAAGGCTGCGGCCAAGAAGAAAACTGCGCCTACCAAGAAGGCTGCACCTGCAAAGCGCGCCGGACGCTGAAGCCTTCACACTAAACGACAGGGCATGTCGGCATGGGTGCGGCGAGTCGGCAGATGCAGCTGACAGCTTTGCGTCTGCCCGGCCAGACACTCCGGGAATAAGCCGAAGGCAGTCGTGCGTATAATGTTGGCCGGCCATGGCACGCATCGACAGCATCCTTCGACTCGTTAAACAGCAGGGCGCAGACGAACTCCACGTTGGGGTGAACCGCGAGCCACGCATGCTCGCTCGCGGAACCCCGATGCGTTTGTCGATCCCTGCGACCTCCGAGGAAACACTGCGCAGCTTGCTCGACGAGCTACTGTCGCCCGATCGCGAACGCGAGTTGCGCGAACACGGGAGCCTCGAGCTCAACTACGACGCAGGAGCACTCGGTGTGTTTCGCGTGGTGCTGGATGCCCTGCCAGCCGGCGGTTTCAGTGCAGTGTTTCGGAACTCTGCTGGCGCACCGCCCGAACCCGCGAATGGCTCTTCGGTCGAGCCTCAGGCGACTTCGAGGCGGCCGCCAACAGCTGCAGGGTCGACGGGGTTCCCGTCGCCACGAACGACGCGACGCGAACAACCCGTCTCGTTCGCGCCAGCCGAGCCGAACCTGAATGCCACGCCCGAAGTGCCCGAAGCGCCCGCAAGCGCGCGAGGCGCGAGTCCGACTCTCGCGGAGTTAGTCGCACACGCGGCTGCCTTGCACGCGAGCGATCTCCATCTCGCCGAGGGCGAACCGCCCACGCTGCGTATCGCCGGGAGCTTGCGCCGGCTTGGATACGAGCCGATCGACGATCTGAGCGCGACGTTGGCCCTCGATTCGGTCAGCTTGGCGCGCCTGCGCGACGGGAGTGCAATCGATCTCGCATGTGAGGTGCCTGCGGCAGGTCGCGTACGCGTGCACGCGTATCGCTCGGCCGTGGGGCTCGTCGCAGCGGTCAGGCTCTTACCGGCTGCAGCGCCCTCATTTGCATCTTTGAACATGCCGCTGCCGTTCGACGATCTGGTGCAACTGCCGCACGGTCTCGTGCTCGTGTGCGGCCCGGCCGGCTCCGGGAAATCGACGACTCTGGCCGCGCTCGCGCAGGAGGCGCTCCGCAGCCGTGCGCTGCTGCTGGTGACGCTGGAGGATCCGATCGAGTACACGCTATCCGCGTCGAATCAGTCTTTGATCCGCCGGCGGCAAGTTGGACGCGACGTCCGCGACTTCGCCACCGGACTGCGCGACGCGCTTCGTGCCGACCCCGAGCTACTTTTGATTGGGGAGCTTCGCGATCCAGAAACGATCGCACTGGCGCTGACGGCGGCGGAGACCGGACACTTGGTGCTCGCGTCGATGCACAGCGGATCGGTTGCTTCGGCGATCGAACGCATCGTCGATGCCTCCCCGACCGACCGCCAAGGTCAAGTTCGCGTACAACTCGCCGACTCGCTTCGCGCCGTGATCGCCCAGCGCTTGCTGCGCCGCAAGGACGGCGATGCGCGTATACCCGCAGTCGAAATTCTGCGCGTGACGCGCGCGGTCGCGAGCTTGATTCGCGAAGGCAAGACAGCACAGTTCAGCACGGTGTTGCAGTCGAGTCGCCGCGAAGGAATGCTTGCGCTCGAACGCAACTTGGCAGATCGGGTGCTCGCCGGCGAGATCCGCAGCGAAGACGCATTCGCTGCGGCCAACGATCCAGAGGCGCTGAAACAGATCTTGGGTCGTTGAACGAAACGACAACCATGGCCAACAGCCCGCCCGCAGGGCGCAGTACGTGGCCGTGGATGTCGCTTCGATCTTTCGCACGCACTAGCGGTCGCCGCCGTCAGCTGCGGGCGCGACCTCTCTGTGGCGCCAAAAGAAGTACGAGAGTCCCCAGAGCACGCCCGTCGCTGCCGCCCAGCCCCACGCCTCCGGGCCATCGCCTACCGCGACGTGCGCGATAATCGCAGAGCCGATGTCGATCGCGAAGCCAGCGTAGGCCCACTCCTTGACTCGCGCCGGCACCGGCGCAAGCAGCAACACGATGCCGAGAAGTTTGGCCCACGAGAGCTCCACCCGAAAGTAGTCGGGGAAACCGAGGTGAGCGAACGCGTCCGCGACTTGATGTAACCGCAGCTGCGCGAAGGCGGTGAAGCCCATCTGCAAGCAGAACAACGCGGTGACGATCCAGAACCCGATGACCATTCCTTTGGTACGGGCTCCTGGGTTGCTGAGTGTTGCGGTTACCATTTGGCCAGCTCCGTCAGTTGGATGAGATTGCCGCAGGTGTCTTCGAGCTTGGCGATCGTCGAGCCGGTGACTTGAGTTGCCGGCATAGTGAACTTCGCTCCGCGCGCTTTGATCCGCTCGTAGTCGGCCTTCACGTCGTCGGTGGAGAACATCACCGCCGGCTGGCCCTGCGCGAATAGCGCTTGCTGATAGGCTTTGCCCGCGGGGTTATCGTTGAGTGCAAGCTGCAGCTCGGTGCCGTTCGGCTCTTCGGCGGACGCCACGGTCAGCCAGCGATACGAACCCTGACTGAAGTCGGCCTTTTTTACGAAGCCCAACACTTCGGTGTAGAAGCGCAGCGCTTTCTCTTGGTCGTCCACGTAGATGTTGGTCAGCTTGATCTTCATGTCACTTCTCTCCTCTGGTGAATCGTCACATTCGCGCGGTCAGCGATCGGCCGCGTTAGCGATGGCAGATAGCCGCTCCAGCTTCTCGTCCCAACCGAGCTGTGCTCCCTTGAACGCCCAATTGCCTCGGGGCTGAGAGACGTCGAAGCCGGAGTGCTCGAAGAACAACCGCGTGCCGGAACCTTCCGGCTCGAGCCGGTAGCTCACGCGTGTGTCGACGACAGGCCCGCCGGACCACGAGTACGCGAGCAGACTCGGCGGCGAACACTCGAGCACCTCGCAGCTCACGATCCCGTCGAAGCCCGCCTTCGGGTTCCCGGGCACGCGGACCGTGAACCGATGGCCGACGCGCGGCTCAAAGTCGTTCGGGTAGAGCCACTCGGCGAGCGCGTTGCTGTCGGTGATGGCTTGCCACACTTCTTCGCGAGGCTTCGGAATCACGATTTCCTTCTTGATGCTGTTGGTCATCGCTCGCTCCGCTTGGTCAGGTGTTCGTGAAGGCGCCGCAAGTGGTCGTCCCAGAAGCGGTCGTAGTGCGCGATCCAATCGCGCACGGGGCCGAGGTTTTCCGGCACCAGGCGATAGCGACGTTCGCGGCCGTACCGCTGCTCGGTCACGAGGCCTGCATCGAGAAGGATGCGGAGGTGCTGAGACACGGCGGGGCGGCTCATCTCGAAGTGCCCCGCGAGCGCATTCACGGGCCGCTCGCCGTCGGCGAGTAGATCGAGCATCTGACGCCGCGCCGGATGGCTGATCGCTCCGAACACCTCGGGCTGGCCGATTGTCGTTTCCACCCTCTAATAATGCGTAAGGAAGTCCTTACCTGTCAAGCCGACAGGTGGGCAGCCTGTAAAAACCGGCAAACAGGCGAGCTCCATTTTTCACACCGGCACGCATACGGTTGCGTGCGCCCCGGGCTGTCCGGCATTGAGCACGCATGACTGAGTTCATCTCGATCCGCGGCGCGCGCGAAAACAACCTGAAGGACGTCTCGCTACAGATCCCCAAGCGCAAGCTGACGATCTTCACTGGCGTTTCCGGCTCCGGGAAATCGTCGATCGTGTTCGACACGTTGGCGACGGAAGCGCAGCGCCAGCTCTACGAAAACTTCTCGCTCTTCGTCCGCAACTTTCTGCCGAAGTACCCGCAGCCCGACGCCGACGCGATCGAGAACCTCGCGATGGCAGTGATCGTCGACCAGAAGCGCTTGGGCGGTGGTTCGCACTCCACCGTCGGCACGGTGACCGACATCTACACTGTCTTGCGGTTGCTCTTTTCACGCATCGGCAAACCGTCGGCGGGTGGGGCGATCGCCTATTCGTTCAACGATCCGCGCGGCATGTGCCTCGAGTGCGCGGGCATGGGGAAAAAGATCGGCGTGGTCTCCGACGATTTCCTCGACCTGAGCAAGTCGCTCAATCAGGGCGCGGTGCAGGTGCCGTTCTTCGGCGAATGGGATGCGCAGGCATACACGTTGAGCGGCTTTTTCGACAACGACAAGAAGCTCAGCAAGTTCACCAAGGACGAGATGGAGCTCTTGCTGCACGGCAAGGACAAGAAGTTCAAAGCTAAGTTTGGCGGGCGCAGCATCAACCTCACGTACTCCGGCATCATCGCCAAGATCGAGCGCTCGTACGTGCAGCGCGACATCAAGACACTCAGCGAGCGCACGCAAAAAGCCGTGATGCCGTATTTGAAGCCGCGGCAATGTCCGGCGTGCAAGGGCGCGCGCCTCAACGCGGCTGCGCTCGCGAGCAAGATCGGCGGGCACAACATTGCGGAGATGGGGGCGATGGAAGTCGGCGAGCTTTTGCAGGCAGTGCGTGCGATCAAAGAACCCAAAGCGGGGCCGATCGTGAACGCGCTCGTGGAGCGCTTGCAGAATGTCGTCGGCATCGGGCTCGAGTATCTCAGCCTCAACCGCGAGACGGACACGCTGTCCGGCGGTGAATCGCAGCGCGTGCGTATGGTGAAGCACCTCGGAAGCAGCCTAGTGGACGTAATGTACGTGTTCGACGAGCCGAGCGTGGGTCTGCACCCGCGCGATGTGCATCGCCTCAACGAGCTCCTCAGGAAACTGCGCGACAAGGGCAACACCGTCATCGTCGTCGAACACGATCCCGCCGTGATCGAAGCCGCCGATCACATCGTCGACGTCGGGCCGGGTGCGGGCAGCGGCGGTGGGACGATCGTGTTCGAAGGCACGTACGACAAGCTGCTCGAGTCGGACACGCTCACCGGCCGTCATCTCACGCAGTCGCTGCCGATCAAGCAGGACGTGCGCAAACCGACGGGCCAGCTGCGCATCAAGAATGCACGCGCGAACAACCTGAAGAATATTTCCGTCGGCATTCCGAAGGGCGTGCTCACTGCGATCACCGGCGTCGCAGGCTCGGGGAAGAGCTCGCTCATCAACGATGTCTTCCTCGTGCAGCATACTGGCGCGATCGTGATCGACCAATCTGCTGTCGGGGCAAACCGGCGCAGCAATCCTGCGACGTACACCGGTGTGATGGATGATCTGAGGAAGGCGTTCGCGTCGGCCAACAAGGTGGATGCGGGATTGTTCAGCTTCAATTCGAAAGGTGCCTGCGAAGCCTGCAACGGCTCGGGAGTGGTCTACACCGATCTCGCGTTCCTCGATGGCTTCAAAGCGCCGTGCGAAGTCTGTCTGGGCCACCGATTCAAGGACGACGTGCTCGCGTACAAACTCGATGGCAAATCGATCACCGACGTTCTCGCGATGACGGTGGCGCAGGCGGTGGCGCTATTTCAAAAGCGTAAGGAGATCGTGCGCAAGCTGCAGGCGATGCACGATGTGGGGCTCACGTATCTCACGCTCGGCCAGCCGTTGAGCACGCTCTCCGGTGGTGAGTGCCAGCGCATCAAGCTCGCGAGCGAGTTGCACAAGGACGGCAGCGTCTACGTGATGGATGAACCGACGACGGGCTTGCACATGTCCGACATCACGCACTTGCTCGAGATCATCGATCGTCTCGTCGACGGTGGGAATTCCGTGATCGTCATCGAGCACAACCTCGACGTGATCCGCAGCGCCGATTGGATCATCGATCTCGGGCCCGAGGGCGGAAGCAAGGGCGGCGAGTTGGTCTTCGAGGGAACGCCGGCGGAGCTGGTGAAAGAGAAGCGTTCGCTGACGGGGCAGTATCTGCGGTAGGGCGCTGAAACAGATCTAGGGTTTTGAAAAGCGTCCCTGTCGCCTCTTCAGAATCGTTCACAGCGCAAACGCAGTCCGAGCCTCCGGCAGCTCTTGGCGACGACTCGTTCGAGCCTCGCCGGGCCACAGAAGAACACTTCGGGCGGCGGTAATGTTGGACTTCGATAAAACGCTTCGAGCAAACGATCGAAGTCCGGATAGCCCAAACTCGTCTGCGACTGCAGGCCGGTGATCAGATCGCCCCGCGCGCGCATGTGGAGCACGTAACGCGCGAAGTCGAGCATGCCGCCGGCCAGCTCCGAACGACCGGAAGTCATGAACGTGTGGATCTCGAGAAGCTTGCGCGTGTCCGCGCGCTCGAGGCGTTCGAGCAGATCGCGGAACCATTCGAATGCGCGCTGATCGCGGTTCAGCCACACGAAGCGCAGCTTCTTCAGCTGAGGTCGCGACAGCGTGTCATCGAACTGACGCAATAAGAGGCTCTTCATGATCGGCGCGAAGGGTGTGACTCCAATCCCTCCTGCGATCGCGACGGCGTGCGGCACATCGAGGATGTGGCGGCTCGGAGTGCCGTAGGGGCCGTCGATCTGCACGCGCGGCGCGTCGCCGTGCCGCAACAGCGCCGGCATGCGTTCGCGCACGGTGCGAGTCCAATCGCCAACAGTCCGGATATGCACCGAGAGCACTTCCGGCTGTTCGGGCGCGCTCGTCAGCGTGAACGGATGCCACTCGTGTCGCGCGATCTGGGGCAGCCGCAGGAATACGTAGTCGCCAGGCTTGTACGCGAAGCTCCACGGGCGCGCGAGATCCAGCCGGGTCACGCCGCAGTTGTAGAGCGTGGCAGCGAGCAGGTGCGTGCGCTCGCGCCGACGTCGCGAACGCAGCGTACGCTCGACCAGAAACCAACTCCACGGCAACGCGCCCCACATCCAAAACTGTTTACTGTGTACGAACAGCACCGCGATCATCACGAAGTAGGTCAGGTGCGAAAGATAGAACAGCTCGAAGCGCCGCGAGCGACGTACGACCTCGCGCGAACCGATCCAGATCACCAGCATGCTCGTGAGGAGGATGTAGCCGCTCAGATAGCTGGGCAGCCACGGATTCACGCTCGTGCGCAGGATGTTGAGGATGTGCGCTGCGCTGTGGGCCACCCCGAACGCGCAGGTCAGCTCGCCCAGTCGTCCGTGCAGCATCACTGCGTCGTCGACAGGCACGATGCGCCCGAGCACCGATAGGCGTACGCGCGTCAGTGTCTGACGCAACATCGGCACCACGAGTAGCGCAGCGTTGAAGTTGAGGCACGCGCCGAACCCGCGCGCGATCTGAATGTATAGATGTGCGCCGAGCGCCCGATGGCTCAGCATGGCGTCGGCAAACAAGAACGTGCAGGCCAGCCCGTACGCGATCACCCACAGCGCGAGCACCACCTCGTTGCGCACCCAGCCCCGAAAATTGGCTCCGGGCAGCTGATTTCTGCGTCGCGCGCGCGCTCCCGGCATGAGCAGCGAAACGCCGTAGTCCGATAGGCGCCGGTACATCTCAGGCTGCGAGCCGATCATCGTGACGAACTCGTGCACGTCGATGCGCCCGTCGCGGTCGCCGTCGCCTGCTTCCATGACCGCTTGCACGAGCTGATCGAATTCCGCGTCGGTCAACATCAGCTCGTGCTCCGCCGCGGATAAGTGGAACATGCGTTCCAACTCTCGAGGCCGGATCCAGCCGTCGTCATCGGCGTCGTGCAAACGGAACAGGAACTCGAGCTTCTCATGCGGCGGTGCGGCCATCAGTTCTTGGGCGGCCTCGATGAATTCCTGCGGCGTGCGAAAGCGCCTTTGCGTGCCGCTCAAGGCTGCGAGTAGACGTTCGGCCAAGTACAGACTGCGCAGACCTAGTGCTTTCTGCACGGCCCGACCATCGACGCCATCGCTGCCCACGGAGCGGCGCAGGACCTCGTAGATAGTCAGCAGCGGTGTTCGCGAATGCGTCGTGTGGGGCACGGAGGACTCGTCCAAGAGCTCGCACTGCGATGAACGCGGGTAGTCGCGCAACGCCGCCACACTGAAGTGTCAGCGCCCTTGGGTACATCGCAACGACGGTGCCAAGCTCGCAGTACGGGCTCGGTACGACGTAGAGCGCTGCGCGATGTTTCGTGCGGCTCCTCGCGCTGCGGCACTTCGCGTCCATGCGGGAGTCGATCGTCCGCCGAACAGGCAGCGGCCGAACGGCGGACGTTGCGCCTTCGACTTACTGCAAGAAGTGTCCACGCGATCGCGTTCGGCGCAGCCGAGCGCGTGCGCGTCGCCGAACGTCAGTGGCGAGCTTCGAGCTCCGCACCGCTCAGCAACACTGAGTCAATCGCTGCTGACGCGCGGTCTCTGTCTGACTTGGGCTGCACGTGATGGCGCAGGACCGCAAGCTGTTCGAGCACGCGAGCGTCTTCGAAGATCAGACAGACATCACTGCCGCGGCGGAGCGTGGTGACGTGCGTGGATCCGTTTGACCAGGTCGAGCCGGGGTAGGGGCTATTCGATTCGTTGCGTCGGTCTTGCTGTGACTTGCCAGGGCCAAAACGAGCATTGAGCACCACGAGCGCTTCGTTTGCATCCGCGGCGTTCAGGGCTTCGGGAGAGAGTTCGCGATACCACTTCCACAACTTGCCCTGGATGAAGAAGTACAAGTCCCGCGAGTTTTTCCCGGCCACGACGAGCATCGCTTCGCGATTGCCTTGAGTGAACTCGGGGCCTACCGCGGATACGTCCCAGCCAGTTTTCTGCCCGTCGAACGCGATGAAGGTTTCGCTCATGCGGCGATACTCTTCCTGGGCTTCTTGATAGAGCGCGTCCTGCCGCATGATGTCGCGCTCGATCTTGATGCGCTGCTCGAACTCGGCGCGGACCTGTGCCTTGAGTACTTTCAGCAGATCCGACTTCGACATGCCCCAGCGAAGTTCACCGAGCGCTCGTTCGATCACTTGTTTGGTATCGACGACGGGCGCTCGTTTTGCGGCGGCGGGTGGTGCGTCCGCTGCGTCGACTTCGTCGAGCGTGAATTCGAGACTCTCTTGGGCCGCTGCGTGTGAACGGGCAACCGCGATCAACGAGAGTGCGAGGACAACTTCGTTTAGCTTCACGGTCTAACTGCGCGCCCTCAGTGATTATGAGGGCGATCGGGGGCGCCTCCAAGGCGAGCAGGAGCGGCGCGCGTAAACGAGTAGCAGCGCAGCGCAACTCAGGTTGAGCGCTGCAATCGATCCGGCTGGACAGCACGGGCTATGCTCCGTGCGCTCACCCGCTGATTGTGAGAAGAAATCAGCCCGACCGATGTTTCCCACGTGTCGAGTCTGGCAAAGCAGCCTCCGCGGTCGCACCCACATCCGTTACCAACTCACCCACCCATGGTGCAAGGTTCGGCAGGTCAAGCCGGTCTATGACTCGGACACCTCAATTGTTTGGCCGCCGACAGCTGCGCTCTGCAATCGCTCCGTGATGGTGACGGCGCCGGCATCGGACAAGCTTGACCTGCCAACTTTCGCGTCCGCGTGCGCCGTGGTGTTTTCCTGCGCGGAACCGCTTCGCTCGTCGTTGGCGCTGTGTTGGCGGTTGGCGCTGAGCGCGAGCGCATTCGACGACTGGCGTATGTCGTTGCGCGAGTGCTGTTACGACTCGTTGCGATCCAATGTGTGATTCGGCTGGACGCGCTCACTAAGTTTCGTAATGACGGTCTA
>Ga0193752_1001431_pt1 | contig 19816 bp, 19 predicted proteins | sample H1c1metaG_FD_144924 | JGI IMG/M metagenome (GOLD analysis project Ga0193752, IMG submission 144924) | Soil microbial communities from a riparian zone of the East river system, Colorado, United States - H1c1 | ecosystem: Environmental > Terrestrial > Soil > Riparian zone | place: USA: East River...
CAATGAGCGTGGAGGGGATCGAACGATGACAAGCAAGCATGGCGACGAAGGCCCGCATACGCTGGCGCTCGACATTGGCGGCACGGGACTGAAGGCCACGATCCTGGACAGCGCCGGCCAGATGGTGGTGAAGCGGGCCCGCATGCCGACGCCCTATCCCTGCCAGCCCGACATCATGCTGGGCGCGCTCGGCAAGCTGATCGAGCCGCTGCCGCCGTTCGACCGGGTTTCCATGGGTTTCCCGGGCGTCATCCGGAACGGGCACGTGATCACCGCGCCGCATTTCGGCACGGCGGTGTGGCGGGACTATCCGCTCGAGGAGGCCGCGGCGCGTCTCTTCGAAAGACCGACACGCCTGCTCAACGACGCGGAAGTCCAGGGCCTGGGTATCGTTTCCGGACAGGGATTCGAAGTGGTGCTGACCCTCGGCACCGGTCTCGGCAGCGCGCTGTTCAACGACGGTCAACTCGCACCGCATCTCGAGCTGGCGCACCATCCGATCCGCGCGGGCAAGACCTACAACGACTATGTCGGCGAGGCGGCACGCAAGGCCATCAGCTCCCGCAAATGGAACCGTCGCGTGCGCAGGATGATCGACATCGTCTACGACCTGCTGCACTACGACGTCCTGCATATCGGCGGCGGCAACTCCTCGAACATCAAGGGCGAGCTTCCGGCCAATGTCCATCTGGCCTCCAACGACGCGGGCCTGACCGGCGGCATCCGCCTGTGGGACGACAAGGTCTGGCGGGCTGTGCCGGAGCAGAAACTGCAGCAATGAGCCTTTACGCCGTGTCCGGCTCTCCGACCGCGCCGGAAGCCAGCAGCGCCTCGATTTCGTCTTTGGTGTAGTCCAGCTCGGTCAGGATGTTGCGCGTATGCTCGCCGAGGCGGGGGGCGTGGGTCTCCGTTTCGCGCGCGCCGCCGGAGAAGATGTTGGCTAGTTTCGTGCGGTGGATCTTGCCTTCGCTCGGGTGGTTCTCCTCCTTGTAGAAGCCGACGTCCTTCAGGTGCGGGTCGGTCAAGAGGTCGTCGATCGAGTTGTAGCGGGCGGCCGGCACGTCGAGCTTGTCGAACAGATCGACCCATTCGTCGGTCGTCTTGTGGCCCAGGCTCGTGGCCTGCACCTCGAAGTAGGCGGCGGCGTTCTTCGTGCGCGTCGCGGCGCTGTCGAAGCGCGGGTCGGCCTTGAGTTCCGGCCGGCCGATCGCGTCGAAGAAGGCAAAGGCTTGGGCGTTGGTGTTGGGCCGCACGGTGACGTAGCCGTCCCTGGTCGGCACCGGGCGGTAGTTGGGGCTGAGCAGGCGGCCGTCGCCCGTCGGGCCGACCGGCGGATCGAAGGTCGCGGCGCCCAGATGCTCGCTGCTCACGAACGATGCCATGTTCTCGAGCATCGGCACGTCGATCGCCTCGCCGGCACCGGTTTTCTCGCGGCGATAGAGCGCGAAGCCGATGCATTGGGCTGCGATGAGCCCACTGGTGTGGTCGCTCATCACCATCGGCACGAAGCGCGGTTCGCCGGTGGCGCGGGCGATGGTGCCGGCAACGCCGGACAGGCTCTGGATCACCGGATCGTAGGCGGGGCGGTTGAAGTAGCGGCCGCCGCGGCCGAACGCCAGGATCGAGCAGTGGATCAGCCGCGGGTTGATCTTCGACAGGCTCGCATGGTCGAGGCCGGCGCGCGCCAATGCCTCCGGCCGCACGTTGCTCACGAACACGTCGGCCCGTGCGATCAGCCGGCGCAGGGCTGCGAGTCCATCCGGCTTTTTCAGGTCGAGCATGATCGAGCGCTTGTTGCGGTTGAAATTGATGAACTTGCCCGACATGCCGGGATTACGGTTGCCCTCGGCCATCGTGCGCAACAGGTCGCCGCCGGGTGCCTCGACCTTGACGACGTCGGCGCCATAGTCGGCCAGGGTGCGGCTGCAGATCGGGCCGACGACGATCGTTGTCAGATCGACGACCCGGATGCCCGCGAGCGGTCCGCCGCTCACGCTCCGAACTCCAGATCCATCTCGCCGCACAGCACACCGTTCTTGTCTGCCGCCCAGAGCGCCATGCGCCCGTCCTTTGCCGCTTGCCCGCGCACCTCGATCAGGTCGCCGACCCAGATCGGATGCACCAGGCGCGCGGTGTAGCCGGTGAGCTCGCCCGGCGCATGGCGGAGCGCGGCATCGACCATGAGATGCATCGACAGCCCGCCATTCGTCACGATGGCGGGATAGCCTTCCTCGCCGCGCGCCCAGGCGGCGTCATAGTGGATGCGGTGGGCATTCCACGTGATGGCCGAATAACGAAACACGAAGGCGTTCGTAAGCGGCGTGGAGTAACTCCATGCCTGGTCCGTGCGCGCCCTCTTCGGAACCGTCGCGGTCGTCTTCTCTCCCGGCGGCACAGCTGGACGGTAGATCGCGTCGAACTCGTCGACGGCCAGGGTCTTGCCGTGCTGCTCGATGGTGTGGCGCATGGTCAGCACGAAGATGTCGCCGGAGCGGCCGCTCTTGGGAACGATATCGGCCACGGTGGCCTTCTTGATCGCCGGCTCGCCGGCACGCAGGCGGCCCATGATCCGCACCCGGCGGCCGGCGCCCATGCGGCGCGGCATCGGGATCGGCGGCAGCACGATGCCCTTGTTGGGATGGCCGTCGGGACCGATGTCACGCTGGCGCACCGTCTCGGCGAAGAACAGGGTGAACCAATGCGGCGGCAATTCGCTGCCACGCGTAAAGCTCTCGGGATCGAGATCGAACTCTCCGGCTGCGCGGCGCACGGCCATCAATCCGATATCGTCCTCGACGATGCGCTCGCGCCCAATCCACGGGCGCAATGTCTCCATCGCCTCATCCATCCAACCCGCCATCGCGTTCATCCCTTTACTTTGGTCGCCGGAAATTCGCATGCCGGGCGGTGTCGTCCAACAAAAGACGGCTATCTCACTCGCACGTCGGTTTGACGAGAAGAGGCCTGGGTTTCGCGCCGGTTACCGATTGGTAACGCTTTAAATAAGGGAAAAATAAGCGAAAGGAGGTTCGGCTGGCTCCACGCGATCGCCGTCCGACGCCGCCTCGATCATTTTCTTCACCACGAATGCGGTTCATGACGCCACCATAAGCCGGGCGGCCCGAAGCGACGATTCTGGTCCCTGCTCGCGGAAGAACTTGGTTTCCCCGCAAACCCATCGCGTCTTTCTGCCCCGACCCGCGCGCAGGGTCAGAGCGCTGCGATCGGAATGCCGAGAGCCTTGGAGGCCAGCAGCAATCGGTCGTCGTAGCTCGCCAGCTCGATGGTCTGCCCCTGAAGCCGCAGGAACTCGATGGACGCAAGATGCAGCGCATCGAGGGTGCGGACCGGGATGGGAAAAGGCTCCAGGGCCCGCGCGAGGACTGGCGGAACGAGTTCGATCAAAGCGACGCGTCCGACAAGAGCGCGCGCATCCTCATTGTGCGATTCGCCAAGCCTTCGCGCATGCAGTCGAATCCATATCTCGTACTCCAGAAGACGGCTGGCGATCAGCGGCTGCTCCCACAGGGCTGCCGGCGGCGCGCGATCTTCTGCGAGGATGTGTGCCAGCGCGACGGAAGTATCGAGATAGATCAACGCCCTTCCCGATCTTCACCGAGTTCACGCATGAGTTCGCTGAACTTCGCGACCGGCCGACGCGGCGGCACGCCGGAAGCGGCAAGCGGCGGCGGCGTCACCCAACCCTTCCGCACGGCATCGGCCAGGAGGGCATCGGCAGGGCTGGCGCTTCGGCCAGGTGCGGGCGGCACCAACTCCGCCACCACGCGGTTGCGGTCTGTCACAAGCACCGTCTCGCCAGCGGCCACAGCGCGCAGGTATTCGCTAAGTTCGTTCTTGAGCGCTTTGATGCCGACAACACGCATAAAGAGAAAGTAGCTACGCGTAGCCACTTTATCAAGGTATTCTGCGCGCCCTGGTCGCCGATTTGCGCGCAAAGGAAAAGGGCCCGCTTGCGCGGGCCCTTCGGTCGTGAAGATCGGATCGAGTGTGGATCAGATCGAGTAATACATCTTGTACTCGACCGGCGCCGGCTGGTGCTCCCAAGCGTAGACCTCTTCCCACTTGAGCTCCATGTAGGAGTCGATCTGGTCGTCGGTGAACACGCCGCCCTTGGTCAGGAACGAGCGGTCGGCGTCGAGCGAGTTGAGCGCCTCGCGGAGCGAACCGGCCACGGTCGGGACCTTCGACAGCTCTTCCGGCGGCAGGTCGTACAGGTTCTTGTCCATCGGGTCGCCGGGATGGATCTTGTTCTGGATGCCGTCGAGACCGGCCATCAACATCGCCGAGAAAGCGAGGTAGGGATTGGCCGACGGATCGGGGAAGCGGACCTCGACGCGCTTGCCGTTGGGCGAGGAGGCGTAGGGGATGCGGCACGAGGCCGAGCGGTTGCGCGAGGAGTAGGCGAGCAGGACCGGCGCCTCGAAGCCCGGAATGACGCGCTTGTAGGAGTTGGTGCTGGCGTTGCAGAAGGCGTTCAGCGCCTTGGCATGCTTGATGATGCCGCCGATATAGTACAGCGCCGTCTCCGACAGGTCGGCATAGCCTGAACCCGCGAACAGCGGCTTGCCGTCCTTCCAGATCGACTGGTGGCAATGCATGCCCGAGCCGTTGTCGCCATAGATCGGCTTCGGCATGAAGGTCAGCGTCTTGCCATAGCTGTGGGCGACGTTGTGCAGGCCGTATTTGTACTTCTGCACGTTGTCGGCGGTCTTCACCAGGGTGTCGAACTTGAAGCCGAGCTCGTTCTGGCTGGGCGCCACCTCGTGATGGTGGATTTCCATGACCAGGCCCAGGTCGGTGCAGACCGTCATCATCTCGGCGCGCAGGTCGTTCATCGAATCCATGGGCTGGACGGGGAAATAGCCGCCCTTGACGCCCGGGCGATGGGCCAGGTTGCCACCCTCGAACTTGGCGCCCGTATTCCATGGCGATTCGACAGAATCGACCTGGAAGAAGCTGCCCTTCATCGACACGTCGTAGCGGACGTCGTCAAACACGAAAAACTCGAGCTCGGGGCCGAATACGGCAGTGTCGCCGAGGCCCGACGATTTCACGTACGATTCCGCGCGTTTGGCGGTCGAGCGCGGGCATCGGGCGTACATCTGGCCGGTCGAAGGCTCGAGCACGTCGCAATTGACGATCAGCGTCGTCTGGGCGGTGAAAGGGTCGAGAACGGCAGTCGACGGATCCGGCATCAGGATCATGTCGGACTCGTTGATGGCCTTCCAACCGGAGATCGACGAGCCGTCGAACATCACGCCGTCCTCGAACGTGCCCTCGTCGGTTGCCGACGCCATACGCGCGGTGTGCTGCCACTTGCCGCGAGGATCGGTAAAGCGGAAGTCAACGAACTTGACGTCCTTTTCCTTCATCATCGCGAGAACCTGTTTGGCATCCATTTGTCGATCGTCCCTCTCTGGTGGTTTACATCTCTCACTGCCGGAAAGCCGGCGTCATACGGCGGCGTCGCCGCGCTCTCCGGTGCGAATGCGGATCGCATCGTCAATTTGCGACACAAAGATTTTGCCGTCGCCGATACGCCCGGTGTAGGCCGAACTGCGAATCGCTTCGACGGCCTTCTCGACCATCTCGTCTTCGATCACGAGTTCGATTTTCACCTTGGGCAGAAAGTCGACGACATACTCGGCACCGCGATACAGTTCGGTATGCCCCTTCTGACGTCCGAAGCCCTTGGCTTCGAGAACCGTGATTCCCTTGAGCCCGATCTGATTGAGGGCGTCTTTAACCTCATCGAGTTTGAAAGGCTTGATGATCGCTTCAATCTTCTTCATTGGCTGACGACACTCCAAACGCGCACGCCGGTACGAGCCGGTGGCGGCAACCGTGCGCACGATGGGGCACAAGCAGTTTCCGTGCCAAAGTCGATTGAGCGCATCTTGACGACCTTTCCATGGGTTCTGGTTAATAAATAATCTTCTTGATCCAATATCGCGCAGACAATTGATTAATTAGAGAGCAGTCGAGAAAGCAATGAAATCAGCCAACAATCGCATCGCGGCTTTGGGCACGACCGTATTCGAAGTGATGTCGGGGCTGGCGCGGCAGCACCAATCGGTCAACCTGGGGCAGGGCTTTCCGGACGAGCTGGGGCCAGAGGAAGTGCGTCGGTCGGCCGCCGACTACCTGATGGAAGGTCACAATCAATATCCGCCGATGATGGGCCTTCCTGAGCTGCGCCAGGCGGTGGCCGAGCATGCCAAACGGTTCCAGGCTCTGGATGTCGACTGGCAGAGCGAGGTTCTGGTGACCTCGGGGGCTACCGAGGCTTTGGCCGACTGCCTGTTCGGACTGATCGAGCCGGGGGACGAGGTGGTGCTGATCGAGCCACTCTACGATTCATACCTACCGATCGTGCGACGGGCAGGCGGGGTTCCCAAGCTGGTACGCCTCGAGCCGCCGACCTGGCATCTGCCACGGGAGGAGCTGGCGGCGGCGTTCAGCGACCGCACCAAGCTCATTCTCCTCAACACGCCGATGAATCCCTGCTCGAAGGTCTTCGATGCCGGGGAATTGCAGTTCATCGCCGATCTCTGCCTCGAGCACGATGCCTACGCGGTATGCGACGAAGTCTACGAGCACATCATCTTTGATGATCGGAGACATTTGTCACTCATGACCTTGCCCGGCATGCGCGAGCGCACGGTGCGCATCGGCTCCGCCGGCAAGACCTTCAGCGTCACGGGATGGAAGGTAGGCTACATCACCGCTTCAGCCGAGGCGATGAAGCCGATCGCCAAGACCCATCAGTTTCTCACCTTCACGACGCCGCCCAACCTGCAGTGGGGGGCTGCGACCGGGCTGCGCCTGGACGACGGCTATTATTCGAACCTTGCGAACGATCTGCAGCGCAAGCGCGATCGGCTATCCGCCGGCTTGGCCGATATCGGCTTTGGCTTGCTGCCGGCGCACGGTACGTATTTCGTGACAACCGATTTCCGGGCTTTGGGATTTAACGGGAGTGACGAAGATTTCTGCCGCCACATTACCGTCGAAGCCGGCGTCACCGCCGTCCCGGTGAGTGCTTTCTACGACGATCCAAATGTCGCTCCTCGCCATCTGGTGCGATTCTGCTTCTGCAAGCACGATCACACTCTTGATGCCGCCTTGGAGCGCCTCGGACGGCACTTCCATCGTTAACCAACGGCAGTTTTTAGCAGCGAAGGTGCAATAAAACGCAGAAGCCCGGCCCTCGCCGTCCTCCGCTGCCGGGTTCCGCCGTGTCGATGGGGCCGGAGCTGTCGGACCTGTCGAGTGCCGATCGCCGGCAAGTGCTGATCCCGATCGAGGTGCTGACCGATTATGAGGGCTGGGCGCGCATGCGCGGCGAGCATGGGCTGTCGATTGCGGCGGCTTGCGAGGTCTGGATCCATGCCATCGATCGCCTGTTGCCGCCGACACCCTCGGTTTCTTGACGCTTACGTCCTCGCAGCGTAGGAAAGCGCCGCTTCGTTGGATTAACCCACGATGGCGGCCGTAGCTCAGTTGGTTAGAGCGCCAGATTGTGATTCTGGATGTCGCCGGTTCAATTCCGGTCGGCCGCCCCAATCGCCCCGGGTGCCATGTTAGAGCCGTCGCCGATGCGCGACCTCGTCAGTAACGACGACCTCGCCCTCCTGGATTGCTCCGAAATGGCGCGAGCTGATGCCGCCGCTATCCGCGGTGGCGTGTCCGGCGCGGTGCTCATGGAAGCGGCGGGGAAGGCCGTCGCTGACGCTGTCATTGCTCGTTTCCCCCTGCAGCCGCTCCTGGTGTTGAGCGGCCCCGGCAACAACGGCGGCGATGGATTTGTCGCCGCCCGTCACCTGGTTGGCGCGGGATGGCCGGTTCAGCTTGCTCTTCTTGGCCAGCGTGACGCATTGCGAGGGGATGCAGCGTGGGCAGCCGGGCTGTGGGTGGGCCACGTGCAAACGCTCTCGCCCGACCTGTTGGCCGCTCGACCGCTGGTGATCGACGCCTTGTTCGGGGCCGGACTTGCCCGGCCGATCGAAGGAATCGCCGCGACGCTGATCGATCGGATCAATGCCGAAAAACTGACGGTCGTCGCTGTCGACGTGCCAAGCGGCCTGCACGGCGACACGGGCGAGATCATGGGGTGTGCGCCGCGAGCCGAGCTTACGGTGACCTTTTTTCGTGCCAAGCCCGGGCACTTTTCCGTCGAAGGTCTGTCGCACTGCGGCAATCTTGAGGTCGCCGACATTGGAATTCCAACCGTCGTGCTGGATGAGATCGCACCGCGTCTCTGGCTCAATGCCCCTTCGCTGTGGCGCACGGCGCTGCGCCGGGATGGCCTGCACGACCAAAAATATGTGCGTGGCCATCTCACGCTTCTCGGCGGCGCCAGTTCGACCGGTGCGGCGCGAATGGCGGCTCTGGCAGCCCGGCGCGTCGGCGCAGGGCTTCTGTCGATCGCCGCCCCGGCAGACGCGGCGGCCATCTATCGGGCAGCCGAGCCCGGCAACCTGGTGACCACAGTCGATGACGGCGCATCGTTCGCTGAATTGCTCCAGGACAAGCGACGCAACGCCATGCTGATCGGCCCGGGATCGGGCGTAAACGAGCGCACGCGCCTTTCTGCGCTGGCGGCGCTGGCGACGGGCCGCTCCGTCGTGCTCGACGCCGATGCGACCACGGTATTCGCTTCGGATCCGCAGACGTTGTTTTCGGCGATTTCAGGCCCCGTGCTGATGACGCCGCACGAAGGTGAGTTCCGGCGACTTTTTCCCCAATTGGGCTCGGTGCCGGGAAAGATTGCCCGGGCGCGGCAGGCGGCGGTGCTGAGCGGCGCCACGGTTCTCCTCAAAGGTCCCGATACGGTGATCGCAGCACCGGACGGCCGTACCGTGATCAACGTCCATGCGCCCGCGACGCTTGCCACGGCAGGCTCCGGCGACGTGCTGGCAGGCCTGGTGGCCGGGTTGATGACGCAGGGCTTCTCGGCACTCGCGGCGGGCGCGGCGGGCGCCTGGATCCACGGCGAATGCGCCTATCGATTCGGCGGGGCAGGATTGATCGCCGAAGACCTGCTCGATCAGGTCGCTGGCGTCCTGCAAAGCCTCGAAACGTCGGCATTCCCATCCGATCGCGAGCGTTGAATTGACCGGCCGGCAGGCGCGGGCTAAGAGGCCCGCGATTCGGGCACCGAAGGCGTGGTCCGAAAAGCGCGCCCTGGGTCGGGCGGGCGTGGTGGAATTGGTAGACACGCGAGATTTAGGTTCTCGTGCCGCAAGGCGTGGGGGTTCAAGTCCCTCCGCCCGCACCAGGCGACCGGGTCGACGGAAATGGAAGTGAGCCAATGCAAGTAGAAGAAATGTCGGCCGAAGGGCTGAAGCGGCAATTCAAGATCGTCGTACCGGCAGGTGACCTCTCGGCCAAGGTCGATGAGCGTCTGGCAGAGCTTGCGCGCACGGCGCAGATGCCGGGCTTCCGTCCGGGCAAGGTGCCTGTGTCGCTACTCAAGCAGCAGTATGGCCAGGCGTTGTATGGCGAGGCCCTGGAGGCGGCGGTCAATACAAGCACCGCCAAGGCGATCGAGGATCGCGGGCTGAAGCCCGCTCTGCAGCCCAAGATCGACCTCAAGCAGCTGGGTGAAGGCAAGGACGTCGAGTTCGAAGTTGCCGTCGAATTGCTGCCGGAGATCGGCAAGCTCGATTTCTCCGGCATCGAGCTCGAGCGGCTGAAGGCCACCGTGCCGGACAAGGATGTCGACGAGGCGATGGGCCGGATCGCCAAGGCCAATCGCGAGCAGAAGCCGGTCGATCCGCCGCGTCCGGCGCAACTGAGCGATGCCGTCAAGCTCGACTTCCTTGGGTCGGTCGATGGTGTCCCGTTCGAAGGTGGCGCCGCTACTGATTATGTCGTCGAGCTCGGATCAGGCTCTTTCATCCCAGGCTTCGAGGACCAGCTGGTCGGCGCCGAGGTCGGCAAGCCGTGTGAAGTGAAGGTCACTTTTCCGGCCGACTATGGGGCCGAAGCCCTGGCCGGCAAGGATGCGGTCTTCGCCTGCACCATCAAGGAAATCCTCGAGTTCGTCGACAAGCCGATCGACGACGAGCTGGCCAAGAAGTCCAATTTCGAGAATGTTGAGGCCATGCGCAAGGCGGTGTCCGACCGCATCGGCCAGGACTACAGCCAGATCAGTCGCTCGCTGATCAAGCGTCAGCTGCTCGACAAGCTCGCCGACGTGCACAAATTTGCGGTCCCGGAGGGGTTGGTCGAATCCGAGTTCAACGCCATCTGGCAGCGTCTCGAGGAGGCCAAGAAGTCGGGTGAAAAGCTCGAAGGCGACGAGGAGAAGCTGCGTGAGGAATACAAGGCGATCGCCGAGCGGCGGGTGAGGCTTGGCCTGCTGCTGGCCGATGTCGGTCGCTCCAACAGCATCGATGTGACGCCGGAGGAACTCAACCAGGCCGTAGTGCGCGAGGCCATGCGCTATCCTGGTCAGGAACGCCAGGTGATGGAATTTTACGGCAAGAATGCCGAGTTGAAAGAGCAGCTTCGGGCACCAATCTTCGAAGAGAAGACCGTCGACTTCATCCTCGAGCTGGCAAAGGTGAACGAGCGCTCCGTGGCGCCCGACGAATTGCTAAAGGCGGCTCGCGAGGCGGAAGAAGAGAAGCCTGCCGAGGCAGCGGCGAATTGATCCAGCGTCGGCGGCCTTGAACCGGACCGTCGACGCTGCCACCTTTGTCTGTCTGTTATCATACGTCTGTTACTTTGGAGGGACCGCGATGAGTCGCGACCGCGATCCGCTGGAAGTCTACAATAACTACTATGTGCCGATGGTCGTCGAGCAGTCGGCGCGCGGCGAGCGCGGCTATGACATTTGGTCGAGGCTGCTCAAGGAACGCATCATCTTCCTCAATGGCGCCATCGAGGACAATGTTGCGGGTCTGATCTGCGCCCAGCTGCTCTATCTGGAGGCCGATAACCCGGCCAAGGACATTTCGTTCTACATCAACTCGCCGGGCGGCGTGGTGACGTCGGGTATGGCAATCTACGATACCATGCACTATGTGCGCCCGCAGATCTCGACCCTGGTGTTCGGCCAGGCGGCATCGGCAGGCTCTCTTCTGTTAATGGCGGGCGAGAAGGGCAAGCGGTTCGCACTGCCCAATTCCCGCGTCATGATCCACCAACCCTCGGGCGGCGCCCAGGGCCAGGCCACGGACATCGAGATCCAGGCGAGGGAAATCCTGTCCACCCGGGCCCGGCTGAACCAGATGTATGCCGATCACACCGGCAAGCCGATCGAGGTCATCGAGCAGGCCATGGAACGTGACAAATTCTTTACGCCGCAGGAGGCGAAGGACTTCGGTCTGATCGACGATGTGCTTGAAAAACGGCCGACTCCGCCGCTCCAGAGTGCGGCGGCTTAGGGTCAAACCGCGACAGATTGGTTACCGGGCCGTGACAGGCATACAACATTTTGATGTTGTCGTGGTCACGGAACGGCGTTTAACATTAGTTTTGCGTGTGGGCCTCGCCGGACTCATCTTGGCGGGCCCCCCAAGCGGAGGTGCGTAACACACATGCCAGCCGCCAAATCCGGGGGCGATTCCCGCAATACCCTCTATTGCAGCTTCTGCGGCAAAAGCCAGCACGAGGTGCGAAAGCTCATCGCCGGGCCGACCGTATTCATTTGCGATGAGTGCGTCGAGCTTTGCATGGACATTATCCGGGAGGAGAACAAAACCACCCTGGTGAAGTCCAAGGACGGCGTTCCGTCTCCCAAGGAGATCCGGACGGTCCTGGACGACTATGTCATCGGCCAGGATCGCGCCAAGCGCATTCTCGCTGTTGCAGTGCACAATCATTACAAGCGCCTGAGCCACGGCGGCAAGGCGAACGAGGTCGAGATCGCCAAGTCGAATATCATGCTGATCGGCCCGACCGGCTGCGGCAAGACCCTGCTGGCGCAGACCCTCGCGCGGATGCTCGACGTGCCGTTCACCATGGCCGATGCCACGACTCTCACCGAGGCGGGCTATGTCGGCGAGGATGTCGAGAACATCATTCTCAAGCTGCTGCAATCGGCCGACTACAACGTCGAGCGGGCGCAGCGCGGCATCGTCTATATAGACGAAGTCGACAAGATCAGCCGCAAGTCGGACAACCCGTCGATCACGCGCGATGTGTCGGGTGAGGGCGTGCAGCAGGCGTTGCTCAAGATCATGGAAGGCACCGTGGCTTCGGTGCCGCCCCAGGGCGGTCGCAAGCATCCGCAGCAGGAATTTCTGCAGGTCGATACGACCAATATCCTGTTCATCGTCGGCGGTGCGTTCTCCGGGCTCGACAAGCTGATCTCGCAGCGCCGTCAGGGCACGTCGATCGGCTTCGGTGCCGAAGTCCGTGGTCCCGACGATCGCCGTACCGGCGAAGTGCTGCGCGACCTGGAGCCCGAGGACCTGCTCAAATATGGGTTGATCCCGGAGTTCGTGGGCCGCCTGCCGGTGGTCGCGACGCTCGAGGACCTGGATGAGGCGGCTTTGGTCGAGATCCTGACCCGGCCGAAGAACGCGCTGCTCAAGCAGTATCAGCGGTTGTTCGACATGGAGAGCGTGAAGCTCAAATTCTCCGACGATGCCCTGCGCGCAGTCGCCCAGAAAGCCATCCTGCGCAAGACCGGCGCGCGCGGCTTGCGCTCGATCATGGAGAATGTGCTTCTCGACACCATGTACGACCTGCCGTCGCTGGATGGCGTCGACGAAGTGGTGATCAACCGCGAAGTGATCGAAGGGCGCGCGCAGCCGCTATATGTGCATGGCGAGCGCAAGGAAGGCATTGCCGCCGCCCCGGCGTAGATTTTGCTGCGCCGGCGGCATCGGCCGTCGGCCGTTCTACAGACGGGTCTTGAACAACAGGTCGTTCGAGCCAATCTTTTTAACTGAGTGCGCGTGTTGGTGCGCCGACAACGGCCCATTCGGGCGTTGCGGCAAACGGCACGAGGCAGCTCTAACAGAGTAATTGAGAGGCCCCCTCATGACCGTCCCCGAAGGTACCCTCTATCCCGTCCTGCCGCTACGCGACATTGTCGTGTTTCCCGGCATGATCGTGCCGTTGTTCGTCGGCCGCGAAAAGAGTGTGAAAGCGCTCGAAGAGGTGATGAAGGACGACAAGCAGATTCTGCTGATCGCCCAGAAGAACGCCAGCCAGGATGACCCGGCGGCGGAAGATATTTATACGATCGGCACACTTGGCACCGTACTGCAGCTCCTGAAGCTGCCTGACGATACCGTGAAGGTGCTGGTCGAGGGCGGCCGCCGCGTGCGGCTGACCGGCTATAGCGATCGCACCGAGTTCTTCGAGGCGCGCGCCGTCGAGATGGAAGAGAATGCCGGCGACCTTGCCGAGGTCCAAGCGGCCGCTCGCACCGTAGTCTCGGAGTTCGAGAACTACGTGAAGCTGAACAAGAAGGTGCCACCGGAAGTCGTCGTCTCGATCAACAAGATCGATGAGCCCGCCAAGCTTGCCGACACGATCTCGGCGCATCTCGCGCTCAAGGTCGCCGACAAGCAGCAGCTGCTCGAGCTCGATTCGGTGTCCAAGCGCCTGGAGCGGATTCTCGGCCTGATGGAAGGCGAGATCGGCGTGCTGCAGGTCGAGAAGAAGATCCGCAACCGCGTCAAGCGGCAGATGGAGAAGACGCAGCGCGAGTACTATCTCAACGAGCAGCTGAAGGCGATTCAGAAGGAGCTTGGCGAGACCGAGGACGGTCGCGACGAGCTCTCCGAACTCGAGAAGCGCGTGAAGAAGACGCGCCTCACGAAGGAGGCGCGCGAGAAGGCCCAGGCCGAGCTCAAGAAGCTCAGGACCATGAGCCCGATGTCGGCCGAGGCGACGGTAGTGCGCAACTACCTCGACTGGCTGCTGTCGATTCCGTGGCGCAAGCCGACCAAGATCATCAAGGACCTCAAGCGGGCCGAAGATGTGCTCAACGCCGATCACCACGGCTTGGAGAAGGTGAAGGAGCGCATCCTCGAATACCTCGCCGTGCAGCAGCGCGTCGACAAGATGAAGGGCCCGATCCTCTGCCTGGTCGGCCCTCCGGGTGTCGGCAAGACATCGCTTGGCAAGTCGATTGCCAAGGCGACGGGCCGGAACTTCGTGCGCATGTCGCTGGGCGGCGTTCGGGACGAGGCCGAGATCCGTGGCCATCGCCGCACCTACATTGGCTCGCTGCCCGGCAAGGTCGTGCAGAGCATGAAGAAGGCGAAGTCGTCGAACCCGCTGTTCCTGCTCGACGAGATCGACAAGCTCGGTGCGGACTTCCGCGGCGATCCGTCATCGGCCTTGCTCGAGGTGCTGGATCCGGAGCAGAACGCCACGTTCAACGACCACTACCTCGAGGTCGATTACGACCTGTCGAACGTGATGTTCATCACCACGGCCAACTCGTTGCGCATGGCCCAGCCGCTGCTTGATCGCATGGAGATCATCCGGCTGCCGGGCTACACCGAAGACGAGAAGGTGGCGATCGCTCGCAAGCATCTTCTGCCCAAGCAGATCGAAGCGAACGGCCTGAAGGAAGGCGAGCTCGACCTGACCGATGACGGCGTGCGCGATATCGTGCGCTACTACACGCGCGAGGCCGGCGTTCGCAATCTCGAGCGCGAGATCGCCAACGTGGCGCGCAAGGCGGTCAAGGAAATCCTCATGAAGGGGGCTTCCAAGGTCAAGGTGACGCGCAAGAACCTCGACAAGTATGCCGGCGTCCGGCGCTTCCGGTTCGGCGAGATCGAGGAAGAGGATATGGTCGGCATCACCACCGGCCTGGCCTGGACCGAGGTGGGCGGCGAGCTGCTGCAGATCGAAGCCGTGCTCGTGCCGGGCAAGGGTCGCATGACCGTGACCGGCAAGCTGGGCGATGTGATGCAGGAATCGGTCACGGCGGCCAATGCCTATGTCCGGTCCCGTGCTTACTCGTTCGGCATCAAGCAGGTGATGTTCGAGAAGCGCGACATCCACATCCACGTACCCGAAGGCGCCACGCCGAAGGATGGTCCGTCGGCCGGTGTCGGTATGATCACTTCGATCGTGTCGGCGCTCACGGGGATCGCGGTGCGCAAGGAAGTCGCCATGACGGGCGAGATCAGCTTGCGCGGCCGGGTCATGCCGATCGGCGGACTGAAGGAGAAGCTGCTGGCCGCCCTGCGCGGCGGGCTGAAGACCGTGCTCATCCCCAAGGACAACGAGCGCGATCTGCCGGAAATTCCGGACAATGTGAAGAAGGGACTGGAGATCGTTCCTGTCGCGACCGTCGATGAGGTGCTGGCGCGGGCCTTGGTCAAGCCGCTGGTGGCCATTGAATGGCCGGACGATCTGGCCGAGGCCGTGGCCAAGAAGCCGGCCGATGCCGTCGAGGGTCTCACGACCCATTAAGGTGTGCAGAGAATGCTGAAGAGAGGCCCCGGAAACGGGGCCTCTTTTGCTTTGGGTCGCAACCTATGCGGCTTTTCGGCAGCAACAGCCACAAAATCTAGTATTCACCGTTGACGGGCTTTTCGGCTCGCCCCTACACTTGGGCTTGCTGGACTATGCAGGGGCTCGCCGTGAATAAGCACGATTTGATCGCCGCCGTCGCCGCTTCGACGAACCTATCCAAGACCGACGCGGCCAACGCGGTCGATGCGATTCTCACGGTGGTGACCAAATCGCTTAAAAAGAAGGAAAAAGTGCTGCTGGTCGGCTTTGGCACATTCATGGTTACCAAGCGCAAGGCGGGCGAGGGCCGCAATCCCCAGACTGGCGAAAAGATCAAGATCGCGGCTGCAAATGTACCGCGTTTCAAGGCCAGCAAGGCCCTCAAGGACGCGATCAACTGACAAGGCAGCCCGGCCTGTGCTAGCAGGGGCCTTGGGGGCGATTAGCTCAGTTGGTAGAGCATCTCGTTTACACCGAGGGGGTCGGCGGTTCGAGCCCGTCATCGCCCACCAATGGCAGTCGGCGGCCCCCCGCAGGAGCCGCCTCTGCTCGCGGATGAGGTCGTCAGTTACCGCCGTAAGCGATACCGGCTTCGGTTTCTCCGATGGCCTGATCGACGAGGCTTATGGCGCGCTCGCGATGGCCGCCTTTATTTGGCGTGGCATGATAGAGCTCAGCGCGTGCGTTTCGAAGCGACTGGAGCGCGTTGTACATGTTCGGCTGACCCTGGGCGGTCGCGCAGGCGATCGATCCGCCGGTCGCTGCGCCGATCAAGAGACAGACGATGGGTAACTTGATTTGCGAACGAGACATCTAACTCCCCCGAATTGTGCAAGTGCGGGACCCCCCGCACGCGCAAAACTCTACCAGCCCGGCGCGAAGGCGCGGTATAGCTAATTGGCGGTTTCGCAGACCGCTGGCGGCGTCGGTGAAAGCGCTGATTTTTCGGGCACTTACGCATCTCTTCGCGGCTGCGGTATGCTTGACACTCCGTAGCACGTCCTATATTTCTCGCGCGCCGTTTAGGGCTTTTGCGGGCGTAGTTCAGTTGGTTAGAATGCCGGCCTGTCACGCCGGAGGTCGCGGGTTCGAGTCCCGTCGCTCGCGCCAGCCCTAACGGCAGAATACCCGCAGGGTATTCATCGGGGCGAGGGGGTGACGATGGAAGTTCTTCTGCAGGAATACCTTCCGATCCTGATCTTCCTTGGTCTCGCATTCGTCATCGTGTGCGCCATGGTGGGTGGGTCTTATCTGATCGCGCGCCAGAATCCGAATTCCGAGAAACTGTCGCCGTTCGAATGCGGTTTCGCGCCGTTCGACGATGCGCGCGGCCAGTTCGACGTACGCTTCTACCTCGTGGCCATCCTGTTCATCATTTTCGACCTCGAGGTCGCCTTCCTGTTTCCCTGGGCGGTGGCGCTGCGTGACATCGGCGTGGTCGGATTCTGGTCGATGATGTTGTTCCTGGGCGTGCTGACCGTCGGCTTCATCTACGAATGGCGCAAGGGAGCGTTGGAATGGGAGTGATTCAGCCGCTGCCGAACGCGGATCCCGCAGCCGCTGCCAAGCTGTCGCGGGCGCTGAACGACGAGCTGGCCGACAAGGGATTTGTCGTCGCCCAGCTCGACAAGGTGATCTCCTGGGCACGCACCGGATCGATGTGGGGCCTGACATTCGGCCTGGCTTGCTGCGGCGTTGAGATGATCCACGCCTGGATGAGCCGCTACGATCTCGACCGCTTCGGCTTCGCGCCGATGCCGAGCCCGCGCGCCGCCGACGTCATGATCGTGGCCGGCACGCTTACCAACAAAATGGCTCCCGCCTTGCGCAAGGTCTACGACCAGATGGCCGAGCCGCGCTACGTGATCTCGATGGGGTCCTGCGCCAATGGCGGTGGCTATTACCACTACAGCTACTCGGTGGTGCGCGGATGCGACCGGATCGTGCCGGTGGATATTTATGTCCCGGGCTGCCCGCCGACTGCCGAAGCGCTGCTCTATGGAATTTTGCAATTGCAGAAGAAGATTCGCCGCACCGGAACGCTGGTGCGCTGAGGACATATGGACGAGCAACTCCAAAAGCTGGCCGATCATATCGCCCAGGGCATCCCGGACGCGGTCGCGGCGTCGCATATCCGATTGGGTGAGCTGACGCTCGAAACGACGCCTGGCAAGATCGTCGATTTGCTGACGTTTCTTCGTGACGACGGCGGCTGTCTCTTCAAGCAGGTCATCGATATTTGCGGCGTCGACTGGCCCGATCGCGCCAAGCGCTTCGACGTCGTCTATCACCTGCTCAGCCTCAAGCTCAATCAACGTATTCGTCTCAAGGTCGCGACCGACGAGAGCACGCCCGTGCCATCGGCCGCGCTGGTCTACAGCGCCGCCGGCTGGTTCGAGCGCGAAGCCTACGATCTCTACGGCATCTGGTTCGCCGACCATCCGGATCTGCGCCGCATCCTCACCGATTACGGCTTCGAAGGGCATCCGCTGCGCAAGGATTTCCCGCTCACCGGCTTCGTCGAGCTGCGCTGGGACGACGAGCAGAAGCGTGTGGTCTACGAGCCGGTCAAGCTTACTCAGGAATTCCGCCGTTTCGATTTCCTCAGTCCCTGGGAGGGCGCCAAGCACGTCCTGCCCGGCGACGAAAAAGCCAAAACGAACTGACGATCGAGAGCATCATGTCCGACGTCGAAATCAAGACACTGACCATGAATTTCGGGCCGCAGCATCCGGCGGCCCATGGCGTGCTACGCCTTGTCGTCGAGATGGACGGCGAGATCGTCGAGCGCTGCGATCCGCATATCGGGCTGCTGCATCGCGGTACCGAGAAGCTGATCGAGTACAAGAGCTACCTGCAGGCGGTGCCGTATTTCGACCGTCTCGATTATGTCTCGCCGATGTGCCAGGAGCATGCCTACGCGCTGGCGGTCGAGAAGCTGCTCGGCATCGAGGCGCCCGAGCGCGGCCAGTACATCCGCGTGCTGTTTTCCGAGATCACCCGCATCCTCAACCATCTGCTCAACGTCACCACCTTCGCGATGGATGTCGGCGCGCTGACGCCGCCGCTATGGGGCTTCGAGCAGCGCGAGCTGCTGATGGAATATTATGAGCAGGTGAGCGGCTCGCGCATGCATGCGGCCTATTTCCGTCCGGGCGGCGTTCACCAGGATCTGCCCGAGGGCATGCTCGAGTCGATGACCGGCTGGATCAAGCAGTTCCATCCCTTCATCAAGGACGTCGAGCGGCTGCTCAACAACAACCGCATCTTCCGCCAGCGCACCGTCGATATCGGCGTGGTCAGCCAGCAGCAGGCGCTCGACTGGGGCTTTACCGGACCGATGATCCGCGGCTCGGGCATTCCCTGGGATCTGCGCAAGTCGCAGCCCTACGACGTCTACGATCGCATGGATTTCGATATTCCCGTCGGTAAGACCGGCGATTGCTACGCACGCTACCTGGTGCGTATCGAAGAGATGGTCCAGGCCGTCCGCATCATGGAGCAGTGCATCGCGGCGCTTCACAAGGTTGGCGGCCCGGTGCGGGTCGACGATCGCAAGATTTCGCCGCCGCGCCGCGGCGAGATGAAGGATTCGATGGAAGCCCTGATCCATCATTTCAAGCTTTACACCGAAGGCTACAAGGTACCGGCCGGCGAGATCTATGTCGGCACCGAGGCGCCCAAGGGCGAATTCGGCGTCTATCTCGTGGCCGACGGCACCAACAAGCCCTACCGCTGCAAGATACGCTCGCCGGGGTTCGCGCATCTGCAGGCGCTCGACATGATGACCAGGGGCCACCAGCTCGCCGACATGTCGGCGAACATCGGGTCGCTGGACATTGTGTTCGGCGAGATCGACCGCTAGGAGACGCCGCGATGGCCATGATCACAGCCGATCCGCAGGACGTCCCGCACGTCACGAGCTTCGCCTTCACGCCGGAGAATACCGAGAAGGCCAAGGCGCTGATGGCGAAATATCCGCCCGGCCGCCAGGCCAGCGCCGTAATCGCCATGCTCGATCTTGCGCAGCGTCAGCAGGGCTGGCTGCCGCGCGTGGCGATGGACGAGGTGGCGCGGGTGCTCGATATGGCGCCGATCCGCGTTTATGAGATCGCGACTTTCTACACGATGTTTCAGCTCAAGCCGCGCGGCAAATACCTGCTGCAGGTTTGCACCACGACGCCGTGCTGGCTGCGCGGCTCGGAGGGCGTGATGAAGGCCTGCCGCGAGGCCGCTTCCGACAGTGAAACCTTCACCGTGCAGGAGGTGGAATGTCTCGGCGGCTGCGTGAATGCGCCGGTGGTGCAGATCAACGACGACTTCTATGAAGATCTCGACGAGGCCTCGACAGCCA
>Ga0193752_1001432_pt1 | contig 19815 bp, 16 predicted proteins | sample H1c1metaG_FD_144924 | JGI IMG/M metagenome (GOLD analysis project Ga0193752, IMG submission 144924) | Soil microbial communities from a riparian zone of the East river system, Colorado, United States - H1c1 | ecosystem: Environmental > Terrestrial > Soil > Riparian zone | place: USA: East River...
CCAAGTCGTTGGATTACGTCGATTGCCGAATGCAGTGAAACTCTCGCCAACGTAAGGGGCACCAGCGTCAGTCGTGATATTGGCAACGCTGCCTTGATGATCTTCCAACGTATAGCGGAGCGTATTGGTCCCGCCATTCTGTCGCGAGTACACCGCGATAGTTTTGCCGCCAGCCTGAATGTAATGACGCCAATCGATCAACGTGCCTTTGGCTACTTTTTCAAGCAATCCGCCGGCATAGATCGTCGTCTCTAACGGCTCACCGGTTTTGTCGTACTCCTGCTTCCAGCGCGCGTGATTGCCATCGTAGTACAAGGCGACGCTTTCGCCGGTTCCGCCGATCGACGTCGGATAGTCATACGAATTCCATACGATTGGGTTGCCGTGGCGAGAAATTGCGTTTCCGTTTTCATCATAGGCATACGTCAGGCTCCCGGCTCCGGCCTGTGACACAGCGTGCTTCCGAGTTGCGTGATAAGTCCAAGTTGCGCCCGATGCTACGTCGGACCGACTTTGTATGTTCCCGTTGGGTTCGTACACTACGGTGAGATTGTTTCCGGTATTGCAGTAGGCATCGCTGCCAAGAGCGGACTTCACAAGTCGATGCAGATCGTCGTAGCAAAAGTTTTCAGTCAGCCCGAGCGCATTGTTCTGTCGCTGAATGAGATTTCCGACGCGATCAAACAAATATGCTTCGTTCTGAACGCCTCCCCCGCCGTTAACTCCAGAAAGAACACTATTGAGCCGACCCGTCACGTTATCGATATCGCGAACCGTCACTACGTCGTTACCAAGGCGTTCGTTGACTACTTGCCCTTGCGCATTCATTGCGTTCGCTTGCCAGAAAATGGTGCTGGAGTTGTAGTCCTTCACTTTGTGAAGCGCACCGTTCTGGTACAGATACTGCAGCTTTAGTTTGTACCCACCCGTACTTTCGGGGTATGTAAGCGTATCCGGCATTCCGGTATCCGTGTGATACGCATACTCGTACTCGTAGTTACTGCCGGGATCCGCAACAATCCGTCGTAGGCGCAAGCGCTCCTTATCATCGTAAAAGTAACTCTCCGTTGTTCCGCCGGCATTGTTAAGCGACTCCAATTGGCCGATGTTGGAATCTGCGTAGCTGGTCCCCCAAGTCCAGGTCGTAGTATTGCCAGACACACTACGAGTTCTCAGACGGGAAAGGTTGTCATAGGTCATCGCGAAAGTTGAACTGCGCGCGTCCGTGATACTGACAATTTCACCGAGAGCATTGACCGTATATCCACGGCTACTAAGATCAACATCCGTTTGCCCAATCTTGAACGCCGCAATTCCGTATTCGTAGGTATTCGATACCAACGTAACCGACGCAGAATCGATCGCGGTCTTTAGGTTACCGAAGGCGTCATAGGTGAGGCTAACGTAGTACCCATTTGCGTCTTTCGAGCGACGCAGAAGGCCTGTCGGATCTACCACCCTCGTGGTTGCTTTTCCTTCTGCATCGGTGATGACTCGTGTCATACCTTCATAGGAAACGGTGATCGACTGTAGCGTCGCGTTTGAGTCACTAATTGGTCGTTGTTGCTGAATAAGGCGACCAAGAGCATCGTATGAATGACTTATCCAATAGGGCGTAGTACAGGTTGAAGGACTACAAGGCGCCGTTTCTCGCGACTTGCGCCCTAACGAATCGTACTGAATACCGACTCGATTGTAGTTTCCATCGAAGCTCTTTTTCTTGATTGCTATGGGGCGATCAAACTGATCTAAATAAGTCCATTGTTCGTCCAGAACAATGGAGCCCGAGAGATCCTTCGTTGTTTGGATAACGACCATCTTATTGATGCCGATTGCAACGCTATTTGGATCTCCGTTCTGACAACCGCCGGCCACGCTCGCGCAGTCGGAATACGACCACGTTGTGAAACTTCCGAACGGCTGATCGTTCTTGCCGTGTCGCTTCTCTTTCGTCTTGCGGCCCAGCCAATCGTATTCCCAAACTGTCTTGATTCCGTTTGGATCTGTTTGACTCTTTGGAAGATAAGAATTCGGGTAAAAGCTAAACTGCGTCTTCTGCGCTAGCGCATGGCCATCCGGATACATGGCGTTCACAGCGTATTGCGGAAGCTGAGACCCGGAATACCCACCCCGGTAGGTCTTTGAGATTCTGGGCGTCATATTGACGCCCGTTACTGTCAGAACTTCTAAGTTTTCAGACGGGTCATATCCGTAATCGGTCGTTACCGCATAACTACCACTATTCGGTTCGACGACATGTTGCGCTAGGCGGCAGAAAGTATAGTTTGGTGTAAAGGTCGTCGTGCGAGTGATCGCCGGTCCAGTAACTCCGGATCCAGACTTCGTTATTTCTGTTTTGGTTGGCAACCCCAAACACCAGTATGCAAAACGATTTGGGTCGGACGAGAAAGTATTCGTGACTGTGGTCGTCCAATTGCTGCCGTAAGTTGGAGACTGCGGGCTCGCACTGTCAAGGTCAGTCACTGTAGTCGTCGATGTCAGTACATTTCCGTATGCATCATAGTTAAAGGTACCTGTGACCTGCGAAATGGGTTGCCCGTTCTTTGCACCATTTACCTCTCTTGTGGTCGTTGTCGATTCAGCGATATATGGGAAATGGCGTAGGTTATAGGCGGTCCCATCCAACAAACTTTGAGAGTTTGTGCTGAGGGTGTTTGTCGTCCGTGATACTAAAGTCACTCCATCATGTTGATACACGTCGTGCTGATAAATCATTCCCGTGCGCGGAAATGAAGTATCGAAATATGTTTTCACGATAGGCGTATCGGCTCGACTATCTGTCAATGTGCGCGACTGAAATCCAAGAAACCCCCGCCCGCGATTGTCTTCGCGCGCTCCATAGTAAGTGAACGATTGAGTATAGAGCCCCCCCAGGCCGTCGCTCGTCGACACTTGACTCACAACGTACGCCGGCTTTTGTATGTCCTTCTCCGGATAGATCGCGCCGGTACCCTTGGTATGGTTACTTTGCGCGATTGATACATATGTGGGACTGTACGAAACGCCAAAGCCATCTGTGATAGAAGTAACGAGATCTGCAGGTACTCCCACGCCATTGTGCAAACCGTATGATGTTGTGAAGGATTCGAGTCCGGTGGATGGGTTCTCGCTACGCGTTATCCTTACAAGATCTTGCAATCCATCTCCATTTTGATCGAACGCCCCATAGGAATAAGCGGATGAAAGGCCTGTTGCAATTGGCGCGCTCACACCTGAACCCGTCGAGAGATACGCGACATACTCTGATCCATTTGATGCCAGCACATCTGTTCTGCCATCTCCGTTCCAGTCAAGAACTGTGACTATCGGGTCACCGTCATAGTAAGGCGGCGGTAGAGCGGGAATGCCGATCGACTGGCTAGTACCGCCGGCTGTACAGGCGGAGATCAAGACGCCAGCACCACTACCTCCGTTCATGTCTCTATCTACTGCTACCAAATCTGTGCAATTGTCGTCATTCCACTTCAATGGAATTAGACCTGAGGTGCTATTCAGGCCGGCAAAAAACGTTGTGCCACCGGACAGTAATACCTGCGTATGCGTACCGAAGTACCCCTCGCAGATGGATTCCCCTAATTCTGGAATGTAAGTCCAAACGCATTCATACCCAACATACGACAGCAGCAGATCCCCTAGACCATCGCCATTGAAGTCCAGCGATTGAGGCACTCCGGCGCTATTCACCTCACGAAGATTGCCGATACCTAGCGGACCCACGAGGGCAGTGCCCGAACTGCTAGACAACGAAAGTCCGTCCATGCCCCATGCACCTAAGTAGGGTGTAAGCGCGAGGGTTGCAGTGCTGGCAAAGGAAATCGCACCACTCGAGCTTGTGTTGCGACGAAGGTACATGGCACCGTTGGACCGTATAGAAGCCAGGTCTGCGTATCCGTCACCGTCGGCATCAACGGCTGCAAAATCATTGACTGAAAAGTGATTTGGATCGACGGCAACACTTGTCGATGTCGTTGAAATCCCGTTGCCGTTCCATCTCACGAGCTGCCATACGCCGCCCACGGGGGTGAGCATGCTCATCCGCCCCTCAGCCAGAAAGTCACCAAAGATCGCTGGCGTCTCCCGAGTGGTATAGGAAACGTTGGTGTCGACTGCAGAGCCAAAGCCGCTCAAAGAGGAGAACTTGATGTACCAGCGATAGGTATTTGTCGCAATTAACGTCGAGTAGATGACGTCTGCGAGTCCGTTGCCGTCCACGTCTGCGAACATCGTTCTGTCAGCACCGGCCACGATCGAAGTCGTCGGTGCAGTGATGCCGGGCGCCCCGTCCTGATAAGAAACGACTGTTGGAACCACGCAATCCGTCAGGGTGTCATCAGCGCATTCCTTTACTTGAGACAATCGTGCACGGCCGGAAGTCGGTGCCGCCTGGTAACTGAAGTCGTACCGGCGAAAAGCCGTGTCGACATAATTCGTCAATCGCACGCTTGCTAACAAACTGCCATTTGCAATTTGCGATCCTGCCATGTACCCCGTTTCTGTGGGTGAAAGGGAGAAATTAGATCGAGGCAGGTAGGAAAACTTAACGCGTATATCTGCACCTGCGTTGGAACGGAAGGAGATTTGTGTCGGCACGCCAACGCCCGCACTGGAAGCTCCACCGATGCCATATGCAACCTGATACTCCTCTATGAGAAAGCCGGAAGTACCTCTCCGCGTCAGAGCAGCTGACAGCAACCACTGCCAAGCAGCCGTACTTCCGGGAGCAAGAATTCGCGAGTCCTCCGTTGCTCCGTACCAATAGATAACGCCATCCCTGCCAACCACAGAGAATGATCGCGGCCCCTTCTCTGTGCTGCTCATCACTGTGATCTTCGAGAATTCTGCGATCTCGGTTTGGTAAGTGGACCCATTCTGGCCATATGTACCGCTAGTGAGACGCAATCGATTTCCATTCAGGCAATATGCGTCGCTCACTTGCAAGAGCACTGACGCAGGCGCGACGTCTTGTGCGCCGGTTTTGTTACATCGAGTAATGGATGGCAAACCCGCCAATGACCAGCCCGGCCCCATTACGCCATCGCCGCCTTGACTACTGTAGACCAAAGATAGGCTGGGGCGAACACGGCCAACATTTGCTGGTATTTCAATTGGAATTCGGTACGTGGCCGCTCCGGTCGGTGAGACGTCGAACGATCCAGCTGTTCTACCTACGGCAGCATCAGTCGGTTCGTTGCCAAACAACGCAAACAGGAATGCACTTGCTAATGCGAACTTGCGCGCGATTCCGACGACATTCATATCCCGCTCCATTTTCAAATGACTTAAATCCGTGAACTAAATTCGAGTCTTGAGACGAACGTTGACTCGCCAAACGCACTTCACCTTCGACAGGCAATCACAGTTAGAGCACAGCGATTCGGACCCAAAAACAATGATTTCCAGTCGATCGTTAACAAACTCCTAACGCACCTTCGCCAAGCTAGACGCGAAGCTCAACGTAATTACGTCGCTAAAGACGTCTTCTGTGGGTGGCGCGGAAAGCGGCGAGGCTCTTTGAATCGCTTGCACTAACGAAACCTGCCAAGCCGGATCGTCTTTGCATCGTTGGAGAGTGACTTCTTGAACTTCACCGCGTGAGTCTTGTTTGATCTGGACACTGCAATCGAAATCGCTGCTTGCCGCGGCGACGGGCCGTTCCCATGCGCGCTCAATCCGGGCCTTAACTTGACCCATGTATCGTCCAAATAGCACTGCGCGTCCGCCTTCCGCACCGAATGCTTCCCCCGACTCCGACTCTTCATCACCAAGCTCGTCATCACCACCGATTGGCGGCGGCGACTGTGCGCCCACCGTACTTAGCAACTCCGATTCGACTTTCTTCTCTTGCACCAGAAGGGGTGTTGCGTACGCTGATTCAACGGTGTCGTCCTTTTGCGAAATGCTGTTGTCGTTTATAAACAGCATCACGGACACAAACTCGGTTGCGCTATCATTCTGGCCTGTTGCTGCAGCGCCTTCGACAAGCGGAATAGAAGGGGGTCGGCCGTTCGTCCCCAACATTGCGCCTCCGATCAATACCACATGAAGGGCTACTGACAGCAGGGCGCCTAGCGCACGGATAGCCCAGCCGCACCAGTTGGTCTCAGATTTAATGGGCGTTTTTTCAATGCGATCGGGAAGCTTAGAGCCGTACTTGCTCCACAGATCCTCGGTGGTCAGAATCTCGACATTGTATGTGACTTCTCTGCGCATCATTAGACGTGAGCTTGCCTATTCATTTCACCGCAACAATTTTACTCAGTCGAGATCTGCAAGACGCACGAATCCGGCGCCATGCAAAAGCAAACGCTCAGTCGCAAGTACCTATACGGAAATGGAATCGGGATCGGCGTGAATCGAACTCGGCTCTCCCTTCTTTCCTTGCCTACTTGTCCTTGATCGTTCGTCTCTGAACTACACCTGCTTGGAATTCTTCTGGCGAATCATTCGTCGTTGTGCAGAAGATTGCGCATTCGGAAAAAAGAGTCAAATGATTTTTTCTTTATGGCGTTAACCCGAAATTGATCTTCTTTTCAGTGAGTGAAATATTTTCCGCATCGCAGGTGGCGTAGTTTCAGTCGGGCCGGAGTGTTGAGCTTCGCAGACTCAGCCCAACCTGCAACCGATGGCGAGCATGTTTTGCACCCGCACCGAAAGCGCACGGCGAAATAATAATTCTGGCTCGCGCCAGGAAGGGCAGATCGAGATTTAGCCAAGCTGGGCGAACGGGTTTTCCCGTCCCCAACGATCCCTTCCGTCGCTAAGCGCGGGATCGGCGCTTTAGCGTGCTCACTGCCGCGCCTAAGGCTCCAGTCCCATCTTCTTGTATCGTTCTTGAACCTTCGGATCCTTGGCGAGCGCTTCCGCGATGTATTTCTGTCCTTTCGTCTGATCGCCTTGTTTGATCGTTGCCAATCCAAGCCCAAACAGCGACATCGGATCGTCGTCGCTCGATCGCAAAGCTCGTTTGTAATCGTCGATCGAGCGCTCTGCATTTCCGAGTCGCAAATAGACCAGCCCACGGCTGTCGTAGTACATCGGGCTACGCTTCAAATCGATGGCTGCGTTGCAATCCGTCAATGCTAGCTGCAACTCCTTGTCCATCGTCGCACGCGCCCAACAACGTTCATTCAGTACACGCGACCTGCTGTCATGCTTCGGGAACGCATCGAGCCATGTATTCAGCAACTCGATTTTTTCCTCGGGCCTATCGATCTGCCCAAATGCGAAGGCCAGCTGCAGTCCCAGTCGATCGTCATTCGGCGCCAGCCGGATGGCCTCTTTGAAGTCTGTTAACGCAGCATTGGCGTCATTTGCGCTGATATGCAAAGCCCCGCGCTCGAAATGCATGGCCGATGAATCTGGCTTCAGTGTCAACGCACGATCGAAGTCTTCCTTAGCCGCTACTCTGTCCTTCTTGCTCGCGTACGCTAACGCGCGCTGTCGATAATTCTCCGCGTCGTTCGGGTCGAGCTTGATGGCTTGATCGAAATCGGCCAGCGCGCCGCGAACGTCGTTACGACTCAGCGATGCCGCGCCTCGACGGCGAAACGCGCCCGCGTCTTTTGGTGCATCTGTCTCAACGCGGGACTCCGGTTCAGTGCGCACAACGGTATCGCCCTCGGTAGCGCTCTGGGTATCGTTTTGGGTATCGTTTTGGGCAACGCTCAAGTCGAACACAGGTCCGCCGTTGTAAGAGAAATAAACCTTGCCCTGTGATTTTGCGACGTACACCCGATGCGACAGAAAAAAGTCGGCGCCCAGCAGCAGGTCCGCGGTACCCATCAAATCGGTATCGCCCACTCTCAGTTTCGCGTTCTTGATGACTTCCTCGCCGAGGTCGAGCGATTGAGCTTGCGCAATCCAAGTCTTGACGCCCCTATTGCCGATGCCACCCGCATACCCTGCATCGACAACGCCAGGATCGCCCGGCTTGATTCCCGCTCTGGCGGCCGCGCTGCGCGTCAACATAGAGAATGAGGCGCCCGTGTCGAACATCACTCGGATCTTTTGCCCATTGAGCGTGATGAAACCGAGGATGTGCGGCCTCTTTGCGCTCGAATCGCTGATCTCCAAAATCGCAATTGGCGCTGATTTTTTCCAATAGGCGAGGGATTTGTTTTTGCAGCCGATCGGACGAAAGATGCGCACGACGCCATTGGCCAAGTCGTACTCGGTGTCGGCGATGCCCAGGACGTTTTGACCGATGATGCCAACAAAGCTGTAGCCGACGGACTGCCTGACCAGCACGAAGTCGACGTTCTTGATTTCGCCCAACTCAAGACCCGCTAACGAAAATCGATCGGCTGTCGCGGCGGAAGCAAACGAGAAGCCTCCGACACCGGCGACGGGAATGCTGCCCACTTTCTTATGTGACTTCAGTCCGAATTTTTCTTTCGCGTCAGCAGGCAGCAAGCTGAAGAAGGAACCGCTATCCACCAGAAAGCGCGCCTCGATGCCGTTGATAGCGCCAGTCACGATTGGTTGCCGCCCGGACATCGTGACCGGCAATTCGCCGATGCGCTGCAAAGAGCACGCCTCGTCTGCAGCGGTGGCGCTTGCGGCACTTAGGGCTAAGGCAAGTAGAGCTAATCCATTACGCATACGTTCCTCGCGGCGCGGTAGGCAATCCCACGCGGTTCCTATTGATTTGGTTATTCGTAGCTAGCTGTCTTCCCAGCGTTCAAGTGTAAGTTGGAAACGCTGCGGCTGAAAAGGGGGATTAGACGCAACGGAGAAAGATATGCGCTGCCCGGCAGTCGCATCGCGTACTGTCTCCAAAAAGTTAGCGCGCCCTCATGACCGCGCCAACGATACCGCCTTGTCGTACAGCTCACTACGCTTTGCGCCCGTCAATTTGGCGGCAAGCTTTGCAGCTTGAGCCGGCGGCAATTCTTCCAGCAGCACGCGCAATGCTTTGTCGGCATCGAGCTTCACTGACTCGATGACTTCTGTTGAGCCTGCAACAACGATGACAATTTCGCCGCGGCTCATGTCTTTGTCTTCGGCCGCACGAGTGACGAGTTCCGCGAGCGTGCCGTGATAAACCGATTCGTATTGCTTCGTCAGTTCGCGCGCGACGACAGCGCGTCGATCGGCGCCTAGGACAGTCGACATCGACTCGAGCGTCTCTGCTATGCGATGCGGAGCTTCGTAGAACACAAGCGTCCTCGGTTCCGAGCGCAACGTTTCGAGATGCGCTTGGCGCGCACCGGACTTGGCGGACAGAAACCCTTCGAAGATGAACCGGTCCGTCGGCAATCCCGCCACCGACAAGGCCGCAATGGCTGCGCAGGCGCCGGGTACCGGGAGGACTCTCGCCCCCGCACCCACGACTGCACGGACGACGTCGAAACCCGGATCGCTGATTAAGGGGGTCCCGGCATCCGACACCAGCGCAACGTCCTCGCCGCCATCCAGTCGTGCCAGCAATTCTGTGGCGCGCTGCGTCTCGTTGTGCTCATGCAGTGACACCATCGGTTTGCTGATCCCGAGATGGTGGAGCAGTTGCCCCGTGTGGCGCGTGTCTTCGGCGGCGACTACGGCCACTTGACCCAGAATTTGGCGAGCGCGCGTCGAAATGTCGCCCAGATTGCCGATGGGCGTCGCTACCACATACAAAGTACCGCGTGGGGGTTGTGGCGAGCGACTGGACATGAAGCAACCCTTTATAATGAATAAACGTTTATGTACCGGCAGCCATGCTGCTTGGGAGCCCCCTCACATGCAAGGCCGAAAATACACACGTAATATGAGTAGCATCGCAACGAGTTGGGCGGTGCTCGCCCTAGCGGCACTGTCCGCCTGCCAAACCCCAGGCGAAGGGATCCCCAGTTCCGCAGGCAGCAGCCGGCAATTGGCGCAAGCTGAAAAGCTATCCAAGGATCAGCAGTACTCGCAAGCGGCCCAACAATACGAAGATATCGCTGCCCAAAGCGCGCCGGATCTTCGCAGCCGCTTGTTATTGCGCGCGGCGCGCGAGTGGTTGCGCGCAGACAATCTGCAACGTGGCGAATCGTTACTGCGTCAAGTCGGCGATACGGTGCCGCCGCCCGACCAAGCGCTTCGCGGATTGGTCGCCGCGCGGGTTGCGCTTCTCAGTCAACGACCGGACCAAGCGCTCAGCGAACTGGATCGAATTCCGCAGCCTATGTCGCGCGAAGACGCGCCCGCTGCATTGGAAATTCGCACTAAAGCACTCTTCGCGTATGGCCGCCCCGCCGGAGCCGTCATCACAGCTCTCGACCGCGAACAAATGCTCAGCGATCCGGCGGAAGTCATGCGTAATCGCCGCATGATTTGGGACGGCATTCAGCGCAGTGCCGCAACAGGCGTAAATATGCAGGCGCCACAGGGATCGAGTCGCCAGGTTGCCGGCTGGCTCGAACTCGGACGTCCGGCGTTGACCGCGTCGCGTAATCCATACGCCGCACAACCGGCGATCGATGCTTGGCGCGCCAAGTATCCCGAACATCCGGCCAATGATTTTTTATCGCAACAAGTTGTCCCGCAGCTGCGCGCAGCCGTCACGTATCCGGCTCAAGTCGCGCTGATCTTGCCGCTCTCCGGGCGCCAGCAAGCAGCGGGTATTGCCGTTCGCGATGGTCTAGTCGCGGCTTTGCTGCAACAGGGCCCGGATCAACGTCCGATTCTGCGCATCTACGACTCCGCATCCGGCGGCGCGCTAGCTGCTTACACGCAAGCCACGAATGAGGGTGCCCGCTTCGTAATCGGTCCACTGCTGAAAGAAGAAGTGGCGACGCTCGTCCAGTCGCAGCAATTAACGCTGCCTACACTTGCCCTCAACTATCCGACCGAGCAACTCACCACTGTTCCGAATCTGTACATGTTTGCGCTCGACCCAGAAGAGGAAGCGCGACAAGTCGCCGCGCGCATTGCCGCGGCAGGTTTTACTCGGGGCGTCGCACTCCTTCCGAAAAACGAAAAAGGCGAACGCATTCAGCGTGCATTTGCCGCAGAATTCGCCCAACACGGCGGCACGCTCGTCAGCACGCGTTTGTACGATCCGGCGACCGTCGATTTTTCTCAGCCCGTGACGACTGCGTTGCTTATCGACGAGAGCCGCACACGCGCCAACGCTTTGAATTCCATCCTAGGATCGAAATTGGAATTCGAGCCGCGTTCGCGCGCCGACGTTGAGTTCATCTTCGTGACGGCTGAGCCTTCGAAAGGCCGCTTAATTCGCCCCGCGTTACGTTTTCATATGCGCGAACAAGTCCCGGTGTTTGCCACGTCTGAGATCTTCGAAGCCGACACCCGCGCCAACGCCGACCTGGACGGCATCATGTTTCCGGACATGCCTTGGATGATCGCGCCGGATGAAACCTCGACACAGCTACGCGCGTCGCTCAATCAATACTGGCCGTCTCGGGCACGCGACCGCGCGCGGCTGTACGCATTCGGCTACGACGCTTTTCGACTTGTGCCATTGGTGCTGTCGCAGTCGACCAGTACGCCGACCAGCCAAATCGGCGGCATGACGGGGCGCTTGAGTTTGGATATGACGGGTCGCATTCACCGCGATCTCGATTGGGCGCGCATCGCGAATGGCGCGCCGCAGCTTCTCGAGATTACACCCGTCGCCGACAGTACCCGATCAATCGATGCATCCGCACCGCTTACTGCGCCGCCCACACGATAAAGCTCATGTACCGTCAGTCTCGCAAGGAAGCGGGCGAAGCCGGCGAACTGATCGCACTGGCCCATTTGCAGTCGCAGGGATTGCAACTGATGGAGCGCAACTACCGCTGCCGCGGCGGCGAGATCGATCTCGCCGCCGCGGAACGCAAGACCCTCGTGCTCGTAGAAGTGCGACTTCGTAGCGGCGAAGCATTCGGCGGCGCGGCAGCTTCGGTCGATGCGCGCAAGCAGCAGCGCATCATTCTTGCTAGCCGGCACCTAATCATGATGCGCCCGCAACTTTCACGCGTCAGCGCGCGCTTCGATGTCGTAGCGCTCATGAATGCTTCGGGAAAATCTGGGACGATTGAGTGGCTGAAGGACGCGTTTCGGCTCGCTTAGCGAGCCGCGCTTCGCAGGGCATTGGGCGCTGGGCTCTAGGCGCTGGCCAGAACAAGATCTGAATAGATTCAGCTGCGCATTACTGACGAGAGATCGCCCCGCACAGTAACGGTCGACAAAACTGAGAAGCTACCGACATCTTGTCCGACCAGAGCCCAAGGCCCAGCGCCCAAAACCCAGCATCAAGCGTCAGCTTGACGCCTCCTACTTCACCACCTTCAAATGCGACCGCTTCGGCGGCTCGGGTGTCGCGGGCGGAGTGGGCGCGGCAGGTGGCTGCGGCGCTGCAGGATCGGTGGGCGATTCGTTCTCGGAGAAAATCATCCCCTGCCCCGTTTCGCGCGCATAGATTCCTAAGATTGCCAGGACCGGCACCATCACATCGTGCGTCACGGAACCGAAGCGCGCATGAAAGCGCACGGCATCGTTGCCCATCGTCAGGCCGTTGGTGGCGGAATAGCTGATGTTGAGAATGATCTTGCCGCTTTGCACGAATTGACGCGGCACTTCGACACCGTCGAGCATGGCGTCGACAACGATATGCGGGGTCTGCTGGTTATCCGTGATCCACTCGTGCATAGCACGCAGCAGATACGGTCGTCGCGAGGTCGGCAAGGTCAGCTACCGAAAGAGGTACCGGTAGGAGAGGACGCGAATTACTTCACGTCCTTCCAGAATTCCTTGTTCAGCGCGTACGCAAAGCCCCACAGGAGCAACAAGAACGCGATCACGCTGACGCCCATGCTTTTGCGCTGCAACTGCATCGGCTCGCCGATGTAGTCGAGAAAATTCACGGTATCGCGCAAGAACAAGTCGAATTCTTCAAGGCTCATCGTGCCCTTGGTCACCGTCTCAAAACCCTTGAACTGCTTGACGACATTGCCTTCGGCGTTGGCCACACCTTCGTAGACAGCCGATTGCGTGCCTTGCAATTCCCACAGCACATGGGGCATCGAAGCGCCCGGCACTACGGTGTTGTTCATGCCGGTTGGGCGGCTGGGATCGATATAGAACGACTTGAGGAAAGTGTAAACGTGGTCCGTGCCTTTGCTGCGCGCGATCAACGACAAATCCGGCGGTTCCTTGCCGAACCAACGCTGCGCGTCCGCGACGGTCATGTTGTTCTTCATCGGATCGGACGGGCGTTGGCCGGTGAACATCAAATTCGCGATGACTTGCTCTTCGCTCAGCCCCAAATCCGCAGCCACGCGGTTGTAGCGGACGTACTGCGCCGAGTGACAGCCGTAGCAGTAGTTGACGAAGTTACGTGCGCCGCGTTGTAGCGATGCCGTGTTCGACACATCGTTGTGCGCCTTATCGAGATGCGCGCCTTCGGAAGCAAACGCTGCGCCGCCGAAAAGCATCGCTGCGCCTGCCACTGCAGCCAGCAGATTCTTCTTGTTAGTGCGCATGGTAGGTCACTCTCTCTGGAACAGGCTTGGTCTTATCGGCCTTGGTGTACCAAGGCATAAAGACGAAGAATGCAAAGTAGATGATCGTGAAGACGCGCGCGGCATTCGTGTAGCCGGGCGTTGCTGGCATCAAGCCGAGGTAGCCGAGTGCGACGAAACTGACGGCGAACGACCACAGGAAACCCTTAAACAACCAGCCGCGGTAGCGAATCGACTTCACCTTGCTGCGATCCAGCCAAGGCAAGAATGCAAGAGCCACAACCGCCGCGCCCATCAAGATGACGCCGCTTAATTTATCCGGCACTGCGCGCAGAATTGCGTAGAACGGCGTGAAATACCAAACCGGTGCAATGTGCGGCGGCGTCTGCAAGCGATTCGCCGGTTCAAAGTTGGCATGCTCCAAGAAGTAACCACCCATGGTCGGAGCGAAGAACAGCACCGCGGCGAAGAGGATGAAGAAGAACACGATGCCCGCGAAATCCTTGGTGATGTAGTACGGGTAGAACGGAATGCCATCGACTGGATGTCCGTCTGCGTTTTTCAGCTTCTTGATTTCGACGCCGTCCGGATTGTTCGAACCCACTTCGTGCAGCGCCAGGATGTGCGCAACGACCAGGAACACCAAGGCCAGAGGCAATGCGATCACGTGCAACGCGAAGAAGCGATTCAAGGTCACGTCGGAAATGTAGTAGTCGCCGCGAATCCACTCGAGCAGCGCACCGCCGATGTACGGAATGGCGCCGAAGAGTGAAGTAATCACCTGCGCACCCCAGTACGACATATTGCCCCAAGGCAGCAGATACCCGAAGAACGCTTCGGCCATTAAGCACAGATAAATCAGGAAGCCGAAAATCCACAGCAGCTCGCGCGGATTCTTGTACGAGCCGTACATCAGGCCGCGGAACATGTGCAGATAGACAACCAGGAAGAATGCCGATGCACCGGTGGAATGCATGTAGCGAATCAACCAACCCCAGTCGACGTCGCGCATGATGTATTCGACCGATGCGAACGCATGCTCAGACGACGGCTTGTAATTCATCGTCAGGAAAATACCGGTGACGATTTGCAGCACCAGCACGACGGTTGCGATGACGCCGAAGTAGTACCAGAAGTTGAAGTTCTTGGGCGCGTAGTACTCACTAGCGTGCTCCTTGAACATCTTCGACATAGGGAAGCGCTCATCGATCCAGCCGCCGAAGGCGGACAGGCGTGACGAAGCACGATCGTAGATATCAGGCTGCGAGTCGGTGCTCATCAAGCAACTCCAGGATCAGAACCGACCAACAGTCGTGTGTCGGTGAGGTACGTGTACGGCGGCACAGCGAGATTGGTCGGCGCGGGCACGTCTTTATAAACTCGTCCCGACAAATCGAACTTCGAACCATGGCATGGGCAGTAAAATCCGCCGGCCCATGAAGCGCCGAGTTCAGCATCGCCAGGCGTAAATTTATCGAGCGGCGCGCAACCCAGGTGAGTGCAAACGCCGACCAAAACTAAGTACTCGGGTTTGACGGAGCGTGTTTCGCCCTTGATATAGGTGGGCTGTTGGTCTGCGTTTTCGGATTTGGGATCGCGGAGCTGGTCGTCGTTGCCGTTCAACTTGGCCAGCATTTCCGGGGTGCGATACACGACGTAGACGGCTTGGCCGCGCCACTCGATCTTCATTAACGCGCCCGGTTCGAGCTTGGAGATGTCCACTTCGACCGGAGCACCCAGCGCCTTGGCGCGAGCACTTGGCCGCCACGAGGCCAAAAAAGGAACGGCAGTTGCGACAACGCCTGCCAGGCCTATTGTTGTCGTGGCCACCAAGAGGAAATGGCGGCGACCGTTATCGACACCATCGACCGATGTTTCGGCCGACGTATTCGCCGAACCGGGTTTTGCAGCTGCACTCATCAACCATCTCCGAAGACCGCGCAAAATTGCCGAGACTTATCAACCGCACCAACCGGGGAGGATGCTGCGCGCACTTTACAGAGTGGCAGCCACCCGAGGTTGGGAACTTGGGCGGTCCAACGGTTTCAAAGACTCACGGAATTGCCCATTATACACATAGAGCTTAAGCACTTTGCATTTCCAAAGGTGGGTCAACAGGTCCGAAACCTGAGCAAAATCAATCCGCAATCTACTCGAAAACGCTTGAGCTTCGTATAACGCAACTCGCGTCGCCCTGCCATCCGCACAATCCCCCACGGCTACACCCTCTCGACCCTTCCCGCCCGCTCGTGACCAAGACTGTGATACCTACTCGCGCCACCCTCGTTACGCTTCTGCTGTTCATCGCCAAATGGACGGTCGCCGGATTGGCGTTTGCTGGGGTGCTGCTCTGGTTGTTGCCGGACTTGCGCAGCGGACATAGCTCGCCTGAGCAAGCGTCCGTTACGCCGCCCACAGCTATCGAGCCGGAAGCTCAGCGAAAGTCCGAGCCGCCCGCAACTGAGACCCCGCAGACACCGCAGCCGCCCGCGCCTGCTGTGCAAAGTTACGCCGATGCAGTCTCGCGATCGGCCCCCTCGGTCGTGAACATCTATACAGCCCGTCTCGTGACAGAGCGCCTGCGGCCCCAAGGATTAGATCGACTTCTCGGTAACCCGTCCCCGGCGATGCGACAGCGGGTCGAAGGCAGCTTGGGATCGGGCGTCATTGTCGATTCCCAGGGGCACGTCGTGACCAATCATCACGTCATCGCGAATGCTCAAGAGATTCGCCTGCAACTATCGGATGGCCGAGTTGCATCGGCCGCTTTGGTTGGCGACGACCCGGAATCGGATCTTGCTCTGCTGAAAATCGAGCTGCCGAAATTGCCGGCGATGCCGATGGGTCGATCCGACAAATTACGCGTTGGCGATGTGGCGCTCGCCATCGGCAATCCCTATGGCCTCTCGCAAACCGTCACCCTCGGCATCATCAGCGCGACCGGCCGGGATCAGTTGGGGCTCACGCAGTTCGAAAGCTTCATTCAAACCGATGCCGCTATTAATGTCGGCAATTCGGGTGGCGCGCTGATCAATGCGCAAGGCGAATTGATCGGCATCAATACGGCGGTACTGGGCCAGCAGCGCACCGGTAGCGAAGGCATCAGCTTCGCGATCCCAGTCAACATGGTGCGAGGCGTCGTCGATCAAATCATCAAGCACGGGCGGGTGTTGCGCGGTTGGCTCGGCGTCAGCTCAGTGACACTGACAGCCGAACGCGCAACGGCGTTGCGCAGCCCCACGACAACCGGCGTGGAAATCACAGAGGTCTACGACGGCAGCCCGGCCGCGCGCGCGAACTTACGCCGCGGCGATATTTTGACGTCGTTCAACGGTGTGGGGGTGCGCGAAGAGCGCGATGCCATGAATCGTGTGGCGGGCTTGAAGCCCGGCAGCACACTGCGTATTCAGGGCTACCGGGGCGAAGAGAAAATCGACCTGCGCGTCGCAATCGACGAGCGAAAACCAGGCCAGTAATTACGGCGGAACGGCCGGTCGAGTAGCAACCAGCGCTAGCCGCCGGCAGCCAGTTTCATCATCTCCATCACGCCGGCAATTTCATTGCCCCAATACACAACCATTGCAACCACAATTAGCGCTGAGACCGTGGCGGCAATTTTTTCACGAATGCTCATGACGTCGCCCTCAACCTGAAAAGCCGATCCAACGACCGGACGCTGCAACCAAGAACCACAACGAAAACGAAGCGACTCCCACTAGCCGGAGCGTCCACGCGCTGAGCTTTTCAGGCTCGCGGCGCAATAGCGGCTGTTTGATCGCCACGGCGAATACGATGCCGATCGCCAGCGCGATCATCTTGGTCCAGTAATAAGGATTGCCGTAGCACTTGGTCGCGACACCCGCGAGCATCATGAAGCCTGTCACCAGCAACACGATCAACGCGTACTTGAACCACTTATAGGTGCCTTCCGCGACGGTGGCGATCGAGACATCGCGCATCGTAACGCCCAGCAGACGCAGATCGGTTGCCAACACCGCGCCGCCGAGCAGCGCCAGCGCTAGCAGGTGGACCGCCTCAACAGACGCAAACGTCGCGGGTTTGTCCTTCATGAACACACCCAGCGGCGATGCTTCCAGCCAAATGAAAAACGGCTCAACAGTCATTGGAAACTCCGGAAATTTATTCTGTGCGGCGCCCTTAACGATGTCACTCGGGCGATCTCACTAGGGACTCATCTGCTCGGCAGTGCAGCCCGCAGCCCAATTGATGAAATCGGAATTTTCCGTTTTACCGCAGTCGTACCAGTCGTACGCGATGAAGCGGCCGCAAATGACGATCAACGTCCACAACGCAAGCGAAGTCGCCCCAGCGATGCGCGTACGCTTCGGCGGCACGGGGTCCTTGTCCCAGGTGCTGACGGAAGCATTCATATGCCGCCGGAATACCAACGCGTTGATAAAGGCGAGCACCAACAGGATCAGCTTCAGGCGGAACCAGACGCTCTGCGTATAACGGTCGGGAATGGCGGTGAACAACAAGATGCCTGTGACAATCATGATGCCGAAGCCGATGTTCATTGGCATATCAAGACGCGAGGCGAGTTGCGACGCCGGCGTGTTTTTGAAGGCGAGGCCAACCATGCGCAAGTCAATGATGAACAGCATGCCGAGAGAGAGCATGAGCGTGAGCACATGCGTCGACTCGAGCCAGTTGAACATGTAAAACGACTCGTGCAGACCTGTGCTCCACGAAGTCCCCGCGAGCCATCGGCCGAAGTCCACGAACATTCTGTCTACCACGCGCCGCTCACTCCTCTATGACGAGCCATCGATTTGAGATGAAGGCTTTGGCTCGTCTCTGAATTGCTTTAGCCGCATCATTCTAATGACCGCGAGGCTAGCCGCGGACAAGAAATTTAAAGCGAGCGCGAACATTGACGTATTCGACCTACGAAATGCCCAGCGCCCGAAATGCGGGGCGCGACGGTGTCAGATATGCAAACCCGGGTCAAGCGACGCGCTTTTGCTGCGCGCAGCGGCAAGACTTAAGATCGCTCCGTCCGTGAACCATTCCAATCAGGGTGCAACAGGCGGCGTTATGAACAAATTCCCGAATGGGTCGCCCGGCGTGACGCTGCTGGAGGCGCGCCTGGCGGAACCAGAAGTCGATCGGCCCCGCGCGGAGCGGCTTGTTAACGGCAATCCGCAACGTACTACTTGGAACGTTTACGCGAATCCAAGCGGCGAAGTATTCGCGGGCATCTGGTCATCCGAAGTCGGTAGCTGGCGCATTGAGATGGGCCCGGGCGAAGATGAGTTCTTCTTCGTCGTGCAGGGAAGGTGCCACTTGATTGGAGACGGCGCGGCTCCCGTCGAAGCCGGCCCAGGGCAATCGTTAGTCATTCCCGCGGGCTTCAAAGGCATCTTCGAAGTAGTCGAACCAATGACCAAGCACTACATGATCGTCGACCGAAAGGGCTTGACTCAATGAGCGGGCCCGATCGTTACTTTCGCCATACCGATGGCGGCTTGTACCGGTTTGTCGCCTATGCGCGGTCAGCAGACACGACTAAAGACGTTGTCGTGTACGAACACCTCTGGCCTTACGATCAGGGGTTGTGGGTACGCGATCGCGAGGAATTCGAAGCTCGCTTTGACGGTATCGATGCAGACGTCGTCGAGGCCGAAATGCAACTCAAGCAGTCTGATGCACAAGCGAAGGTAAGCAGCGCAAAGGCGGCTCGACGTGCGGCTCGCGATGCGATCTCGAAGGATCGTTAACGAGCGTCGAAACGTTAACGCCGCTTGTTACCGACATCGAAAGAGAGATTCGCTCTCCGATCAGCGATGAATCCCTGAGAAGCTATAGCGGAACTCCCAATAAAAATGCCAGCCTGTTTTGCAGGCTGGCATTTGCGTCAACGCATGCGCTTTGGGAGGTTAAAGTTTCATGCGTACGCCCAGCAGGAACGTGCGGCCGGTGTGGTGATAGAACAATGGACGGTTTGCATCCTTGTCGACCCACTGATTTACGTATTCGTCCGTGAGGTTCAGGCCCTCCAACGACACTTCGAAATGCTCGTTGAAGGAGTACTTCACCGACCCATCAATCGTAGTGGTCCCCTCCGTACCTTCTAGATTGTTGCCATCTCGACCTGGAACTTGGTCGAGGTAGTCAGCGCGATAGGCCGCAGAGACACGAGCGGCGAACTTTTCGGTTTCATAGTAGAGCGTGAAGTTGAAGGCGTTTTTCGATAGACCAACCAGATCCGTCGTATCGGTCATAGTCGTTCCGGGCCTGACGTACTGAACGTCTGCGTCGACATAGGTGTAATTGATGATGGTGCCGAAGCGGGACAACCAGCTCGGCAGGAATAAGAACGGTTGCTGAAACGTCGCCTCGG
>Ga0193752_1001433_pt1 | contig 19814 bp, 15 predicted proteins | sample H1c1metaG_FD_144924 | JGI IMG/M metagenome (GOLD analysis project Ga0193752, IMG submission 144924) | Soil microbial communities from a riparian zone of the East river system, Colorado, United States - H1c1 | ecosystem: Environmental > Terrestrial > Soil > Riparian zone | place: USA: East River...
CCGCCACCGTTCGTGCTGGGGACGTTCGAGGACGACTACGGGATCGCCTACACAGTCTCGCCGCGGCTGTGGCATCAGCGCCCGGACGCGCGCTACCACGTCGTCCGCTGGAACGCCGAGGCGCAGTACCTCATCGCCCGGAACGACGCCGGTAACCCCACCGACGGCGGGCGGTGGGCCCGCATCGACTGGGTGGCTCTCCACGACATGGCGCCCTACACGTGGGCGTTCTGCCTCACGACCTACGACGCCCCCACGGCAGCAGCAGCCGAGGCCATACCCCCGGCCCAGCGCGACACCCCGCGCACCGGCTGCGGCGGCTACCCTTTTTCTCGGATGCGCCCCACCGACGGCACGCCCCCGGCCACGGCCTCACCTTACGAGGACTGAGCGGCGGAGTGCGCTGGACTCGGAGATGCGACGCTCACTGGGGCGGGTCTCCCCGACGTGGCCTGGTTCAGGCCCCCCTCCTGGACAGGAGGGGTTGGGGGTGGTAGAACCGACACGGCACCGGCGCACCGATCACACCACCCCGCCCTCGCTGTACTCGGGCTGCCCCTCCTCCTCTGAGGAGGGGCGGGTCGCGTAATGCTGGCTTTTGCCAATCCCGCGCCCCCCGCTTCCCTCGCATCGGGCTTCGCCCTCACGCTTCGGAAAGCTGTCCCCCTCACCAGTGAGGGGGACAGCGATGCCCCCGTGAGCGGAGCCGACAGGCGGAGCGATGGGGGTATCGCGGGGGGCGCGGGAATGGCAGGGCCGCCCGATGCACGGCCTTTCTCTCCCTCTCTCCCTTTCCCCCACTCTCCCCTTAGGCTCCTTCCTGCACCACGTCCTCCACGTCGGCGGGGTCCTTCGGGATGCCGGGGCCGAGGACGCGGGAGCCCATCGCCGTCACGACCACGTCGTCCTCGATGCGGACGCCACCGAAGCCGACCCACTTCTCCGCCTCGTCGTAGTCGACGAACTCAGTGTGCTGCCCGGCAGCCTTCCACTGGTCGATGAGCGGGCCGATGAAGTAGACCCCGGGCTCGACCGTCATCACGTAGCCCTCCTTGAGCGGGCGCGCGAAGCGGAGGAAGCGGGTGCCGAACTGCTCGGAGCGGCGGAAGGCGGCGTCGTAGCCCACGCGGTCCTCGCCCAGCGCCTCGGCGTCGTGCACGTCGAGCCCGAGTGCGTGGCCGAGGCCGTGGGGGTAGAACAGCGCGTGGGCCCCTGCGGCGACGGCCGCCTCGGTGTCGCCGCGCATGAGCCCGAGGTCCTTCAGCCCGTCCACGATCACGCGCGCCGAGAGGTCGTGCACCTCGCGCCACGGGACGCCGGGCGCCGTCGCGGCGATGGCGGCGAGTTGCGACTTGAGGACCACGTCGTAGACGGACCGCTGGCGATCGCTGAACCGGCCGCCGACGGGGGCCACGCGCGTCACGTCGCCCGCGTAGCGGCGCTCGGGCGAGACGCCGCCCGTGTCCACGAGGAGCAGGTCGCCGGACTGGAGGCGGGTGGCGGTGGGGTGGTTGTGGAGCACCTCGCCGCGCACCGTGACGATGGGCGGGAACGACGGGAACGACCCGCGCGACGCGGCGGCAAGTTCGACGGCGGCGGCCACCTCGTACTCGCTGCGGCCGGGCTGCGCCATCCGCATGGCGACGCGGTGCATGGCTGCCGTCACCTCCAGCGCGGCGTCGAGTTCGGCCACCTCCTCCTCGGTCTTGACGAGCCGCTGCGCGATCACGGCGGCCATGAGTTCCTCGGAGGGCCGCACGTCGGCCGGAGCCGTGCCCAGCAGGCGGGACAACTGGAGGTGCGTGTCGCCGCGGTAGGGCGGGAGCACGTGGACGGGCCGCCCCGAGGCCAGCGCCGCCTGCACGTCGGTTTCCAACTGCTCGGTCGGCGCCGTAGCCGTGAGCCCGCTCCGCGCGGCACGGTCGGCGAGCGAGACGAGCGCCCCCTCCCACACCACGTCGTCCATCGTCGGGTCGTGGCCGTAGAGCGTCGCCTCGCCCGTGCCCGCGTCGACGACGAGGGCGAGGCCCGCCTCGTCGAGGCCGGCGTAGTACAGGAACGAGCCGTCCTGCCGGAAGGGGTAGTAGTTGGCCGCGTAGTTCATCGGCGCGGCGGCGTTGCCGGGCAGCACGATGAGCCCCTCACCGACCTGATGGGCGAGGGCGCGGCGACGGGCGACGTAGGTCTCGGGGGCGAACACGGGCGCGAAGGGCAGGAGAGAGGACGACGGAAGTTCGCTCTTCTCCCCCTCCGCAAGCTCCACCGCCCAGGCCGATCCACTTCTCTCCCCCCACATTATCCTTCTCCTGTGCCCTCTCAGGGCTTCCACACAAGCCGGGGAGGGCGGTTTAGCACAAGAATAATCCTCATTCAAATTCACTATCTATAGATGGCAGGAAGTTTAGATCAATACCAGATGTATATGATCCATCCAGGCCATACTGAGTATAGTTCAATTCTTCAATACTCCAACCCTTATACTGTAACACAGTAGCCGCTACCTCAACAGCCGCTCTCGACAACTCAGCTATTGTCCTGTGCTTGTGTTTCTTAAATCCCATATCGACCTCCATAATCCTTCCCTTTCTAGAGCAGTGTATGAGAAAGCCGAGATCGACACTAAACCCTGGCGAAAATCTCATGTCCGTTATAAACTCCCTTTTAACTGCAAATTCGCCAGCCAAAGGACTTTTCATTGTGGATATATCCGCAAATGCGAGAGCCAAGAGGGGTCGAGCACATATTTCTGTCAAGCGCCCAGTGTCAACTCCCGAATCAATATAGTTAATATAAGCCGCTTTGGAAATAGACACTTCGTCATCATGGCGAAGCGCTCCAAGCAGACGCTCTACCGTTCTATGAGAGGGCTCGATCAGATCGGCGTCGATGAATACAATCTCATCGGCACCAGTGGACACTATTCCTTTCCTCAAAGCATAATGCTTACCAGGTCTATTTTCTGTTACCACACGAACCCCCTGGGATCTTGCCAATTTTGCAGTGAGATCCGAGCAGCACGAATCCACAACGATAATATCATCGGCATGATCAATACATGACTTTATGACATCCACAATTGTAGATTCCTCATTATGAGCAGGAATTATCACGCAAGATGACATTTAATAATATCGTCTATTAAATATTTGTGTTTGATAAACCGCTCTTACAGATACCTTTCCATTTGGTCTTCTTCCCATAACAATATATTTTATTTTTTGCATCATGCCAGTGTATTCTAATGTCTTGAAATCCAGCTTCTTTCATCATTCTGCGAAGTGCTACTTGAGAGGGCAAAAACCACGTCCATCCACCACGATTCATTTCTTCTTTTGACCCTACTCCAAATCTTTCACTTCCCTCAAACTTGCAAACAGATCTTATACTATTAATGCCGGCAGATTCTATAAGGACAAAACCTTCCATAACGAGCGAATTATATAGTATTCTCAGGGCTACCAGTGGATCTGATAAATGATATATTACTCCGGGGCAATAAACTATGTCAAACTTATTGAAGTAATCTTCAGAATCACACTCGTATATCGATGCGTGATTTACCTTCACTCTTTCATTGAGCCCAAAGGATCTTATCAAAAATGATGCCATGTTTGCATATTTATTAACCTCCTCTATTGATACCACATTACTACCCATCGCTGCTAGCAATAGAGCAGTACCTCCTGTCCAGCAACCCACATCTAAAACATTTTTACCTTCGAAGGCACTTGCATCTATCTCTAATGCGCTAATAAATCTAGCCATTATGTTTATATGCCTCAATCCCATTCTGCCCTTCATTTCCATAGTGCCAAAATCATGAGTGTGACCCCAGTGGAACTTCAGAGTCAGATCCCTTTGATATTCCAATTCGTTATCTTTATATCCTTCTACTTCACCATTTACTGATCCAAGCTGTTTTAATATATGATCATAAAAGTCATCCTTACTAATACCAACAAGTCTAGAATCATTATATGCACTAAATAAATCAATGAGATAGTCTCTTACTTCGTGTATGCCCTTTGGATCCAGCGAACCCAGTGGGAGTATATTTATATATGATCTTATAAGGTTGACTAAATGCCCCCTGTTATCGTTATACAAAACGGTGAGATTTGGTCTTATCCCCTTCATTTCACGTATCGAGTGTTATCTGACATGATCCAGAGATTCGACAGGCGGCCTGTCATAGAAATCGCCGCGTCTCATGCGAGAGCCCCTGTCTGCGGCGGTCCGGATAATTTAGTCCGTGCGCTGCAGAGGGATGCGAGGAGCATGAAGTACCGGCTCTAGAATAGGGTTCCACCTCCATGTCGACGAGCCAGTACCTCCGCCAGCGCAAAGCGCTCGTCGACGTACTGCAGTCGCTCTTCAACCGCCTCACGTCAAACTTTGCCCCGCCGGTCGCGACGGCCGCGGTTATGTGGAGCGTGCCCCACGCATGCGATCCAGAAAGCAGCCGACTACGTCCCGGCCTCACGGAGGCAGCGCTTCTTTGGGTTCAGGCTCCATGTGACCGTGACAGACGAGAACGTTAGGGCAATTTCGCTCGCCCGGATGAACAAGGAAGAGCGCTGCGTGGTCGGGGGAATGCTAGCCACCGCAGCGCCCCGAGGGAGTGATAGTCCGTAACGACGACAACTACTCCGGTCCCACCTCCCATACCATAACGGCACCTGGCCATCGCGTGGTGAGTTTGCCGCGCCGCCGCGCTGAGGACAGCACATCGCAGTTGCCGATGCACTCTCCCAACGTGATCGAGCAGACGGCATCCGGGCTCCTGGCCGACCAGTTACGCGTCGCTCACGACACGGATACGGACTCCGCTGGGGTAAGGAGCTGTCCCTGCTGGGGTATGGGGCTGTATGGGCCAAAGACCTTGACGTTGTACCTCAGGTCGTGAACCGCATGCTTGAGCGCCCCTGCTCGCCGTCAACAGCCCCTGAGTAGAGCACCAGCCGTCCTGGCCTTTAGGAATTACCGCGGCAGTTCTACTCTACCTATCAGGAAGCTCTAGATCCCCCCTCCCCTATCGAGCTCGCAGGATCCCGCGCCGTGTTTATTTTGAAGCACGAGGCGCCAGAAGCTCACAACACTAGATGGAGCCCACAAGCACAATACAGGGAGGAGAATCAATGGTCAAGGCCGAAGATCTAATTATGAAGGAAATGGAGATTGTACAATCTGAGATAGGCAGATTTGATGGCAATGGCCTGAAGATCAAAGAATGGACATTGGCGGTCTGGGCGGCGCTACTAGCCTATGGGGTTCAGCATGAGCAGCCAGTCGTCGTCGCAGCCTCCATAGTATCCACAGTATGCTTCGGTCTGGTAGAAATATCTTATAGGCGCATCCAGCTCAGGTTCATATACAGATCTTCGGAAATAGAAGGAATTCTTAAAGGAAAAGAGCTTGATAACTATAACTGGGAAATCAATAGATGTGCCGCTGGGCTGGCACGAGATTGCAGTATCAGAAGCGAGGTCCCGCAAATACTAAAATATCCCCATATAACTCTATTTTATACTATCCTTATATCATTCTCAATTGCATCATTAATCTATGTTATAATAACTTAGAAAAATATTAATCCCGATGTCAGCACTAACAGAAGCAGGCCATATACGCACAAGTGGTAATATAGTCAGACAATCAGATATAATAAATTTACTTAACCGCTTAGAAGACATAAGATTATCCAAGAGAGTATTGGAAATAATATGGAGCCTCGAGATGATCGAATGCGTTATATGGGGCGGCTCCCTGGCGAAATATCGCAAAAGTATACCACTAGCAGATCTTGATCTTTGGATCATAACTTCCAGAGGAGCATCAGAACTGGAGACAGTGTTCCTAGAGAAATTAGCTGAAATGAGTGATATTTTGATTAAGGCAGGGACTAATATTCCATGGTTTGGCCGACTAGTAACGCTGTATTCTATGCCAGACTGCAACTTCAGCGTAGATATTGGCATAGTGAATAAATCAAGCATGAGCACTATATCACCCGGTCCCGGCTGGGCAATAATCAGTCCTCCTTTGGGGCATGCCGATAAATGCGCTATACCAGAATCATTCACTATCAATAAACCGTCAACGAATAAATCTCAGACAGAGAGACTCATGGAGATAGTATCCAATTGCATTAAGCTCAGAAAGAATCTAGAGCGAGGTTTTATATATAACACCTTGGAATACATTTCCAGAGCCAGACGTGAGCTAATTGGTTTGTTGATCAATGATCAATCTCATCCTTATGAGCGCTCAGAAAACAAAGTCGAACTCTATTTGTCCCCAGAATACCTAGAAAAGCTTTCTCATACTCATCCGAATGGACTTGATGTGGATTCAATAATCAAAGCCACATTGAATATTATTCAATTAACGCTAGAGATTCCCTGTATCAATCAGCATGCGAATATAGGATTTTCCCTTAGCAGAATAGGCGAGTCACTGGTATCAAGCACCATTACCAACAATCACAAAAGCTAATATGATTCAAAATAATAGCGTTGGAGTAATCGGTCTCGGGCACATCGGCTTGCGTATTGCTGAGAGACTTTACCGATTGGGTTACAAGGTATTTGCCCACGACATAGATCTATCTAAGCAAGCAATATGCAGTGATATAGGAATTCGATTCATGGAGAATGCCAGAAGTGTAGCAAAAGAAGTAGACAATATTATTCTAAGCCTTCCGAATGACAAGGCGGTCCAAGACACCATAATGGGACCCAATGGGCTTGCAACATCTTCCGAAACACGTACCGATCACCTATTTGTAGCAGACCTATCGACCATATCTCTAGATATGTCATTAAGTCTGCATGATTATTGCGAACTTTATGACTTAAAATACATAGACACCCCGATCAGTGGTGGCATATGGGGAGCCGAGCATGGAAACCTAACAATTATGGCAGGTTGTTCTGATGAAGATTTTATTAGCATCGAACCCCTACTATCTAAATTGGCTATAAATATTGTTCATATGGGTCCTGCTGGTAGTGGTATAAAAGCAAAATTGCTCCATAACATGATAGGCGAAATACAAGTACAAGCCTTTGCAGAAGCTATAGCGATCGCTCCAAAGATTGGCCTGGACATAGCCGCGCTCTATAGAGCCCTAGAAACAGGAATGGCATCTTCACAAGTTCTGACAAGGCTGTATGACTCGTATATCAAGCACCGAGGCGAGGTGGTTAATGTTACACTAGATACTGCTTATAAAGATCAGATCTTCCTTCAAAGAATGGCACAGAGTTATGGCGTAAGACTAGAATCCTCGGAGAGAGTATTATTTGTTCTGGAACATCTTATGAAACAGGGTTATGCCAAAAGTGATGTTACGGCAACAATAAAGTATTTTGAAGAAAAACATCTAGGACAATAGAAATATGAATGCTAGCGATTTCAAGCTACCTCTGGCCTGCGAGGGCTCTGTTGTTAGTTATTTTCTATCAATGTGCAATCACGAGTCTGATATTTTATTACGTCATCTTGCAAATCTTCAGGCAAATAAACAGAATCGAAAGGTTCGTGCACCAATATTTGTTATAGGATGCCCGAGATCTGGCACGTCAATACTAGGAAAATGCTTATCATCACATACCCGGATCAGTGGAGGTCACGAATCTCTTTTCCTGTTAGAAATGAGCAGAATATTCTATGGTTTGCATCAAGGAGTAAACAGACGAGCATGGCGGCCGTTAAATGATTTTACAAATGAAGCTGATTTACTAAATAATATAAGAGAGTTCTCTGAGAATATATTTTCCATGACCCTGGAGAATGATGATTGCAGATATTTAGATCATACTCCATGGTACGTGGGCCTCATGATGTTTATCAATTCCATTTACGATGATTCTGTATTTGTGCATATAATAAGAGATGGGAGAGATGTTGTTAATTCTTTATCAAAAGCCTATGACGAAGGATTCCCATGGGCTGGAAGGAATATAGCAGAGAGAGCAAGCCTTTGGCAATCACTGGTCAAACTCGGCACAGAATGCGGCAAAAGCTTTGAACCTAATAGATATTTAGAAATAAGATATGAAGATTTATGCTCACAACCTATTCAATCACTTAGAAAACTTGCTGATGGACTGCAGCTCGAGTGGGAAGATAATTTACTTCTTCCTCTTGCTGTTCCAACCGCCAATCCATCCAGATCCGATGCAACTATAGCTTTTTACGATAACAATGATGATTTCAAAATTTCACCTAAAATTGTAGGCAATGTTTGGCCGAAAGAATGGAGCCAGAAAGATCGATCCTCATTCTCAGAGGTAGCAATAAGCACGCTAGTCGGGCTGGGCTATTATCCGGGTAGCTAAATTCTCTCAAATAGATGATTCTTCCGACGAGACATGCGAGCTCAATTTTAAAGAAACTTTTTTAATTCGTTATCTAATAGTACAAATCCGTGCTCTGCCCCCGCCGCCCCGCCGGGCCCGAAGGTGCGTTCGACGAACAGCCCAGAGCCGTCCCCATTAAGTAAAAAAACCATCTGGGCGCGCGTGCCGTACTCGGGCCCGGTGATGAAGCGGGCGGAGAGCGCGCGCTCCAGCGCATCGCCGACGCCGGTGTCTGGTAGCGCCACAGCGGAGGGCGCGGGGTCGTCGTGGCGGAGAATGGGGAAAAGAACGGCGGGGTCGAGCGGGGCGTCGGCGGGTGTGTCGTCCAGCACGGCCCGGAGGTCGGCCACGGCGCCGGTGAGCTTGGGCCACGGGGTGTCCAGCGTCGCGTTGCTCAGGCCGTGGACGCCCGGCGTGAGCGGGCGCGGGGCCTCCTCGGTCGTGGAGGCGAACCATGCGCCCCCGGCATCGCCCACCAGCAGGTTGAACCCCTCGTAGGCGTCGCGTTCAGCGTGGGCGCGGGCGGCGTAGTGGGCGGGGTCGCCGCCGTCGCGCAGGAAGTCCGCGACGAGGGCGCCGCGCGAACGGGCGTCGGCGCGCGCGGGGCGGCGGAAGTCGCGGACGTTCGTCAGCGCGGCCCAGCGGAGCCCATCGGCGCCACGGGCGACGCCCATCCACGTCCCGCCCGCTTTCAGGTCACGCCCCGCCAGCACGTGCGGCGCGTCGGCCCACCACGCCGCCGGGGCGGTGGGGCGGCCGTGGAACTCGTCGCGGTTCGCCACGAGCACGAGGCGGTGGCGCGGGTGCCCGTCGAGGGCGAAGGCGATCAGGCACACAGGCAGGAGGGGTTTGAATGGGCCTCAGACGACTCAGGGCGCGCGGCGTTCTCCCGCAGGCCTGCCGGCCCCCGCGGACCGGCAACGACACCGTCTACCCGTAGCTTCACGCCCCCGCGCGCCGCCCCGCCCTGTGCCCCCGACCGTCTTTCTCGCCTGCCTCCGCCCGGATACGAGCGGCGCAGCAGACCGCCTCCGGGCGCACCTCGCCATACGAACGGCGGGCGGGGTCGCCGCGGAGCCCGGGCCCGCCCCGTTCGGCGTAGATCCCCGGGCGCACGCCGACGCGGCGCTCGGCGCGTCGGCGGTCGTGCTGGCGCTCCTCGTGCCGTCGTGGGCCGAACGCTTGCAGAGCCCCCGGGACGCCGTCCGGCTCCAGTTAGAAGCGGCCCTCCAGCGCGGCATCCCCGTCCTCCTCGTCCAGCCGGACGGCGTGCCGGTGCCGCCTGGGGTCGCGCTGCCGTCGCCCCTCCGCCCGCTCGCCGACGCGGAGGTCCTGCCGTTCCGCACGGGGGCGGAAGAAGAAGCCGACGTTCAGCACCTCCTCGCCGCCGTCGCGTCGACCGCGCCGCAGGAGGCGACGCCCTCGTCGCCCCCGCCCATCCCCCGCCTCGCCCCGCAGGCGGTCCCGTTCTCACAGACGCGGCGGGCCGTCCCGACCGTCCCGTGGGAGGATCCCTCGGCGTCCACGCCCGCCGCCCGCCGTCGCGCGTGGCTCATCGGGGGTACGGCCGCGGTCCTCGTCGCGGCGCTCCTGCTCACCGGCCTCTACCTCCGGTACGAGGAGCAGCGGCCCGTCGCGGACACCAACCCCGACCTGAGCGAGGGGATCACGGCGCTCCAGCACCAGCGCTACGCCGACGCCTACGCCTACTTCAACCGGTCGGTTGCGCACGACGAGAGCGGGACGGCGCTCTACTACATGGGGCTCATCCGGCTTCAGGAGGCGGAGGGCGCAGGCTACGACCCCCAGCAGGCCCGCACGCTCCTGCGGCGCGCGGCCGAGCAGGGCAACCCCGAGGCCCGGATGGTGCTCGCCGGGCTGCTTACGGGCTATCAGGACGTGCCGCCCGACTACCCCGAGGCGCTCCACTGGCTGGAGGTCGCCGCCGACGCCGACGACGCCCGCGCCGCGTTCCGGTTGGGCGAACTCTACGAGGACGGGTGGGACGGCACGCCGCCCGACCTCACCGAGGCGGCCCGCTGGTACCGCCGCGCCCGGAGGTTGAACCACCTCCACGCCGGAGAGGCCCTGCACCGTGTCGAGCACCACAGCGGCGAAGGCCACGCTCACGAGGATTGAGAGGCCGCTCAGGAAATGCGTTTCCCCCTCCCCTGTCATCCTGAGCGGCAGCGAAGGATCTACCGCTCCACGGCGTTGACTACCGGGAAAGCACAAACCTCCTCATGGCCGCTGCCATAGAAGAATGGGCGGCCACCCGAAGGCACCGCCCATTGGGTACTCAACGCCGCGGAGGGGTAGATCCTTCACTCCGCCTCCGGCTCCGTTCAGGATGACAGGGGAAGTAGGGGGCTGTGTACTCCCTAACGCCCCGGATCACACCGCCCGGAGCGCGACGACGTTCTCGATGTGGGCGGTCTGCGGGAAGAGGTCCACGGGCTGGACGGCCGTGATCTCGAAGGCGTGGCGCATGAGGTCGAGGTCGCGCGCCTGCGTCTGGGGGTTGCAGGAGACGTAGACCAGGCGCTCAGGCTTCACCTCGGCCAGCCGCTCGGCCACGCGCGGGTGGAGCCCGGCGCGCGGGGGGTCCACGATCACCACGTCGGGCCGCCCGTGTTCGGCGAAGAACTCGGGCGTGAGCACCTTCAGCATGTCGCCCGCCACGAACGCCGTGTTCTCCACCCCGTTCATCGCCGCGCTCACGCGCGCGTTGGCGACGGCTTCTTCTACCAGCTCCACGCCTACGACGCGCTTCACCTGCCCGGCGACGAACAGCGAGATTGTGCCCGCGCCGCAGTAGAGGTCGTAAACGAGGTCGTCCGGCCGGAAGTCCGCGAACCCGGCGGCGACGGCGTAGAGCCGCTCGGCCTGGCGCGTGTTGGTCTGGAAGAACGCGTTGGGCGCGATCTCGAACGTGTGCGGGCCCATCTTGTCGTGGACGACGCCCGGCCCGAAGAGCGTCACCATCTCGTCGCCCAGCGCCGTCTGGCCCGTGCCGCGGTTGATGGTGTTGACGAGCGTGGTCGTCTCGGGCAGTTCTTCCTTTACGAAGGCCGTGAAGGCGGCCATCCGCTCGTCGTCGCGGTTGCTCGTGACGAGGTTCAGCATCCGCTCCTCGGTGTGCGCGGGGGTGCGGATGACGAGGTGGCGGAGGTAGCCCTGGAAGGCCCGGGTGCTCCACGGCGTCCACCCGTTGGCGCGGGCGAAGGCGCGGATGCGGTTGACCGCACGCACGCTCCACTCGCTCTGGAGGTAGCACGCGTGGATGTCGAGCACGGCGTCGAAGCGGCCCGGCGCGTGGAGGCCGAGCGCGAAGTCGCGGTCGAACGCGTCGCCGGTGGCGATCTCCTCGTCGGTCAGCCAGCGGCGGGCCGCGAAGGAGAACTCCATCTTGTTGCGGTAGAAGTAGGCGTCGTCGCAGCCGAGCGCGGGCTGTACTTCTATTCCGAGCGCCTCCAGGTCGAACCCGCCGGTGTGGCGGAGGGCGTCGGCCACGGCCTGCCGCTTCATCTCCAGTTGCGCCTCGTAGGCGACGTGCTGCCACTTGCACCCGCCGCAGGTGCCGAAGTACTCGCAGCGCGGCGTCGTGCGCAGCGGGCTCGCCTCCAGCACCTCCAGCGTGCGCGCCTCGGCCCACGCCCCCTTCCGCTTGCGGACCTGTGCCCGCACGCGGTCGCCAGGCACGCCGCCCTCCACGAAGACGACGTAGCCACCCGTGCCGTCCTCGGCCGCGCCGATCCGCGCGAGCCCCTTCCCACGGTCGGCAAACTTCTCGACGGCGAGTTCGATCACGTCGCCGCGCGCGACGGGCGGAGGAATGGACATGGTTCGGGGCGCCTGCGGCGCTGGCGGCGGGAATACGACCGCGGACGGCCGACCGCGGACCGCCGACGAATACAGGGAGGACAGAGAACGGAAGTTCGGGGGCGCGGCCGGGCCGGGATCGGAAGAGTCTGCTGTTTTCCGTCTTTCTCTCTTCCCCTCCCCCTCTCTGTCTTCTGCATTTCAACGGCGGTCCGCGGTCGGCCGTCTGCGGTCGGGCGCCGCAGGCGCCCTCCCTAACCCCCTATCTCAGAGTTCGCCCGATAGCATCCGGGGGTAGCCGAGTACCGTCGCACTTTGCCCGGCGAGGGCGGAACGCGGGCGCGCCGATCCGCGCCGGAGAAACGTCCCGGGGGCCATCCTGCCGATCCTCAGGTGTACCCCCGCGCGCACGCCCCGCGTGCCCGGCTCCGCCCCGCCAGGCTCCCGCCCCCCCGCTCCATGCTGGCCCGCTCCGCCGCCTCGGCGCCCGCCCCCGCCGACCTCCGCGACGACGAGAATCTCAAGCTGTACCGGGTGCTCCTGCTCCTCGGCGGCATCGTCCTGATCGCCTTCGGCCCGCTCTACCGTCTCGCCGAGCCCGACATCCTCGACCCCCTCGGCCTCCGCATCGCGGTCGGCCTGTCGAGCCTGCTGCTGGTCTCGCTCACGTTCGTCTCGACGTGGTTCCGGCGCCACGCCCTCGGCGCGATCTACGGGCTGCTCTACCTCACGAGCGCGTGGCAGCTGGGGCTGACCTACCTCAACCACCTCTCGGTCACGACGACGTTCGGCATGATGCTCGTCGTGTTCGGGTGCTCGGTCGGCTTCCGGCGCCCGGCCCACCTCGCGTGGTACGCCGCCATCTTCGTCGCCGCCTCCGCCGCCGTGGCGTTCCTCGTGACCGCCCCCGAGGTGCCGCGCGTGACGTACCTCGCCACGATGGGCACGATCGCGGTGCTGGGCTACGCCGTGCTCCGCTCGCGGATGCGGATGGTGGACACGCTCCACGAGGCGATGGAGTCGTCGAAGGTGGCCGTCAAGGCGAAGAGCGAGTTCCTCGCCACGATGAGCCACGAGATCCGGACGCCCATGAACGGCGTCATCGGGATGACGAGCCTGCTCTCCGGCACGGGGCTCACGTACGAGCAGCAGGACTACGTCGAGACCATCCGCGTCTCGGGCGAGAGCCTGCTCACGATCATCAACGACATCCTCGACTTCTCGAAGATCGAGGCCGACAAGATCGAGCTGGAGGAGCAGCCGTTCGAACTCCGGCAGTGCATCGAGGAGGCGCTCGACCTCTTCGCGTCGAAGGCCTCCGAGAAGCGGCTGGAGCTGGCCTACACGCTCGCGCCCGACGTGCCCGAGGCCATCGTGGGCGACGTGACGCGGCTCCGGCAGGTGATCGTGAACCTCCTCGGCAACGCCGTGAAGTTCACCGACCACGGCGAGGTCGTCGTCTCCGTCGAGTGCCGCGCCAGCCACGGCTCCGGCGCCGCGAAGCTCCACGAGCTCTCGTTCTGCGTCCGCGACACCGGCATCGGCATCCCGCCCGACCGTCTCGACCGGCTGTTCGAGAGCTTCTCGCAGGTCGACTCCTCGACCACGCGGAAGTACGGCGGCACCGGCCTCGGCCTCGCCATCTCGAAGCGGCTCGCCGAGCTGATGGGCGGGACGATGTGGGTGGAGAGCGAGGCCGGCCAGGGTTCGCAGTTCCACTTCACCGCGCTCGTCCGCGAGGGCTCGCTGGTGGACCGTCCCACGATGCGGGCCGTCCAGCCCGACCTCGCCGGGAAGCGCGCGCTGATCGTGGACGACAACGCGACGAACCGCAAGATCCTCCTCAAGCAGGCCGAGCTGTGGGGCATGACGCCCATCGCGTTCGAGGCCGCCACCGACGCGCTGGCGTGGGTGGACGAGGGGAACGCCTACGACGTGGCGCTCATCGACTTCCAGATGCCCGAGATGGACGGGCTGGGGCTGGCCGAGGGGCTCCGCGCGCGGATCACCGTCCGCGAGCGGCCCATCGTCATGCTCTCGTCGGTGGGCCACCGCGTCCGCACGGAGGGGCTCCTCGACGCCGTGCTGACGAAGCCGGTGAAGCCCGCCCAGCTCCTCGACGTGCTCGCCAGCGTGGCCTCGGTGCAGGAGCGTCTCCGCGGGCTCCCCACCGACTGGCACGCCCCCGAGGGCGACGGCGCGGCCCCGGCCACTCCGGCGGCGTCCGCTGCCCCGGCTTCGACGCCGTTCCAGGCGTCCGTCATGCCGGCCCCGGCGGCGCCCGTCGTGCCGGCGTTCGAGGCCGTGCCGGTGCCGACGGCGGCCCCCGCCGACCCGGCCCTCCCGGCCGTCCCGGCCGTCGAGCGGCCCGCCGACCGCCTCCGCATCCTGATCGCCGAGGACAACGCGGTCAACCAGAAGGTGGCCCTCGGCATCCTCGGCCGCCTGGGCTACCGCGCCGACGTGGCCGCGAACGGGCTGGAGGTGCTGAAGGCGCTGGAGCTGGCGACGTACGACGTGATCCTGATGGACGTGCAGATGCCGGAGATGGACGGGCTGGAGGCCAGCCGCCACATCCGCCAGAACGTCCCGCGCGAGAAGCGCCCACGCATCGTGGCGATGACGGCCAACGCCATGAGCGGGGATCGCGAGCGGTGCCTGGAGGCGGGGATGGACGACTACATCCCGAAGCCGGTGCGCCACGAGGACCTCTCGGCCGCGCTCGCGCGCTGTGTCCGCGTGGCCGAGGCGCGCCGCCCGAGCGCCGAGCCCGCGGTGCCCGAGACGCCCGCGGCGCGCCCGGTGGCCCCGCAGCGCCGCCCGACGACGCTCGACCTCAACACACTCATCGGGCCGAAGGCCTCCCGCCCCGCCCCGCCGCCCCCGGAGCCCACGCCCGCCCCGGCGCCCGCGCCTGCCCCGGCTCCGGTCGCAGCCCCGGCTCCAGTCGCGGCTCCGGCTCCGGCCCCGGCTCCGGCCCCTGCGCCCGTCGCAGCGGCTCCGGCGCCCCCGGCCCCCGCTCCTGTACCGGCGCCCGCGCCGGTGGCGGCGCCCGTGCCGGTGGCGGCCGTCGTGAGCGACGACGACGCGCAGGCGGTCCACCGCCACATCCACGAGCTGACGGGCGTGGACGAGCCGGGCTTCGTCGAGGAGGTGCTCGCGAGCTACCTCCGCGCCGACGGCGTGCTGGCCGACGCCGTGGCGCGCGGCATGGCCGCGGGCGACGCGGCGGCCGTAGCGAAGGCCGTGCACAAGCTGAAGTCCTCCAGCGGCATCCTCGGCGCGCACACGCTCGCCGCGCAGTGCGCCGAGCTGGAATCGCTGGCCCGGCACGGCCGCATCGACGAGGCCGTCCCGGTCGCCACCGCCGTCGTGCAGGGGACCATCGCGTTCCACGCCGTCGCGGAGCGGGCGCACGCGCTCGCGCAGCAACGGCTGGGCCTTGAGACCGCCGCGGCCGGCGTGCCGGCCTGACCCGACGCCTCCCCGGCTCACCTGCCGGGGAGGCTCCCCGGGCGCTTCAGGCGCCCACTCCGTGCGCCCTCTGCGACATTCACCCCCGGCGCCTCGCACAGGCTAAGGGGCCGCGTCCAACGGCCGAGACTCCGCCCGCAACCGCTTCCCGCCCGATGTACGCCGCCCTGACGCCCGCCGACGCCTCCCCCGCCCCGTTCTCCGGCCCGCACACGATGCGCTACCGCGGCTTCACGCTGAACATCCGTCCCTCGACGGGGGGGTTCCGCTGGGCGATCCACCACGACGGCCTGCTGCTGCACGCCGACGGAGGCTTCCACCCCACGTCCGCCGCCGCCGCCCGCGCGGCGCGCGCCCACGTGGACGACGCCCTGGCCGCCTTCGACGCCGCCATCAGCGCCCCCCACGGTTCTTTTAGTCTGGGGCTGGCCTGAGAGGGATAGGGAAGGCCTAATCCCCTTTCCCCTGTCATCCTGAGCGGAGCGAAGGATCTACCGCTCCGCAGCGTTGAGCAACAGGAGTGCACGACGCTCGGGTGGCCTGCCCCCTGAGGCGCTTACGGAAAGCCCGTCACCACGCGGGCACGGGGGCCAGCGGCCACGTCAAAGCCTCGCCCTCTTGGTACTCAACGCCCTGGAGGGGTACGATTCTGCTTCGCAGGCCTTCGGCTCTTCGCTGGCGCTCAGGATGACAGGGGAAAGGGTAGAGGCTGTCAGAGCCGCCTCGTGAGCGGCATCTGAGGTCGTGCTACCAGCCGCTCACTCTACCGGCGTTCAGACGCGGCCTGAGGCGGGAAGAGCGTCCGGAGCACCTGGGGCCACGAGCCGCGGTAGATCGTGGCGTGGGTGAGTTCGGGGCGCGGGTCGTACGTCCAGCGCAGCCCTGCCGGAGCCCCGGCGCGCAGCGCGTCGGCCAGCCGCCCCGCCTCGGCGGGTACGTCGTCCTGGGCCGAGGAGACGTAGAGCGTGGCCTGCACGTCCGGGTGGGCCCGCAGCCACGCCCCGGCACCCTGTACCAGCGCCTCGCCGTTCCACCACAGGCTCGGGCTGAGAGCGACGTAGGTGTCGAACAGGGCCGGCTCCTCGAAGAACGCCTCGACGATGAACAGGCCCGCGAGCGACTCCCCCACGATGGCCGTCTCGGTGGAGACGCGGTAGCGGCGGCGGACCTCCGGCATCAGCTCGTCGCGGAAGAAGGCGCGGAACGCGGCCGAGCCCCCCACGCGGGGCGCGATCTCGCGGTCGGAGTCCACGGTGGTCGGCCCCGTCATGTCGCGGCGGCGCTCGGTGTTCTCGACGCCGACGAGCAGCATGGGCCGCGCCTCGCCCGCCCGGATGGCGGCGTCGAGCGCGGCGGAGACGTGGCCGAAGTCCTCCTGCGTGCCCCCGTCCGGCATGTAGAGCACGGGGTAGCGCGGGCGCTCCGACGCGCTGTAGCCCGGGGGCGTGTAGACGTTGACGTGGCGCGCCTCGCCGAGCGCGGCCGAGGCGACCGTGAGCGAGTCGTAGGCCGGCACCTGCGCCGCAGCGCCCGCAGCCGTGAGGGCGGCCAGCAGGGCGAGCGCGAGGCGGAAGGGACGGAGAGGCGTCATGGCAGTGGTGGCGACCCGGGGCCGTCAGACGATAGGCGAGACCCCTCCCCTTTTTTACCACAGGGGCCCCGTGCGGCCCCGCTACGGTGCCCCGGCCCCGCTACCCGAACCGTCAAGCCCGGATTACGCCCCCGCGACGCAACGGCCGGTGCGGCCGGGCTTACTCGTCCTCGTAGTAGAAATCCTCGTTGGCCGTGGGGAAGTCGGGCCAGACCTCTTCGATGTTCTCGTAGGGCTCCCCATCGTCCTCAATGGCCGAGAGGTTCTGGATCACCTCCTCCGGCGCGCCCGTGCGGTCGGCGTAGTCGATGAGCTCGTCCTTCGTGGCGGGCCAGGGGGCGTCTTCGAGGTACTGCGCGAGCTCAAGCGTCCAATACATGACAGGTAGGGCTGAGAGAGGCGGCCGGTGTGGTGGAGGCGCGGGGGTGCCGGGCGGACGATAGCGCACACGGGGGCCGGAAGCAACCGATAAAACAGGCTCCGCGCGGGGTTTTGACATTGCAGAAATGCAAACCGGCTGCCCGCGGAGGCGGGCGGCCGGTCATACGGGCAGGCGGGGGCCGTCGCGGCAGGCCGCCTAGTCGAACGAGATCGTCTCGGCGCGGGCGGCGTCGAGGAGCCGCTGGTACTCCCGCACGCCGACGCCCGGGACGAACGTGGTCACGGGATCCATCGGGGTGTCCGTGCCGTCGGCGGCGAGCTGGCGGACCTCGTAGTGGAGGTGCGGCGCCGTCGAGAGGCCGGTGTTGCCGGAGTAGGCGATGAGCTGGCCGCGGTGGACCATCGTCCCCACCTCAACCCCATCGACGAAGCGCGAGAGGTGGGCGTAGCGCGTGCGGCGGTTGGCCAGCGCGTGGTCGATCTCGACCACGTTGCCGTACCCGCTGCGCGTCCCCGAGAAGCTGATGCGGCCGTCGCCCGTGGCGTAGATGGGGGTGCCGACGGGGGTCGGGAAGTCCACGCCCGCGTGGAGCCGCGAGATGTGGAGGATCGGGTGGTAGCGCATCCCGAACCCGGAGCTCAGGCGCCCCCCGCGGACGGGGAGGATGGCCGGCTGCTGCGCGAGTTCGTGCTCGCGCTCGGAGGCGATCCGCCGGAGTTCCTGGTAGGAGCGGTTCTGGAGGTCAACCTGCCGCTCCAGCCGGTCAAACGTCGAGGCCGAGGTGCTGAGGAGCTGGGCCGTCGGGGCGCTGAACCGGTCGAACCGGCGGTCGGCCGTGCCGCCGACGCCCATCTGGAACTCGTCCTCCGAGATCGGGTCGGCGTTGAGCACGACGCGGTAGAGCTCGCGGTCGGTCTCGGCGAGGTCGTCGAGCTGCTCCGAGAACGTGGTCAGGCGCGAGTTGGCGCCGGCGAGCTGGCCCTGGAGCGTCTCGATCTCCTCGCGCTGGGCGAGTTCGGTCGGCGTCGAGTAGCCGTCCGAGAGGAAGAACGCGCCTGTGGCGGCGACCACGGCGAGCACGGCCACGGCGACGCCGGCGCGGATCACCCAGCGGGCACGACCGGGCTGCACCTCAACGAAGGAGCAGGCCTCGTGGTCGTAGTAGAAGTAGCTGTTCTGAGGCTTCGGCATCGGCAGCGGTCTTCCGGTAGGTGGGGAGCCGGGAGTCACTGCTCCCGCCATCACAACCCGTCCCGGCGCAAAAGGCGGACCGGAAGCGGGCGGTGCGCTTGCCGGGCCGAAAACGGACACCGGCGGGGCGGGAGCGCACGCACAGGATCACGAAACTACTCGGGGGATCCCCTAGTCGCAACGTTCCGTTGCCCCGTAGATGAATCTCCTTAATCCCCCGAGGCTGCGGGCCGGAACAAACGACCGGAAAGGAGGAAAGGAAGAGCCGGTCATAGAGAAATAATCCGTCCTTCCCTTGTGGGCGCAGCATGCTGCACCCCGCCGCCCGCCGCCGCATTTTCGTAGGGGCGACGCGGTGCGTCGCCCTCCGTGGCTGCGGCGTGGTTGCCGGACCGAGGGCGACGCAGCGCGTCGCCCCTACAGGGGAAGGTGTGCGGCGATCCCAAACGGAAGCGACATGCCCGGACGAATGCGGGCGTGTGCCACACGCCCCTACAGCAGGCCGGAAGGCATCCTCTCCCTTTCTCCCTCTCCCCCACTCTCCCTCTCTACCCCGAACCCTACTCCACGTCGTGCTCGAACCACTCGATGCCGCGCGAGGGGGCGCCGGCGCCGCGACCGCGGCCGATGCGCTCGGAGAGGCGGCGGGCGAAGACCTCGGCGGGGTCGTAGCCGTAGTGCCGGAGGAGGTGGTTCATCGCGATCACCTCGCAGATCACCGTCACGTTCTTGCCGGGGAGGATCGGCAGCTTCACGAGCGGGAGCGGCACGTCGAGGATGTCCGCCGTCTCCTCGGTCATCCCGATCCGCGTGTACTCCTCGTCGGGGTTCCACACCTCCATCTGCACCATCAGTTCGATCCGCTTCTGGAACCGGATCGCGCGGATCCCGAACATCGCGCGCACGTCCACGATGCCGAGGCCGCGGACCTCCATGAAGTGCTCGGCGACCTCGGTGCCGGAGCCCATCAGCACCCCCTCCCCCTTCTTCG
>Ga0193752_1001434_pt1 | contig 19807 bp, 21 predicted proteins | sample H1c1metaG_FD_144924 | JGI IMG/M metagenome (GOLD analysis project Ga0193752, IMG submission 144924) | Soil microbial communities from a riparian zone of the East river system, Colorado, United States - H1c1 | ecosystem: Environmental > Terrestrial > Soil > Riparian zone | place: USA: East River...
GCTTTTCGGTTTAAATAATTATTCGTTCCTTTAATAAAATTCGTCATGGGGTCGGACACAGCTTCAAATACCCGAACTGCGCCAATACCTGGGCGTTGTACGAAATCTATGCGAAAGTTTAAAATTATTGTAGTAATCTTATTAGGGACAATTGTGTATTTCTTGGTGAGGCCAAGTAATAAGAAGCTTATTGCTGATCTCAATTCTAAAAAGGGAACCACGGTTAAAGTAAATGCAGCTTATAAATTGGGAGAGAGAAAGGAGAAGACTGCTATAGTTCCATTACTGACACATATTTTAGACCCAAGTACATCAACAAGTATCAGGTACAAAGGAATGACTGTTTGCTATGCAAGGTTAGTAGCACTTCGAAAAATTTCAGGTATAAAATTCCCGACAACTTTAAAACAGTATGATGTGGATACAGCCGCCGCTAATTTCTACCTTAATTGGGCTCGCAAAGAAAATTACATTAAATCCGGCGATATTGATTTAAAATACTATCGTTGAAGTCTCAAATTGACTTCGTACAACAAAAGCATTTACGCAATGCGGGCGGACAGTCATATTCTCAGCATTATTTTGCTATCAATCATCATCATCCACTTGACCGATTAACTTCACCGCCTGCGCATTTTTGCTACGCTCCCAGTGCGCAGGCTGGTTTGGTATTTTCAATAAAGTTTACGTTCTTTAATCATCAGCATCACCAGGCGGACATAGCAACAATGCCCCGCACTGCGTAAATGCTCGACGTTAGCTGCCATTTTCGCAACACCCTAAACGATGTAAATATTAATTTATAAAAATGAAAAATCTTCTTTTACTGCTACTATTTATTTTCTTATCGGCTTTTGAATGCTCCGCTCAGTATGGTGAATGGATTAATATTAGAAAAGAAAAAGATGGCGCAATTTATTTACGCTCAGATCAGCTTTCATTAGATAGCATAAAAAAGGTTTGGATAAAGGACGTACAAAAGCAGTTAGAAATTATCTCTGATAAAGGTAAAAAGGTGATTATCCCAAATGGCTATACTGTCAGTTTACGAGAATTTGATTGTGCCAAGAAAAAAACAAAACTAATAAGCTACATAAATTACGATTCCAAAGGGAAAGTTCTATATAGCGTTAAGATGGAAGAATATGAACAAAGTTGGGAAGATGTTGCTCCTGAGACGATTGGAGAACTTTTATTTATGAGAACTTGTCAGTTGTTCTAAAATCAAACGGCAGCTAACATGGGGTTTTGTGCAACTTGGGCATGACCAGCAATTTTTCAGTTGCAGCTCGCTACCAATCATTGGCTATGGGTTTGACCGTTTATTAATTATTTTTTATTGCAGTTTATAAATTCCGTTTCTTAATTTACATCGTCACATGGGCGGACACAGCATCAGATGCCCAAGCTGCACAAAGCCCTGGACGTTGCCAGCAATTTTTAAGACGCAGTATTTTGAATAAATAGATTGGTCAAAACTTCTTCAATGACATATCAAAAGACTTTTAAGATAATTGCAATTATTTCCTATCTTTTAATCATTCTAATGGGAGGCTTTATAGGGGTACCTTTTTTTCTCTGGTTACTGGTTACGTTGTTTGACTTTGGGAATATAGACCAATTGTTTGCTTTTTTGGCTGTTGTCGGATTGATCATAACTTTTATTAACTTAAATTCCAGAAGGTCTTCAAAAATTCTGTTATTGGACATTTTATGCTTTGGATTTTTAGCTTCTCCAATTATCAGAAGAATGACTGTTGTCCCTTTTGAGAAGTTCAATTATCTGGCTTTCATTATTCCTACTATTCTATTTGTGTTGTTGTATTTTCTTTCAATTTGTATTTCTTTTAAAACTTATCTGCAAATACAAAAATAATTCAGAGAGACAAAGCTGCTGGCAACATGGGTTTGCCGCAATTTGGGCATGACCAGGTAACTTCAACTTCATACTGCTACCAATCATTGGCTATGGGGGTTGACCGTTTATTAATTCGCCTGCGCAGTTTGCCACGCTCGTAGTGCGCAGGCTGAGTTTGGTTTTATCAATAAAGTTTACGTTCTTTAACTAGCAACATCACAGGGCTGACACAGCATCAAATACCCAAACTGCGGCAAGCCCCGGGCGTTGGGCGCAACCTTATGACACATTCTGACTATACAAGACTTGTTGACTTGCTAGACAAAGCTGAAAAGTTAGCAAGCGAATTTCAAGGTGGTTTCTCTGGACAATTTTTATCAGCAGAAGATTTTTATCAGGCATTGCGTGGTAGTATCAATAAATACAAACAAGGCGACAAAACCCAACTTGACAAATTGCACATTTGGTTTTTGCCAACTTCTTGTTGGGACGATATAATTGGAAAGGACGGGCAAGATTTAGCAAACGAAATCAGTGGACTTTTAGCAACAATGACAAAGACATAATGAAGCTTGAAAACAACTGGCGACAAAAAACTCTTGAAAATCTGGAGAAAGAATATTGGGGAAATCCAGACTATGACAGCCATTTAGTAAGACGCTGCCACGAACTTAGGAAACTTCCGTTGGACAACTTCACAACAGAAGATTTAAGAATAATGATTGGGCAACAAATTAGTTTGGACTATTTAGTTCCTTTAGCACTTGAAGTTTTAAAAACTGACTTGTTTGCAGAAGGAGATTTTTTTGAAGGTGACCTTTTGAAAAATGTTTTGGCAATCAAGACTGAATTTTGGGACAACAATAAAAATTATTGGTCAACTCTTGACATTCTAATAAAAGACAGGCGAAGTGAAATTAGTATACATAAGTTTGACACTATCAATTTCGACAAAAGCATTCATCGACATTGAGCAAAAAAGTATGCGCCCAACAATGCATTGCCAAAAGTCAGGGCGGGACATCGTAACTTCAGCTTCAGCTCGCTATCAACTCTGGTTTGGGGCTGGACTCTTTCTAAACAAACTTTTCGGTAATTTTATAATCATCATTCTTTTTAAACACTTCCACCGGGCTGGACCAGCATCGATTCCCTGCCCTTCGGCAATGCAAAACGTTGTGTGCTACTTTATTGAAACACCCTACTACTTATGATAGTTTCGACAGACCCAGATTATTTAGATACCAAACTTGTTAAGCAAGGTGTAAAAAAACTTGACCCGATTTTTCAAGAACTTGCTGATTGGATAAATCAAAAGTTTGACACACCGGTTCTCAATATCTACTACGATAAAATCGAGGTTGATAAGAACAGACCAAGGCTGAGCATCATTTTTGAATATTATCACGAAGCAATAAAGTACAGAGACCAAATCGGTAATTTCGATTCGAACAAACAGATGATGGTTACTGAAAAATTCAAGCAAATATTATCAAGGAACACAAATACAAACAGTCACTTATTCGCAAGGCTTTTTAATAAACTAAAGGCATCAAAATTTGACACAGAAAAACTCTTGGTAATCTTTGACGAATTTGAGCCAGTTGCAAGAGAAGAAGTAAATGCAAAAATTCCACAAACAGAAATAGACAGACTAAAGCAAGAATTGGCTTCAAAAAATGTGTGGGAAATTTATCGGGAATTTGCAACGACCACATACTTCTTTTACACAGACAACCAGATTGAAGCTTACAAAACAGACGGCACAACGCAAATAATGACACAGAATTACTTTGACATTCTTAAAAAGTATGACGAGTTTGACTACATTAAATCCGACACCAGTTTTCTTGCTTTTGACAGTAAGGAAAACTTTGACAAGAATTTTGAAAAGTAATTGGTTTTGGTATTCCAGACGATGAAAAGCAGCACACAACATTGGGTTTGCTGCAAGGCTGTCTGGACATTGGAGCAATGGTCATTTTATCGCTGTTGTGCTTCATGTGGGCTGGGCAAACATTGTTGGGCTTTTGTTTGTTAACCTGTACTTTTATATCTTTAATCAGCAGCGGTTCCGGGCTGGACAAGCAATGAATTCCAGCCCTGCAGCAAGCCCTGCCCGTTATGCGCCATACAAACAACTCTTTTCCAACTCAAGCAAAGTGTAAATGAAAAGGAAATATAAAATATTGCTTATTGTCATCTTGCTTGCATATCCCGTTTACAAAGGTCTGAGAGAGCTTTTTTGGGTAACAAGAGAAAGCTATATGCTTACTAATGAATTAAGAATTAAAATTGCTATCGACCCAGGCATTGTGGCATATCAAGATTTGAATACCGAAAAACGAGTTACGCTTACTAACATAAAAACAAATGTCAAGTTAAAGTTTAAATACACTTCATTGGAACGATCCTTATTTTTCTTTATTGACTCAAGTGGCGACAAGCAAACAATCACCATAGTAGATCAATTTGTTGGACAAAATATTTATGACATTTCAACGCTACGACTATTAAGCAACGTAGACTCCTTTGTGAAATTTGGCGGCGACGGAGGCTGTAATGATGAATGTTTAGAAAATTTGGGAAAGCCAGACTTAATTTATGATTATACTGGCTTCCACAACTAAAGTGTGCGGCGCATAACATGGTATTGGCCTATTGGGGCTTGACGAACTTGTTCAGCAGCAGTCCACTACCTTTCTTCGGTTGTAGGGTATGACCGGTTACTAATTAGCTTTACGTTTTAAATAATAATTCGTTTCTTTAATAAAATTCGTCATGGGGTCGGACACAGCTTCAAATACCCGAACTGCGCCAATACCCCGGACGTTGTACGCTATACTTTCACACCATGCAAATTATAAAAATACTTTTGCTGACAGCTTCATTGCTAATTACACAGTTTGCTATCGGGCAGCCAGGTTTTTCCATATGTGCAGATAAAAACATTACAACAGGAAATGAAAATAAATTTGACTCTCTTACGAATTTGCTAATAAACAAACTCGCCGCCAACGATTTTTATTTAATTGGAGAATCTCATACTTTTCTAGCAAATAATGATTTTCAATTTTCATTAATAAAAACATTGCACAAATACAAGGTTTACAATATAGCAAATGAATTACCTCATTCAACCTGTTTTATATTCAATCAATACCTTGAAACAGGAAATGATTCATTATTAAGTCTTTTAAAACCCAGCGCAACATATAGCCTTCTCAAAAAAGTAAGAGAATTTAACCTCTCTCAGCCAATAGACGAAAGAATAAAATATTACGGCATTGACTACATTGACGTAAAATATGACGATAACAACTTTCCTGTATCATTAAAAATAATCAGAGAAAAAGTCCCTTCAAAAAATTTACCACTTGATATTTTCCTTGATAGATACATTCAGAAAGGGCAATTTCAATATCAGGATATTGTTGAGTTAACAGATACCTTGTTCATCAAACTACAGTCTGATAGCATCCTTTATAAAAAACATTTCTCACTTTATTATGACGATTTATTATTAATGGCAAGTAATATTGTTGGAAACAGAACAAATAGGGATGCCGACATTTTTAAAAGTTTTTCATTGCTTTACGCACAGCTTTCTTCTAAACAAAAGAGCAAGCCTAAATTTATTGCCTTCTACGGCATGGGCCATTTGGACAATTTTGGCAATATCCTTTTATTCAATAATAAATCTCCGGTAAAAAATAGTGTTTGTAAAATAGCTATTCAGTATATCAACTGTTTAGGAGGTTGGACAACTGCTACATATAGAAATGATGGACTATATCAAATTAGAAAAAATAATTTAAAGAACTTTATAGACTATTGTAAGCAAGGCAAATGGCAAATTGGCTTTTTTACAAATACTGAATGCTTTAATTTTAAAAGCAGTAGTAAACTTGACGCTATTATGATTTTTAATAATTACGGCGATAGAAAAATGAATTCATGGAAGTTCGACTAATACAGCGTACAACAAAAGGTTTTGTGCAAGTGACCAAGCTCACGTTATAATTGATTTTTTTCTATCATAACGTGACCGCTTAATTCTTTGATTTTAATTCGTATATTTAATTAACCGCTAAATAATTATTGTATGAAATTCTTTGCACTTGTGATCTTTCTGCTACCGATCGCTGTAGCCGGACAGTCAAAAACTGATTATGAAAATGCCATGGCAAAGTTTCAAAAATTCTATAATACAGGACAAGGAGATAGTATAAATGCCATGTTTGGACACATACCGGACGATATGAAATCCAGCCCTTTATGGACAAATGACGCGAATGCAGTACGTCTTAAAGAATTTGGGACACTGAAATCTTTCAAGTTTATCGGAATTGATAAATCAGACCCGAACAAAGTATATGTTTTTGAAACAATTTTCAGTAAAGCAGGTGCAAAGACCACTAGCCTGACTTTGTACAAAGATTACTCTGTAGGTACGTTTCGCCTTATAACAACTTCAGAAAGCATAAATGAGCTATTGAGGAAATCCAAAACCAGTCGCTAATCTTTGTGACCTCCCCCAACATGGTCTTGCCGCAATATGGGTTGGCGAGGTATTTTCCAGGCATTTGATCGCTATTCCCCTCACTGGCGCAGATATGCAGCATCGCAATGAGCGTTTGCGTATCTGTGACTAATAGCCTTCCGCCGCGGTTGGTACCCTTTCGCCGTGGCGTGGTCTTTGACCAGCCACGAATAATGACTGTTGGTTCCGGCTGGTTAGAAACCACGCCGGGGCGACGTTTGATATGACCATGTGAAAACCCCCAACTTTCCCCGTTATTTTTCCCATTATCCGGATAAATACGGATAATTTTATGCTGTGGGTTTATATGCCCCATCAACAATATGAGATCATCCGGTTATTTAAAGTTCATAGCGGTTTGTGTTTTATTGTATTCATGCTCAAAGGACCCTGGTCTCGCTCCGGCCCCTGCCGCAGGCCTGCCAACAATAACAACATCAGCGATCAGCTCGGTCAGTTCTGCAACTGCCGTAAGCGGTGGAAATATTATAAGCGACGGGGGAGCTGCGGTAACAGCAAGAGGTGTGGTGTGGAGTATCAATTCAAATCCTACCCTCGCAACGTCTGCAAAAACAGTTGAAGGAACCGGCACCGGCAGTTTTACAAGTTATATAACAGGGCTGTCTCCCAACAGCATTTATTATGTAAGGGCCTATGCTACCAATCAAAACGGTACGGCATATGGCAATACACTAAGTTTTGTGAGCCTGGCAGCACCGGGTATACCCGGTGATAATGATCCGCTCGATCCCGGCAATCCTACCAACGCACAGGCTTCCGTTTCATTCCCGGAAAATTATTTAAAAGATAACCTTTATTATAAATTGGCCTATAGTCAAAGTCGCGGCACCGCGGTGTGGGTAGCCTGGCACCTGGAGTCCGGGGATCTTGGAGGTTCTCCCAGGCAGGATGACTTCAGGCCGGATACCAACCTCCCGCCCGGATGGTACCAGGTACAATCCAATAGTTATTCCGGCAGCGGGTTCGACAGGGGGCATAACTGTCCCTCGGCTGACAGGACATCGATCGTACCGGCAAACTCCTCCACTTTCTTCATGACAAATATGATACCCCAGGCACCCACCCTGAACCAGGGGCCCTGGGCTGGATTGGAAAGTTTTATCCGCAGTAACCTCGTAGGCAGCAGCAATGAAGCTTATATAGTAATGGGTAATTTCGGGCAGGGAGGCTACAATTCATCGAACAACTTTTTCAATACGATCAACGGAGGTAATATAACCGTTCCTTCCAAAGTGTGGAAAGTAGTATTGATCATACCGAAGGGAAACAATGACCTGGCAAGAATACACAGCTCAACAACCGTACTCACCGTTAATATGCCTAATGATAACAGGCTCTATTCAACAGGCAATGACTGGAGGAACTACCTGACCTCCATCAATAGCCTGGAAACAGAAGCCAATACAGCAGGTGTTCCGTTAAATCTCTTCCAGGCCATCGCGGATAGTATCCGGCCGTTGTTGAAGGCAAAAGTGTATCAATAGGGCAAATCTTTACCACAGATTCACACAGATTAGGCTACAGATGGCCACGGATGATCTGTGTTAATCTGTGCATCAATCCTTTTAATCTGGGGTTAAATTCTACCAGGGAAGTTCAAAAAATTAACGCAGTTTTCTCCCTGATAATTTTTGTAAACACTAAGTTTGTAAACTTTTTTTTGTTTCACACGAAACTTTGTGCTGCTTAGTGCCTTCGTGTCTTAGTGGCCCAACTATAAACAGAGTTTCTTATATTAGGTTTATGAAATCCCTGGCAATACTTGCAATATCATTTCTATTCAATAGCCATTCCTTTTCCCAATCACTGGCAGGAGAGTGGAAGGGTGCATTTACCGATGCTACCATTGCAGAATTAAAAACCCCGTTTGCACTGCATTTTACATTGAAGAAAGACAGTACGTACAAGGTTTATACCTATACCAGGTACAGGGAGTTTGACGGGGCATACCTGACCGCTGTTTGCGAGGCCGCCTGCAGGGTAAGTGCTGATTCCATTTTTATTGAAGAGTTGAAACAGGTTAAGCCCAAATCAAATAAGACCGATCATTTACAGAAAATGCAACTTAGTACCAGGACAAAGGATGGAAAAAGAATTATGGAAGGCTGGTGGGAGGGAGTAAATGGGATATTTGGGGGAACGGTGCTGCTGACAAGGAAGGAATAGAATATTGAATAAGGAACAAGGAATTATAGAACAAGTACCAATAGCCGGGGAATGATCTGTAATTAAAATAATTTCCACCGGTACAATAATTCCTTCCCAAACAGAGTTATCTACAGTCCGATTGCTTATACAATAAATTAACCCATGAAACTGATCAACTTTAAACGTCCCTCGCTCACAGCCGTGCTGTTCAGGCTGATACCCGCGATATTATAGATATTTTTTTACCACAGAGACACGAAGATGGGCACAGAGAGCACAGAGACCTTGTATTTTCTCCGTGTTCTCCGTGAAAAAAACTCTGTGTCTTTGTGGTAAAAACAAAGCTCTCACAACATCAAGACAAAAGAAAAATAATAAATCTATTATCTTTAATACCTCTTCCGTTAAAAAAGCTAATATGAGTTTCAAGACATTTCTTTTCATTGTATTTTCTTTTTCCGGCATATCTGCCAGCGCCCAGCGCCTCATAAGTTTCAAAACAGAAACAAACCCCGACAGGACAGTTAGCATTTACGCAAACAGCCAGGCCTATGGAGAATATACCGGCAGGATCAGCTTTACTTCCCTCAGCGGCTTTACCACAAGATCGATGACAACACAGGATATTGCTATAGTGAGGATAAACAGGGGTAATGCCGAGGTGATGAGGTTCACCCGTGAGAATTCTTTTACAGGTCCTTCGCTTCAATACAAAACCCAGTATTTCCCCGGCAGGTCATTCAGGAAGATGCCCGACACAACATTTGAATATTTAATTCCTTCCAATGCAGGTAACCGGGTTCGTGTCACAGGCATTTCTTCAACCGTATCTCCATTGTCGCAAAAACTTGGTGGTGAGTACCGCGGAACCGCATTTGCCTGCAAGCTAAATGATACCATTTGCGCAGCACGCGGCGGCATTGTATTCTTCACCAGCGATACAGCATTGGAAGCTGAAAAAAAAGAAACTGCTTATAAGAGCGGGCGCAACAGGGTAGAGATACAGCACAGGGATGGCACACTGGGTAACTATGGCATAAGCAGCCCAATAAAATTACTGGTGAGTTCCGGCGATGAAGTAATTCCCGGTCAGCCATTAGCTGTTTTTAATACAGAGAGTGAAAAGTATAGGCTGTATTTTTCGATAAGTTACCTGGACGAGGAAAAATTAATAGCCGACATTGGCTTTAATAATAACCTTTATTATGTTTATATGCCTGCTTATTTTTATGGAAGTGAAAATGAGCGGCCAGGTAATTTGCAGTTGGGTAAAGAATACATCGCCCTGCGTTCCGCCGCCATTGTTTCTTCAGAAATGACAAAGAGAGAAAAGAAGAAATTTGGATTTTAAATTGTTGCCTCCGGCAATTTTTTTAACCACAGATCGCACAGATGATTTTCACAGATGGCCACAGATCTGTGCAAATCTGTGAATCGATCCGTGTAAATCTGTGGTTAAATTCTTTGATCATAGCTCCTGCATCGTCTTCCTCCTCACATTCCCCAGTTTCCTGAAATAAGAAGCCGGTAAGCCTGATACTTTTTTGAACTGTCCCGAAAGGTGGGCCACACTGCTGTAATTGAGTTTATCGGCGATCTCGCTGAGGGTGAGGTTATCCAGTACAAGGTATTCCTTTGCTTTTTCTATTTTAAGCCCGATCATGTATTGCTCTATCGTTCCCGACTGCATGGCGGAAAAATAACTGGAAAGATAATTGTAATCGTAATGGAGTTTTTTACTGAGGTAATCAGAAAGCCGCACTTTTATGCGGTGAATATTGTTTATGTAATCTGCAATAGCCGCTTTTATCTGGTCAACCAAAATACCCTCCTTGTTCTTTACCAGTTCCAGTCCTGCTTTTTTGATGTAATCCTTCAGTTGTTTTTCCTTTTTGTCGGTAAGTTTACCTTTGAATTCGGCTTCGCCCAGGTCAACTTTTTGCGGGGCCAGGTTTAATTTTACCAGCGCATCTCTTACCACTACCTTACAGCTTTCGCAGGCCATATTGCGGATATATATCTTCATAACACAGTTTTGGTTTTACCTGACAGTCAGGTATAGGTGACAAAATAATATCTTTTATCCAACAGGCATAATACTGAGCAGGAAATCCGGCTGGGATTCATAACCCCTTATCTCCAGCACTGCAGCTTCCTTATGGCTGAAATAAAAATTTTCGGTGCTGTACACCTCGGGCTGCCGGTATGCTTCGCTGAAGAATTCATCGATATATACAACCATCGAGTCCGGTAAGGTAATGATGTGTATCCCGGAAGGTAATTTGTGCAGCACATCCCCCTTGTAAAAGGAAACCTCGGCATTAAAGATCACACTGTTGTCTTCTTTCCTTAGCTTATGTAAGGAAACAAAATCTTCTACTATTTTTTTTGAGGGCATAGTTGTTTTAGTCGGCCCGCTAAATTAAAAGCTATTATAGCATAGGCTGTTACAGAATTTCCATATTTTTTTACAAAATTTATTGCAGCTATTTTCCCGTGATCAGCAAATACCGGGTATTTAATAATTCCTGATACTAACAAACTAAAGCGTAGCTTGCACTATAAGCATTCCCTTCTTAAAGAATACGGAGATATTTTATATTGCAATATCTCTACTAAAATTCAACTTGTTTTAAGGATAGACAATTTTAGACGGCAACAATAAATGTTGTGCAGGGAGGAAGTGTTTTTTTCCAGGTCATTAAAATATATATCCTATGCATATGAAAACCAGGCCATTTGGTCAAAATCTTGTAATCGTTTGTTTGCTGTTCATTTCTTCTTTAATAGCAATTGCCTGGTCACCCGGCTTTACAGTCCACGCTACCAATCATAAGGACACAACTTATCATAAAGTGAAACCCGTTGTAAACGACGGGCATTTTCATGAAGATCCCAATACAGCACATACACTTCCTTTTTCAGGAACCTGTGTACCGGGTACTACCAACAGGTTTTCGGGCTCATGGCATTCCAATTTATATATCGGTAATAATAATGGCACCAATGCCTTACTGGGATGGGGCCAGAATATGTCAACATATTTGGGTTTAGCCGCAGGTAATCTCACATCACCTACAGTAGTTACAGGTCATGCCGGTGTTCCATACGAAGTAAAATCATCGAGCAGCGGTGTGGGAACCGGTTATAGTGCACTGGCCCTGCGAACATCTACCAACCTGTATTTCTTTGGTACTGCTGCAAACCTGACCGGTGTAACAACTATGGCAGCTTTTGGAGGGGCAACCCTAACAACTGCAGCCAGTAATGTTACAGCCAAACTGCCGGCGGGTGTAGCCATAACAGATATTGCAGAAATGCAACTTTCACAAACTGCTTTTGCCATTGTCACCAATGCCGGGCATGTATATGTATTAACAACAGTAGCCAACCTGCAGGGAGACCAGGCTGCTGCAAATGCCGCGACCTGGCATCATGTTACTTTAACAGGAGGAGTTACCCCTTTAACAGGTGTTACTAAATTATCTTTATCCAGTTCAGGCGCTTTTGCTATGACATCAACAAATAAAATTTATTACTGGGGAGCGCCGGCCAACGTTGCGGGTGTTACCAACACAGCTACCAGTTATAATTATGCTTTTGATATGAGCGCCCAGATCCCTGCAGGCAGGATCGTTATAGACCTGGTATGCCAGGGAACAAAGATCGGCCCCAGCCCCAGTACCTTGTTCATATTATGCAATAACCGCAAAGTGTACAGTTGCGGAGTAAATACTTTCGGTTGTTTAGGTATTAATAACGCAACCACTACATTCAACCAGGGTGCTTTTATAACCGTTAAGGGTACAGATGGCATAACTGATCTCTCAGGGATCATAAAGATCGATGGTGCTACAGAAGGCGATGTTTACTGTATGGGTGCAATAAGTAATACCGGGCAGGTGTTTGGATGGGGTGATAGCCCGGCAGGAATGCTGGGGACAAACGCATCAACATCTTCTGTTGCCGTTCCTAAAACTGTACAATTATTCAGCCCCACGCCGGGATTAAATTATAACGACTTTAGTGTTGCCGGACATTTTATCATTGCATTTTACAGCCAGGGAGCAACAGACCAGTATTGGTATCTTGGCCATAATGTTGGTGGTTCAGTTGGCGATCCTGCTAATGCAACTGCTTTTATCCTGGCAGCTTCGCCTGCTTCTTTGAGTTCTTCCGGTGGAATAACTTATGAATGTTCCAATGTATTCCTGCCACTTACCTGGCTCAGCTTTAATGCACAAAAACAGGCGGGTAGTGTATCGCTAAACTGGAGTACAGCGAACGAAATAAATACAAACGGCTTCCAGGTGCAATACAGAACTGATGCCAACACATGGCAGACCATCGGCAGCGTACCCGCTGCAGGAAACAGTTCATCAACCCAGCATTATTCTTTTGTGCATAATGATCCTGCAAAAGGAATTAACTATTACCGGCTTTTGCAACAGGACATTGATGGGCACAGCAGCTATAGTAAAACGCTGAATGTTGTGTATACCAGCAAAACAAACCTGGTCATTCTTTATTCCAACAGGATAACGAACGGCATACTTGAACTGCAATTAGAGGAAGCCGCTACAATTAATATATACAACAGCGTTGGGGCATTGGTACTTCAGCAAAAGCTGCCTGCGGGCCGGCAAACTTTAAATACCGGTAACCTTACAAAAGGCACATACATATTAAAAGCAGGAACAGAATCGAAAGGTTTGTTGTACAATAATTTTTAAACAGGGTAAGCCAAAATAACAAACAAGGAATACTGAATAGAGACGGAGTTACCAGGTTGAGTATTCTATTCAATATCCCTTGCCGGCCTGTAAGAAGACAGGCTCTTTATTTGGTCTTCATAGGAATTACTTTAGCAGTAAGCTATATTTTTAAAATTATTTTTGATCCGACTTTAGCGTGATCATCCCGGCATCTGTTGACTTTCCTTCTTCCACCCGGATATTCTCAACAACAGCATTTTTATAAGGCGGCATCGCTTCTATTTGAAGTTTCCATATACCACCTGTTACGGCGATGGAAAACTTTCCTGCTTCAGGAATAATGGTTAGCGTGTCTGTACCCTTTATTGCCCAGACCTTTTTAGCGGCTTCGGCCGGTTCTATAGTTCCGTATATACTTGATATAAAATTACCGCGTGTTATAAATGCACTCACTGCAAAAAAGATAATGCAGGTGAGTAGTATTAGCTTCTTCATAATTATGCTTTTTAAAATGATCAATAATTATTTAGAAATAGGTTCTTTTAATAAGCCAATCTTGAAAAGACAACTACTGTGCCAACCGGCAAAAGAAAAATGTGAAAAAGGCGCAGCACATTGAAATACACGGAACTACAAAACTAAATAGTCTCTACACGTAACAATTCCGGGATAGGCTGATATAATAGTGTTTATAAAAATAAAACCTTACTTTACCTTAAAGCGCATTTAGGGGAAAAAGTAAATAAATTCTTATTTATGTCTACAAGCCAGCACGTTGCACCCCGCTTATTTGTTGTTTTGCCTGTCCTATATTTTTTTAGGGTTCATGCTCGGGATCATATTCCCGAATCTTGTGCATGAAGCCAGTCATAATACTTTGTTCAGGAATAAAAAGAACTCTCCTCAGAAGAGACCGTTGATCGTTTTTTGTATGGGAACACGGAGAGGTTTTTAAAAGAATTTTATTGAGATGTCTTTTCGGCTCAACAACTAAAAAAACCAACCATCCTGGCAAGCTGCATTTAGTTAAAGAGTAGCGATATAAAGCTGAAGCTACAGTAGTGCAAAAGACGGGTATAGCTGTGCGGCAGGAACGGGATGTAATCGTTCCTGCCTTGATTTTTTGTTTCTTTTGTATCAAGAGGTAACGTTATACGAGTTAGACCACGGGCAAAAAATCCATTTTTACCCACCTTTGTAAGCCCAGCTTGCGGCAGCCCCGTGTTAGCTGAGGTTTTTTTTATTTAAAACTGGATATTTTTCTATCAAAGTTTGATACTCCGAGTTTAGAAAAGGGAGGTCTATATAGATAAGTTGATTTGAATAATATTTCCAGAAAATTTTGAAGTCACTTAAAATACCCTTCAGTAATGATCGTTCGATAAATTCTTGAATTAATCTATTTAATATAAAAACCGGCGAAAGAACTAAAAAGAAAAACCAAAAATAATTATTGCTTATTCCAATCCAAGTCTTTAAGCCAACCGAAATTATTGCGAGTACCAAAAATGTTCCATGCCCTATAAATCCAGGCTTGATAAAAGGGATAAAGCATAAAGTTAACAAAAGCTTATAATCCTGAACCCATAAAGAATTGACAATTACAAAAATTGCAATAATCCAATTAAAGCTTCTTAGCTTCTTAACCTTCGTTTGTAATTCATCATTTAAAACAAGATTGACAGCTTTTGGTTTAAATAAGGATAGATTGAATTTCCATTTAAGCCGAGAATTGGTTTTGATTTCTTCATTAAATGTTTGTTCTGATAGGTCTTCGGGAAGAATCGGCTCTGAATAAATAATTTCTTCCAATTCAATTAGAGAATATTTGGGTACGATATGTTTCATAAGGGCTTGCCGCAGTTTGGTTACTGCTTTTAGCATGCTCAAAGGTAACCCTATTAGATGAAGTCCTTTACATCCATCTTTAGAACGTCAGCAATGCTCTTTAAAGTTAATATATGGACATTACGTTGCCCCTGTTCTAAGAACCACAGGTTAGACATATCTGTATTGCGAAGTGCGCTTAATTTGGGTAAAGACAGTTTATTGGCTTTTCTGGCAGCCTTTACCTTTGCGCCCATTTCCTTTAGGTAGATATTATTTTGTTTCATTTTTACCTGTTAATTCGTTATACTTTAATGAACCGTTACAATTCCTTAATGCCTCTGCAAATCTTTCATCCTGCAATGCTTCCCTGTTATTGAACCTAAAAGCACATTCACTGCAGTAACGTTGTAAATGCTTACCGCTTACTGAATGATGGATGCCATTGATTTAGCTTCAGCATTTGTAATCTCCTCTTAGAAAAGATCAGTAAGCAGATTTGCAGGTCGCTTTTTTCCGCAGCCCTTGATTTTTGTTTCTTTTCATCAAGGAAAAGAAAATTACTAAAAGAAAAAAACTAAATTGAATAATAAATAGTTCAACACCATAATGAAAAAAATAAACTGGGGCATTATCGGCTGCGGCGATGTAACAGAAATTAAAAGCGGGCCTGCTTTTAATAAGGTACCTGACTCTGCATTGGTTGCCGTAATGAGGAGGGATGCCGAAAAAGCCAAGGACTATGCACAAAGGCATAATGTTCCCCGCTGGTATAATGATGCCAATGAACTTATCAATGATCCCGAAGTAAATGCCATCTATATTGCCACGCCGCCATCCTCACACGAAGAATATACCCTTGCAGCGATCAATGCAGGTAAGCCTGTTTATGTTGAAAAACCAATGGCCTTAAATTATAAAGCTGCAAAAAATATGGCCGGTGCCGCCGCAGAAAAAAATATAAAGCTGGTTGTTGCACATTACCGCCGTGAGTGGCCGCTGTTTAAAAAAATAAAAGAACTGGTCAATGACAAAACGATCGGTGAAATAAATTCGGTCAGGCTCAGGTTCTGTCGCCCGGCACTTTCAAAAGCAGATCTCGCGGATGAAAAGACCGCATGGCGGGTAGATCCTAAAGTATCGGGTGGGGGACTCTTCCACGACCTTGCGCCACACCAGCTTGACATTATGTACTGGCTTTTTGGAAATGCCGGGATGATAGAGGGCGTTTCGTCTAATCAGGCAGGCAATTATACCGCGGATGATAGGGTCAGCGGCAGTATTTTATTTAAAACCGGGATCGTCTTCACCGGCGACTGGTGCTTCTGTGCAAATGAAAGTATTGATCATTGTGAGATCTCCGGTAGTAAGGGAAAGATCAGTTTTAGTTTTTTTAGCGGCAACAGTATTGAGCTGATCATAAACAATAAAACGAACAGCTTGAAATTTGATCAGCTCCAGCACGTACAGCAACCTATGATAGAAAAGATCGTGCAATACTTTTTGGATGCAGCACCAAATCCCTGCACCGCCGAAGAAGGCGCAGAGGTTATGCGGTGGATCGGGGAGTTTACAAAAAAATAAAGTGATCATTATTTTTACTATCCTAAAAATTGGGTAGTGTACAAGTTTGAACCACATAGGAAGATAGGCACAATAGAAAACCACATAGAGTTATGTGTAACCTATGTTTCCTATCTTCCTATGTGGTTCACATCACCGCTCAGTTCCACTTAAATATTCATCTGCACAATTTCCTGCCATCTTTCGTAAATTGCTTATATGAAGCAAAAGCCGGAGATAAAAACAAGCCGCTTAAAAAGGGTACGAAAAAATCTGCGCTATGCAATGTCGCTTGCATGGGCGGCTTCGCCCCGCCTGCTTGTTCGCTATATGATACTGGGCATGTTCAATGCCGTGATGCCGCCCATATCAGTTTGGCTGGGTGCGGTGCTGGTAAATAAGATCGCTGATGCCCGTATTCATCCATTGACCTTTGAAGATGTTCTGCCGATCGTTCTTGGCTTATGGATCACATTCATTGTGCAACGGGCTGTTGGTTCTTATATAGGATATGGCAGAAATTTATATGTGCGCCGTGTTGAGCTGGAAGCAGAACGCCGGCTTTTAACAAAAGCATCCAAAGTTGATCTTGGACATTTTGATAATTCCGACTGGCATGACAGGCTGGCCCGTGCTAAACGTGATGTAAGCTGGAGACCCGGTGATCTTACATGGTCAATACTTGGATTGTCCGGGAATATTGTAACGATAGTATTAATGGCTGGTTTGCTTGCAAGCCTGCACTATTTATTGGTGGTACTTGCGTTGGGCGCTTCCATTCTTACACTGGTATTGGAAAGCCGGGTGACTACCAAGCTTTATAAATATTATTATAAAGAAACACCGGAAGAAAGAGAACGTCAATACCTCGGTGACCTGCTGGTGCAACCAAAAAATACAAAAGAAGTAAGAGCTTATGTACTGTCAGATTATTTACTTGGAAGACACAAAAAACTATCCGATGATCTTTTCAAACAACGGCAAATTATGAACCGGCTCGGAAGCCGCATGTCAATAGTAAGCGGTTTGATAACGGGAACCATTCTTGCCCTGGCCTATGTCTTTGTTGCAAACCGGGGTATTCATGGAACAATGGAGCCGGGAGATGTTGTTTTGGTGATCGGTGCTTTTACATCTGTATCGGGAACGCTGGGACAAATATCAAGCACCTTTGTAGCGGTTGACCAGCATACTACTTTTCTTGACGATTATTTTTCTTTCCTCAATGTGGAAACACTCCTGCCTGTTCCTTCATCGCCAAAAAAGATCCCAACCGGGTCAATTGAAGATATCGAATTTGATAATGCAGGATTTACTTATCCTGGTGGTACCGAACCTGCGCTTGAAGGATTTAACCTTCATATCCGGAAAGGTGAGCTCATTGCATTGGTGGGAGAGAACGGGGCAGGCAAATCAACACTCATCAAATTGCTCCTGCGATTTTATGATGTACAAAGAGGCGCTGTAAAGATCAGCGGTATTGACATCAAAGAAATGGACCCGGAGGAATTGAGGAACAGGATAGGTGTATTGTTCCAGGACTATGCATCTTATGAACTCACGGTAAGGGAAAACGTAATGATGGGAAGGCCAAATGGCATGACCGATGATGCAAAGATCATCAAGGCATTGCAGGATAGCCGCAGCGAATGGCTATTGAATAAAATGCCCAATGGCCTCGATTCAAAAGTGGGAAGATTATTTGAAGGCGGCCATGACCTTTCCGGCGGGGAATGGCAACGGCTTGCACTTGCACGCATCATGTATCGCAATGCAGATATATGGATACTCGATGAACCCACTGCTTCTCTCGACTCAGAAGCCGAAGCAGCCATCTTTGCCGAGCTGAAAGAAAACCTGAAAGGTAGAATTGGTATTGTCATCTCACACCGCTTCTCCACTGTTCGCATTGCCGATCGTATTGCCGTTATTGCTGGCGGGCTCATTACCGAATCAGGCACACACAAAGAATTGATGGCAGCCCGTGGCCGCTACGCAGAATTGTTTGAACTGCAGGCGAGTGGTTACAGGTCGTAAAGGAAGACTTCCACAAAGAGCACTAAAAGATGCACAAAGATTCTCAGAGAGGTTTCAAGAACTTTCTTTGTCTTCTGCAATAGCAGGCTGCCACATAACCAGGGCTAAGACCTGCTGAAGCCTGGAAGGCAACGCGTTGCCTTCTTTTTTACAATTTATACCCTTACTCCCGCCTGTTATTGTGCAAAAACTGTATATAAAAAACCCTGTATTTAGGACTATTAGTTCAAAAAAGGGTATTACATTAGTAATACCCATTTATAAAGATCTCATTTACCCCAACTGAATAGATCATGATTGCACAAAAAATTAATCCAACAAGTATTGACGCATATATCCATGCGACCCCTTCTGTTTTGCAGGACAGGCTATCCCAACTTCATGAATGCATCCGGTCTGCTGCACCCGGCGCCGAGGAAAGCCTGGAATGGAGGATGCCCGCTTATTCCTACAAGAACATACTGGTCGCCTTTGGCGTTTTCAAAAATCATATCGGGCTCTATCCAATGCCCTCTGCACTCAAGGCATTTTCAAAAGAGCTGGCAAAGTATAAAATGGGAGAGGAAGCCATCGAGTTTCGTCTTGATAAGCGTTTGCCCCTGACCCTTATCCGTAAGATCGTAAAGTTCCGGGTTAAAGAAAGTATGAAAGAGACGATAGAATATTGAACAAGGAATTATGAATGTTGAAGTGAAGCACTTCCTTGTTCGTTATTCAAACAGCGTTTGTTATTCCCGCCTCATTATCCTATTTTGTACGTCTTAAATTTCCGCACATGCACAAACTTCTTTCCGCCTTATTTTTTTTATTCCTTACCAGCTTTACATACGCACAGGAAGCCGTGGACATGCAGATGATGCAAAAGATAAAAGACGAAGAAAAGAATAATTCACAGGTGGCGATGATCGCTTATAACCTCACCGATGTGATCGGCCCACGCTTAACCAACTCGCCCGGCTACAACCGTTCCCTGGACTGGATCACAGAGATATGCAAAAAATGGGGCCTCCAAAATGCCGGCCGTGAGGCATGGGGCGAATTTGGAAAAGGATGGAGCAACGAGACGGGCACACTTGCATTAAAGCTTCCTTATTA
>Ga0193752_1001435_pt1 | contig 19806 bp, 24 predicted proteins | sample H1c1metaG_FD_144924 | JGI IMG/M metagenome (GOLD analysis project Ga0193752, IMG submission 144924) | Soil microbial communities from a riparian zone of the East river system, Colorado, United States - H1c1 | ecosystem: Environmental > Terrestrial > Soil > Riparian zone | place: USA: East River...
GGCTTTTATACGGCTTTTATAGGACAAAATAATATCGTTAATTACACTGTTTTTTCTGCAACTTTAGCAGGCTCCAATGCAAATACTTCGTTCTCTCATTCATACCTTTCCAATGGCTATTTATTGAGATCAGTCACTCCGTCACCCACTACACCTGGCGATATTGATACCTGGATCTACAAATACAAAGCATTATAAAAATAAAATGGTAAGAGTAGTATTTGTCTAAACTTATCCTTTCAGTTTATTAACCAGGTCAACATATTGCTGCATACTTTCTTCGGATGTTTTTCCTTTTAATGCAGACCATGCTTCGTATTTGGCTTTGTTCACAAAATCAAATGGATTAGCCGGCGCTTCGCCGCTTACATCGCCTTCGGTTGATTGCTTGTACAAGGAATACAGTTGCAGCAGGGTTTCATTGCTGGGCTTTTCACTGAGCGATTTACTATCGGCTATGGCCTGTTCAAATTGTGCTTTTATGTCCATGAGTTTTTATTTGCGAATTTAGGGGAAAAACCTCACCCCCAACCTGAGCTGCGCCCGTTCCTTTGCAAGGAACTCCTTCAGGAGAGGGGGAAGCGTAGATAATTAGCGAAGAGGTGCCAGACCAAATCAGGCGGTTTTATTTAAACCAGCATTTTATAACCGGAAAAAAACTTTCGTATATTTAAGAGTTAGGCACAATTATAAGACAGACACAATAACAATGAATATTGCTTATACGACTAGAAATTTTCACCCTGACGAGTTACGAGTATTGAAGACGTTAAAAACGCAGAAAGAAAAAGAAACAAATAGTAAAATCAAGTTCTATCATTTTCTTATTGCAGGACTTTTAGGAGCTGGTTTGACTTATATTACGACTATAATTCCTGACAGTTTTTGGACATTCCTTTTCGGGACAATTGCCGTTTTCGCCTTTTCGTATATTGTTTTTGGGCCTTACGAAATTTACAAAAAGAAAAATAGACATAAATTATTTTTACGACAGCTAAGTTCAGTTATAGAGAAAGGGACAGTTGACACTTGGTTAGTTAATACCAAACGTATTGCAATAGCACCAGAATATGAAGATGAATGCGACCTGTATATTGTTGATCTTAATGACAACGAAGTTTTATATCTGTGGGACACTGAATACAACCTAAACAAAAAGTTCCCTTGCTTAGACTTCGAAATATACGAGGACAGCTTTTTCAAACTCATTGGCAGACAGATTTACCCGTTAAGTGAAAAAGTTGAGCCAGTGAAAATTGACAAGAAAGCTAAATGGAATTTTATGAAACAGTATGGTGCATTAGGACACTTAGAAACAGAAAAGATAAACTTTGATGAACTATTAGAAAAATATAATAACTGTGCTTAACACGGGTTTTGCGTCAGGCGGGCTGACGTACAAACTTGAAGCTTTGTGCTTCTATTGAACTTTAGTAATAAAATGAAACTTTGTGCTCCGAAACCCGCCCGAACGCAAAGCCCGAAACCGTTGCCTGCAATAATATATGAAACCTTTTTTGATATCGATATTATTATCTCTCTTCTGTTTTTCAGCGGATTGCCAAACTCAAACAATCCCCAAGACATATAGCTATTTTTCAGAAAAGGAAGAGTGGAATCTAAGAATATTTGACTTTAAGACTTTTGAATTACTGGTCAAGAGAAATGATGATAATTCTTTTTTCGTTCTGGATGGAAATTGCATATTAACCGACAGTACTATCCACCTGGCTTTCAATAGTTCAGTTAATCGAGATCTTTTAATGAGAGATACAAGTTATGGCCCAAATGTAAAAGAGTTTATTAGGGGTAATACTTTTAAACGGGTCAATGATTACATTATTCCAAAAACTTCTCCCGTCTATACTAAAATGCAAGATGGATCTAAACCTGGCATTCACGGAAGCTACTTTCAACAAGTTGAATTGCACATGGGAGGTACAAAAGTTCAGTTTGAGAATAAAAACCGATATACGCTTACTGAATCATTTTGCACAGGTCAATTTATTGAAAAGGGGCAATATTCTCAATTAGGGAATATTGTTAGTTTAAAATCCAACAAAAAAGGGATATCCCGTTCCTCTGTTTTAATGGATAAAGGTATTTTATTTGCCACTGAGGACTTTTTGATTTCCAGAAAAATTCAGCCTGGTACTCAGCCAGACAGGTTTGCAAGTGAAGAAGTATTTCTTTATTTTTTTAGGCTGTGAAGCATCCAGCTTCAGTTCCGGGCCGGACGAACATACATGCCAGCACAGCAGCAAGCCCTGCCCGTTACTCTTCCCTCATTTTTCTCCAAATAAACTTACAACCCAGCGAAACAGCAAAACTAACCACGGTACCCGTTGCCGCAATTACAACTGAATTTAAAAGTTCACCCGGGCTAATAGAAAACTGCTTCTTGGAGTTTTCTCACTTTTGTTTTTAAGCCCAATCCTTTTGAGTTATAAAAATAGTATGTCTTTCAAACCTACTTTAAAATTGTACTCTCGCCAGAGTGACAAAGACCAAATCATTCAAGTAAGGTTGACATTAGCTAATGGCTATACAGGAGAAACTTCAATTGCTATTACAGAGGATTCTATCCACTTTGAATCTAATCATTCTAAAATGAAGTTTGACAATATAACCTCAAAGGAGTTATGGAAAGAAATTAATGATATTAGTAACATTGATGACATAAGCAAAATCCCCAGTGGTAAGACAAATCAAGATTTAGATGGAACAGACACTATTTGCTATATAAGGACAAGGTTCAAAAAAGAATATTCATTCACGAATGGATACGGCGAAAAATTTGAGAGGCAACAACCATTTGTTTCGTTGTTGATGACAGAATTATTTCAGTCGCTTTTTAAATCTGTGAAATGATTCGAACAACCTACAGCCAACATCAGGTTTGCTGCAAGGTTGGCTGGACATTGGAGCAATTGGGCATTTTATCGCTGTTGTGCTTCATCTGGGCTGGACAAACACTGTTGTGCTTTTGTTTGTTAACCTGTACTTTTATATCTTTAATCAGCAGCGGTTCCGGGCAGGACGAGCAATGAATTCCAGCCCTGCAGCAAGCCCTGCCCGTTGTATGTAATTGTTATGAAACATTCCAAGTACTATAAGCTGACTTTTATTTTTGTTTTAACAATGATAAATTATTCCATTGCTCAAAATTGCAAGTGTGACTCTGTTATTGAAAATCGCAACTCAAATTGGAATAAATGGGTAGACAATTCTGACACAATTAAAATTCTCAAAATAGTTAAGATCGGTATTATAAAAACAGAAAAAGAAAAAGAAAAATTACTTACCCGACTTACCAAAGATACCGCTTGGGTGGCTTTCCCGGTTTCCGGCAAAACTGTAACAGTTAAACTTGGCAGGTTTGACACTCTTCAAGGAAAACAATTTAGCCTCCCTGACAAAATCGAAAAATACGATTCAACAAAAGGGAAACCATTTTTACTTCCAGGAGAGACTATTCCTATGAGAACAGTTTCATTTGCATCAAAAAAACAGAGTCTTGATCAACTATATGAGGATGTGGCATTGGGCGACGAGTATTATGAAGTATACTTTATTAATGGGAAGACAGAATTCATGTCTCCCACAATTTGTGCAAAACGATATTGTACAATAATTGACAATATCTTTTTTAATTTATTCATAAAGAAATAGATTTAAATACAACTACATACAACATCAGGTTTTGTGCAATTGGGGCTTGACGTTGAAACAATCATCGGCAGTGCATATCCCAGCTTTGGTTTCTGCGGACGGAATTCTGTTAGGCAGTAGTTCTAAACTTCGGCTTTTAGTTATAAATTTAGCTTCAGTTCCTGGCCGACAGTTGGTTAATTCCCCAACTGCACAAAGCCTCGGACGTTATGTGCCATTCAGAGAAACCTCCTTAGCCAACAGTAAGTAATGACAAAAAACGATAAGACAAATCTTTTATATTTTATCACTAGGACAGGTATGTATATAAATCCTGTTGATGACAAAAATGTAATAAGTTTTATTTCCGGTTATGAATTGGGGACTAAACATAAGTGCGACTTCACTGAATTATCAAAACGATTACTTACTGACAAATATAAGATCAGCTACAGTAATGATGGCTGGCCAGGACAAATAGGACGGTTGGCTAAAAAAAAATCTTTGAGTTGGCTATCAACATTTAAAGAAATTGCTTTAGAAATTATTGCAGATGAACAAAATGGCGGATTAGACAAAGCGATGATGAAAATCTTAAAGACAAGGATTGTGTCGCTAATTGGACGAGTTAATGCACTTGGTGACACATGGTTTAATGACAGTTGGGCCGAAGAATGGCTATCTCTTTGCTTAATTAAAAGTAACTGGTTTAAACAAATCTGGGATAATGACGAATGGCTTATAATTAAATCCATTCATAAGGAAGTTCAAGGCGAAAATATTTTTGCCAAAAAAGGTTACAACATCCCGACCCTACAATTAATAAAATTAAAAGCCCAATACGACAGGTTAGCGAAGATGAACGGCACATAACATTGGGTTTGCTGCAAGGCTGGCTTGACATTGAAGCAATGGTCATTTTATCGCTGTTGTGCTTCATCTGGGCTGGACAAACATCGCTGGGCTTTTGTTTGTTAACTTGTACTTTTATATCTTTAATCAGCAGCGGTTCCGGGCGGACGAGCAATGAATTCCAGCCCTGCAGCAAGCCCTGCTCGTTAGCGGTAAGCCTGCCGCCGACTACAAACAAAATTAAGTTTTGAATTCAGACATGAAATCCTCAAAATATAAAAGGTTCAATTTCGCAGCGTTCTTCCTTTGTGTTATTATTTTGAGCGCTTGTAATGAAAAGTATGACAAACAATTTTATGGAGAGTATGAAAATAATGATACAAATAGAATTGTCTTTTCTAGCATTATCTTTTACGAAAATAATAATTACTCATATTATAGTTCAACTTGCTTTGGTCATGTACAAGATACTGGGCATTTTATTCTAGCAGATAACGCAATATCTTTTCACTCATTCAATTCTGCACCAAATGACAAAAATATGGACACAGGTAAAAGTCTAAATAAAATAAATTTCTTGTATAAATCTGGCAATATTTTATATGTACGTAAGATATCACCGTTTAATAAACCTTCATATTTTGACACAGTACTGATTGGAAGAAAGAAGACTTGATAGCCTACCGCTAACATTGGTATTGCCAATAGTGTGGCTGGACAGTGGGAAAATCAGCAGCAGTAATTCTGTTGTACTGCGGGTCGGGCTCGACGAATAAAGCCCAGCTTTAGTTCTTAATATTTAACTTTATCAAAAAGCCAGGCAGCGGTTCCGGCGGACGAATATAAAATTCCCCACCATCGGCAATACCTGCTCGTTAGCTGAAATTTTATGACAGTTCACTATTCCATATTGATTTTCTTTTTAGCAAGCATAAACGGAAATTTTGAGTTGCGTCGACAATCTGGATTGGCGATAAAAAGCGATTCATCAATAACCGTGAGTAAAAAGGAGGATGATAAACCTACCCAAAAATCAATTTCTGTTCCGAATATAATAGGCATGACTGTCGAGGAAGCTGAACGAGTGCTGCGAAATAAAAGGTTAGATATTGGTGCAATAATTTATGGATCGGAAAGCAACGTTGATTCTTTAAAGAGTTTAATAATTTATAAACAAAATCCGTCTGCTAAAAACAGTAAAAATGTTCAAAACTATTTACGAAAAGGACAACTCATAGACGTTTGGGCAGCTAGCTCAAAAGTGAGTGAGGACACCTTAAAACAATCTAATAAAAGAAAAACGAATCACGACTACTAAAAACTTCAGCTAACATCAGGTTTGCTGCAAGGCTGGCAGGACGTTGAAGCAATGGTCATTTTATCGCTGTTGTGCTTCATCTGGGCTGGACGTACATTGTTGGGCTTTTGTTTGTTAACCTGTACTTTTATATCTTTAATCAGCAGCGGTTCCGGGCAGGACGAGCAATGAATTCCAGCCCTGCAGCAAGCCCTGCCCGTTGGCAGCAATTTTTTGCGACACTCAAATAACAACAAGATTCCATTCTAATAATGAAAAAGTATATAGCCTTTTTACTCCTTTTATTTACTCTGTTCAGTTGTAAATCAGTCCCAGACAAAGTCAAATCGAACAAAGAAAAATTTATTCAAGTGGCAAAAGAAAACTCCAAGCCAATTGACATAAATAATCTTGCCGACATCTACGAACAAGCCAAATCAAATGACGTAGAAAGAAAAATGAAATACTTAGGTGTTGATAATATCCAAACGGTTTATGGACTTGACAAAAGCAGCGGAATTAATCTGGATAGTATTGTAATTTTTGCAAAGTCAAGTTATAAAATAATCTATGACTTTGCGACACTTGAGCGTTCAATTGAAACCGTTAAGGAAAATTGCGGTCTAAACAATTTTGAAAAGATTGATGACAGATTGTACATTGGGCGAAAATAAAACTGCAGCCAACATGCGGTTTTGTGCAATTGGGGCTCGACGTTGAAACAATCATCGGCAGTGCATATCCAGGCATTGGTTTCGGCGGACGTAATTCTGCTAGGCAGTAGTTCTAATCTTCGGCTTTTAGTTATAAATTTAGCTTCAGTTCCGGGCGGACAGTTGGTCAATTCCCCAACTGCACAAAGCCTCGAACGTTGGCAGTAATTTTAAACGACATCATACTTCGATATGGGACTATTTGACTTCCTAAAAAAAGACAAGGCAACTTCTACTTTGACAACAGACAATGGAATGCGTGGACCAACTTATTTAGAAGACTACACTGAACATATTGCCGACCTTAAAAAAGTTAAACCATTTGAGTGGCGTAGAAAACTTATTTCTAAATCAGGGAATTCGAAATTTAAAATTAAGTATTACGGCCAGTTGCATAATAAGTATGATACTTTAATTGTTGCGACAGAATTTGCGCCGGCCTTGGTTATCGCACAAGACATTTCAAGCGGACAAGAAATTTTGCTTTTTGATGGCTGCAAAAATGGTTATAATGCTATGTTTTGTGACGAATTTACTATTGAGCAAATTAATAATAGACCTGCAGACAATTTATATTTTGATAAAGACAACAACGACAGTTTCGAATTAATACTTTCTGCTTACTATCAAATTAACTTTGAAGATGAGAATGAAGACTTTTTAGAACAAGTTGACGAGAATGGTTTTATTGAACTCTTAGACAAATCAAAAATTGAATTTGACAAAGCAAAAAGAAACGCTTTTGATGTGTTTCAACTTATCGCTATAACTGAAAATGGCAGACAAATAGAAGTAGTATCAGAAGAACTTGCGTGACAAAAACTACTGCCAACATTGGGTTTGCTGCAAGGCTGGCTGGACATTGGAGCAATGGTCATTTTATCGCTGTTGTGCTTCATCCGGGCAGGACGTACATTGTTGGGCTTTTGTTTGTTAACCTGTACTTTTATATCTTTAATCAGCAGTGGTTCCGGGCGGACGAGCAATGAATTCCAGCCCTGCAGCAAGCCCTGCCCGTTGTAAGCAATTTTATGCGACACTTTTATCTCATAATCATATTATTTTTCGCCTGTTGTACTCAGGCAGACAATCATAGCAAAGATGCGGAAATGAATGCAGACACAATCCCTGCACAAGAAATAGATAATGGACTTGACAGCCTTGATCTTGATACAACTGGTAATTTTATTACAACTAATTTTAGTAAAGTAATTGAAGAGAAAATACATAATTCAGTTCGTAAAATCGATACAATTGTAATGGAATGCATTCAAAATGAATTCAGTAAAAGTGCTTTAACATCATTGCAAAGCAAATTAATAGCAGATGGCTTTACTAAACAAGATGATAGTATGGATTACCAAAAGAGAGACTTGAATACTCGGTTATTTCTAAACATTGAATATCGTAAAAATAGTATAATGATTACCCATGGTATGGATCTATGGGATAGTGGAAAAAAATATCGAGCTATAACGGTAACTTTAAAACAGCTTGAGTAAAAAACTGCTTACAACATCGGGTTTGGCAAAATGTGGGCGGACGGAAGCCGTGTTTCAGCAGTTGTAATTCTGTTGTGCTTCATATCGGGCATGACGTTAATAATTAAGCTAAGTGCAAATCATCAACATTAATTTATAAATTTAGCTTTGGTTTGCCGGGGCAGACGGAACAACTCTCCCCCACTTCGCCAAGCCCCGCTCGTTGTATGCCATTTAACACAGCTACTATTTTATGACAGTCATAAACAAAGAAATTAAAGCATACGACATTTTGTTACAATCTCATATTGACAACAAAGACTTCGTAAAAATTTATAGAAAATTCAAAGAAAAAGAAGAGAATATTTCTGGCTTCATCTTAGCAATATCAAAAGACTTTTTGCTACTTCAGGTTGACAACGAGTTTTCTTATAACGGCTATGCAATAATGAGAAAAGATCAGTTTGATAGTTTACGATGCAATAAGTATGACAAAACTCAAAAGAAAATTTACAAAGCTGAGGGTTTGTTAGACAGTGGTTATGGGATTGACAAAAACATTTCCTTAAAAAATTGGCAAGACATTTTCAAAGCTCTTAAACTTTTCGATTATCATGTTATCATTGAATGCGAAGACAAGGAAGAGCCATGGTTTGACATCGGGCCAATTAAAAGAGTCAATAACAAAAGTGTGAGTATTCAATATTACGACCCAACTGGACAATTAGAAAGAAAATTGACTTCAAGGAAATATTCTGACATAACCCTTGTGAAATTTGACGATAATTATTCAAAGACCTTTAGAAAATATTTGAAACCGAGTAATCAGTCCAAATAAACGGCATACAACATTGGGTTTGCTGCAAGGCTGGCTGGACGTTGGAGCAATGAGCATTTTATCGCTGTTGTGCTTCATCTGGGCTGGACGTACTTTGTTGAGCTTTTGTTTGTTAACCAGTACTTTTATATCTTTAATCAGCAGCGGTTCCGGGCGGACGAGCAATGAATTCCAACCCTGCAGCAAGCTCTGCCCGTTGTACGCTATTTAAATGACAAATTTCGATAAGGACATAGAAACGATAACCCCTTTCCTACGGCAGTATAATTTCCGTATAGCTGAGAGTTCCAAAGACTTCGTGAAGTATGAATCAGAACAGGCAGAAATTTCAGTTGGTTACGATGAAAGAGACCAGCATTACTTTACCTTAATCGGCAATAAGATTGATAACTCTATTTCTCTTGATGTAGTCAATCTTAGCGACGTATTTGCATATGACATTGAAATCTTTATAAAACAGTCATTCGTTGATTTTTTCCTGAATTTTTTTAGTACCAAGGGATATAACCTTCTTAAAGGAGACCTTACAAAATTCAACGAGCTTAAAAGAAATCGAAAAGAGCGAGCCGAGCGATATACTAAGGAATTGATAGAGCAGCAAAATCTGGATGCAGCAGACAATGCCTGGTCATTAAAAAATTATTCAGATTTCATTAGATATTTAGACTTAGTAGAGAAAAGGAATTTACCAAATTCATATGAGCTTAAATACTCGATAGCAAAAAACAAATTAAGCAATTAAGTTCTCGTAAACAGCGTACAACATTGGGTTTGCTGCAAGGCTGGCTGGACGTTGGAGCAATGGTCATTTTATCGCTGTTGTGCTTCATCTGGGCTGGACGTACATTGTTGGGCTTTTGTTTGTTAACCTGTACTTTTATATCTTTAATCAGCAGCGGTTCCGGGCAGACAAGCAATGAATTCCAGCCCTGCAGCAAGCCCTGCCCGTTGTACGCCATTTTAACGACTAACATTATGCACTTGACAAGAATACTTTTTTTAATTGCTATACTTTCCCCTTTTGCAACTTTCACTTTTGGACAAAAAAATAGTAAGGAACTTACAGCAGAACAAATAATTCAAAGAGCTATAGACAGTTCAGGTGGCGACAAAATTTTAGATGTAATTACGGGGCTTGAAACCATTTCTCAAATAGTTACCGCTAAAGGCGATACACTTTCCTTTGCTGCTAAGAAAATCAATTTTAACAAATATTATATTAGTACGTTAAGCTTAGGATATGAAAACTCAACCACATTTTTTAATAAAGGCAAGGCTGTTTTGGTAATAAATCAAAATGCCCAAGAAGTACAAGATAAATTCAAATTGGAAGACTTAAAATTACAATCATTTATTTCCATTGATTATGGTTACAAAAAATTGGGGTACAAACTTGAAAGGCAAAAAGATGAAAAATTTGAATATTTTGATTGTTATGTAATATTAGTTACCTCACCTTTAGGAAAAGCTACGTTGAACTACTACGACAAAAAAACAGCCAATCTCACTATGATTATATATCCTTATGGCAACAAAGCTGTTTTCATAGATTTTTATAAAGACAAAGGAATTGTTTTGCCTTCTAAAATACTTATGGTTGACACATCAAATGCAATCACAGCATCCACGTTGACAAAAATAAATTATGATGAAAACTTAGATTCAAATTGGTTTACTCTTCCGACTGTTGGCGACAACATAGCCTTTGAAACATTTAAAGCAGGAACTTTTAAATATCTTAATAGTGATGAGGGTGCAAGAATTATAAGAGAGAAAGGCAAACAAATTGAAACTTTTGGAGAATCGAAAAAGGAATATAAAATTGAATGGAGTACAAACAATGATTATTTAATTTACAGACTTAAAAATGCTTCCAGCCCACCAACTAATGACAACATAGAATATATTAAAGCAAGGATAACAGCGTGGACTAAGAATAAATATTATTGCCAGTATATCACATCAAACAATATCGGCGGGACTTGTGCCTTTGAAAAGCTTGAGTGACCAAAACGGCGTACAACATCAGGTTTTGTGCAATTGGGGCTCGACGTTGAAGCAATCACCAGCAGTGCATATCCAGGCTTTGGTTTCGTCGGACGGAATTCTGGTGAGCTGTAGTTCATAACTTCGGCTTTTAGTTATTAATTTAGCTTCAGTTCCGGGCGGACAGTTGATCAATTCCCCAACTGCCTCGAACGTTGTGCGTCATTGCCATTTAACACTTTTAATTCCAAAAAGAATGAAATTACTTTCATTTTTATCACTTACATTATGCTTATCCTCTTGTTACCAAAACAAAGCTTGTGAACCAAACTATATTGGAACCTTTATTGTTGACACGTCCAATTTGCATTCAACATACAAGAAAATCATTGTAGATCATAAATGGCTCACAGTTAAACTAATTTCTGAAAGTAATGGTAAATATTATATAGATACGAATGATCCGATTTTAAAGAAATGTGAGGGAAGTTGGTATACGAATTCTAATAATATTGATGGTGATTGCTTCGGCTACATCAAGCAAAAGAATCAAGTTAATGCATTCAACACAGATGCATTTAATATTCATGGTAATATAAATGATTCAATAAAATTTGTGCTTCATTTCCGGAAAACCACTAATTAAGAGTTTGACAGAAAATGGGTAGCCTTCAGACCAATACGGCGTACAACATTGGTATTTGCAAAAGCTGGGCGGACGTAAGCCGTGTTTCAACTTTTGTTTTTCAGTTTTGCTTCATATCGGGCAGGACGTTAATAATTTAGCTATGTGCAAATCATCAACTTTTATTTATAAATTTAGCTTCAGGTAGCCGGGCGGACGGAAGTCTATTTCCCAGCCTTCGCAAATACCTGCCCGTTGTGCGTCACTTTAAAGAGACATCCTACTACTATATGAAAAGGAAAGACATCAAGACATTTTTTCAAGCCATTAGAAATAGCGATTTACAAAAGGTAACAGAACTTGTTTCAAGTGACAAAGAATATCTGACTGCAACCAATTTTGCACCACCTAAAAAAGATGACGGTCAATCAGGACTTCAAGTAGCTTTTAAGACAGCAAATTTTGACATCGCAGAATATTTAGTTGAGCAAGGTGCAGACATCAATTTTATTGAAAAGTCAGACATCAATGATTGGAAAGCACCCGTTTTACACGACTGTATCAGAGCGACTATTTTCAATTCATACACACTACAAAAGGACACATCTCAATTTGAAAAAGCATTTTCACTTTTAAAAACATTGCTTAGTAAAAAAGCTGACCCTAATGCAGTTGACAGTTATGGCAACAACTGTTTAATTAGAGCATTAATGGACGCAAGGCAAATGTTGGACAATCCAAGTGCTGACTTTAGCAATGAAATATTGCTGCAGCAATTAAGAAGCGTATTTAAAGAACTAATAAATGCAGGGGCAGATCCAAATCAAGGTAGCGAAAAACGAGAGAGTTTTGCAAGCTATGTAGTAAATGACAAAATGGAAAAATATCAATTATGGTAGAAGAAAAGCGAACGCACAACAAAAGGTTTTGTGCAATTGGGGCTCGACGTTGAAGCAATTATCGGCAGTGCATATCCAGGCTTTGGTTTCGGCGGACAGCCTGCCCCGATTCATCGGGGGAATTCTGCCGGGCAGCAGTTCTAAACTTCGGCTTTTAGTTATAAATTTAGTTTCAGTTCCGGGCGGACTGTTGGTTAATTCCCCAACTGCACAAAGCCTCGGACGTTGGCTGCAATTAATCGGACCCTACTAAAGACTCAAACCAGAATTCATGAATACAAAATATCTAATACTATTACTTTCGTTATTAAGTTTCCAAGTTGCACATGGTCAACCTGCAACCATGATAGTTTTTGGAGATTGCATGTATTCTCCTTTTGCAATTGAAGATGGCCGGCACCAAATAACTTTTAATAATTCAAAAACTCTAACTCAACACATAAGCGACAATACAGACGTCGCTCTAAGAAAATCAATGCGTGGAGTAGTTGATGTCCAAATTATTATTCGAAGCGATGGTAAAGTCTGCTGCAAATCATTGAATAAGCTTAGTGGTTCATTTTCTTTAGATCAACTAAGACTTCTCAAGCTTGAAGATGCATTTAATTCTTTACCCAATTTTACTATTGGAAAACCTCAGATAATTGCAAATATGCCGGGTAATTATTCCACCCTTTTAAGATTAACGTTCAAGAGAAAAGGCATTATAGAGGTTTTTGATTATTTGGCCAATAGAATTATTTGAATCATTTAACTGCAGCCAACAATGGTTTGGCACAAGCGGGGCATGACCTTGTAACTTCAGTTGTTGTGCATATGTAAACTGCGGTTGGGGTGTGACCGTTTAATAATAAATTTTTCGTGTAACTTCAAACTAACAAGTCCTAACGGCTTGACCGGCCAGGCAGACGGAATTCTAATACCTCGCCTGACGCCAAGCCCCGGACGTTGTGTGCCATTTTGCAGACCATCCATTATGACAAAACATACATTTACAATTTTACTTTTTTTTCTCAGCTTTGGCTTGACTAAAGTTTATGCAGGATGGTACGAGTGTTATAATTTCAAAGGGACAATTGACAAATATCCCATTGCACTTTCTATTCAAGTTAGAGACGGCTATTTTGGCGAAAAAAACAAGAAAGATCTCAATATCATGGGAGTTTACAAGTACGACAAACATAATGACCCTATTAGGCTTGAAGGAAAAATCAACTTCAAGGACAATAAAGCATTATTGTATGAAATCTCAAATAACAAACATTCTGCGACGTTTGAGTTTGACTTTTCAGAATTTGAATGTGTTGGCATTTGGAGAAATCTTTCAACAAATAAGACAATGCCATTACACTTAATTTATGTTTCCAAACTAATAGACACCTTAGAAGAAAATCAATCAGCAAACATTGAAATTTTGCAAGCCAATTCTTTGCCTGGCTTCTATTTCGTAGGCATATATTCTAAAACGGTTGGGGAAAATAGAGCTCAAATGGACAAACTCCAAATAATTAGAAAGAAAGACAATATAATTTTTCAGACAATTGATTTTTCAATAATCGAAAGTAAAACTGGAAATGTAAGGACAATAATATATGACAACGTGGAAGTAATAGATACGGGTGCAAAGAAAATAAACGTCTGGAATAACATTGGAAGAATGGGCGGTTATTTAACAATAACTTTTAATTCCAAAACACAGAAATTTAAACTAAATCCTAAACCAAAAATTGACGGACCGAATTGACCTAAACAGCACACAACAAAACTAATCAGACAATCATCATACTATTTTTGAAAATTGTACATTTTGAAATAATCAAATGAAATTCGCAAAACTCAATCTGACACTTGTTATCTTAATTTTCTTGCTCGGCTGCAGGCAAAGTCACAAAGGTATGAATAGCATTGAATTAGGGTTTCAGATCGACACATCTGAAAAAGCAGAATGTTTTTCCGATTTTTATAAGTCAAAAATAAATAATCCTAATACGGACTCCCTACTAAACAGATTTATATTTCCATTTACCTATGTCACTATAATAAAAGGCACAGACGATTGGCAAAGTCTGAAATTCATTAATCTCAAGGAACTAACTTCTTCAGATAAATTCAAAAGTCTGATTGCATCATTACATCAACAAATAAAATTTGACAGGAGGTTTGATAAAATATTTGCCCCTAATGAGCAACCTGAATTCAGCTTAAAAGTGTCGGCAATTAATGAAAACGATAGATTCATGTATGTTCATTTTGTTACTAATAGCGGACAATGGTTTATAAAATCATTTCAAGAAGTTCCAGTTTTTGAGGACGGGGGAATTCCTGTTGAAGATGAATAACGGCACACAACATCAGGTTTTGTGCAATTGGGGCATGACGTTGAAGCAATCATCTGCAGTGCATATCCAGGCTTTGGTTTCGGCGGACAGCCTGCCCCGATTCATCGGGGGAATTCTGCCGAGCAGTAGTTCTAAACTTCGGCTTTTAGTTATAAATTTAGCTTCGGTTACGGGCGGACAGTTGGTCAATTCCCCAACTGCACAAAGCCTCGAACGTTGGTAGCAATTTTTAAGACACCCTACATTCACTATGAAACATTTCCTTGCGTTAATAATTTTGCTAATTGCATCAACATATTCATTTGGACAAAGCAACTCAAGAACTACTTATTCAATAATAGGTCACCTTAGTGGTTGGGAAGGGCAATTTATCTATTTCAGTTGTAAAGGTTCAGGTAAAAGCAGAGTTTGGGATAGTACCATTGTTAAAGACAATACTTTTAAGTTTAAAGGAACAATCGCTGAACCTTCAAATGGGTTTATTACAATCTTACAGTTTAATAGAGTACAAAACCTTAAAGACAAGAATATCACGGATCGTTTATTTCTTAGCCCTTCTGAAATGACAATCTCATTGAAATTAGACAGTTTTCATGACGCAAAACTAGTTGGTTCAAAATATCAATCTGAATACCGAACACTGGAAAGTTCGAAAAAGAAACTTTACGATAAAATCGAACCATTATCAAACCTTTACGACAGTCTGAATGCTGAATACATGAAGCTTGAAAAGCAAGAATCAGAAAAAATGTCTTTAGAAACTAAAATGGATTCGATTAGAACAAAAATTGATGCTTTGAGTGAAAAATGCTCAATAATAAATAAAGCCTTCTTTGCCAAAAATCCAAACTCATACATTACAACCTATTTATTACAAGATTACTATTCAACTCTTGCCTTAAAAGAGTTGAAATACTATTACAACAAAATGCTTCCATCGACAAAAAAATGGGAATATGGCATCAAACTAAAAGAGGCCATTTCGAGTTTGCAAAATGGTTCTCCAGGAAGTGCAGCAACAAATTTTAGTGAACCAGACATTAAAGGAGACAGTTTATCTCTTTTACAATTCAGAGGCAAATATATTCTACTGGATTTTTGGGCAAGTTGGTGTAAGCCTTGTAGAGCAGGCAATCCTGAACTTATAAGACTTTATAAAAAATATAAAGAAAAAGGAATTGAATTTATCGGCATTGCTGATGACAACGGTAGCGAGGACAAATGGAAATTAGCAGTAGAAAAAGACAATGTAAATATTTGGAGGCATATTTTGGACAAGCGCATTGGTAATGCTTATGCAGTTCATTCAATTCCATTGCAAATATTAATAGACCCCAATGGCAAAATAATCGGACGCTTTGGGGAAGGTGGTGAACCCAACGAAAACATTTCAAAATCTTTGGAAAGGCTCTTTGGGCAATAAAACTGCTACCAACATGGGGTTTGCTGCAAGGCTGGCTGGACGCTGGAGCAATTGGTCATTTTATCGCTGTTGTGCTTCATCTGGGCTGGACAAACATTGCCGGGCTTTTGTTTGTTAACTTGTACTTTTATATCTTTAATCAGCAGCGGTTCCGGGCGGACGAGCAATGAATTCCCGCCCTGCAGCAAGCCCTGCCCGTTGTATGCCACCCATAAGCACACTTACTATGCGACACTTTACAATACTTTTTGCAAGTTTCTTACTGACAACAGCTGCTTACTCACAGACTGACGAAGAGCAAGCAGCCAGTATGATTAATGATTCCATCAAAGCAAACCCGAAAAACTCTAATTGGCTTTTTCTCAAAGCAATGATGTTGACTGATGCAAAGAAATATCAGTCTGCGATTGAACCATTAAGCCTTTCTCTTAAATACTTGCATCAGTTCAAAATTGACAATCCAAATGCAATGACACTTCCAAATGACCAACCACTTGACAGTTGCGATATTTTGCATTTAAGGGCGTTTTGTTATGACACTTTGGACTCTTTACAAAATTCAATTACTGATTATAGATATTTACAATCGAGAAAACCCAATGAGTTCTTCTATTCAATTGCGGTTTCAGGACTTTATATTAAACGAAAGCAGTTTGACAATGCACAAATCGAAATAGAGAATATTAAAAAGGGTAACGGAAATCTTGAAAGAGGCCTAGTTCAACAAGCGATTTTATTTTATGAATTTGGAAAATATCAAGAAGCTCTTAAAGCAATTGCAGTTGCACTCCAGAAATATCCGACAAGCATTGAAGGACTATTAACCAAAGGAAAAATTTTGACTAACCTGAATAGAATGACTGAAGCTTGCAAATGTCTTGATGAAGCAAAATCAAAAATATCGCTTGACTATTTTGGAGGACAAAGAGGATATCAACGAGACTTTGAAAGTGACATTGATAAATTAAAAAGTCTTAACTGCAAGTGACTTGAGCGAGCATACAACATGGGACTTGCTGCTATGCTGGCTGACGAATAAATCCTCAACTTTTTGTTCGCTATCAGCAGCGGTTCGGTCAGACATAATTCTATTGAGCTTTTGTTCTTATCTTCATCATCAGTAATTTTATTGGGCTTCAGTTCCGGGCTGGACATTATAAATCCCAGCACAGCAGCAAGCCCTGAACGTTATAGCCAATTTGAGACAGACATGAAAGTTCAATGTAAAAATTGTTTACCGAAAGAAGGAATAGAGATTCCAGATTTTAATCAATCAGAGAAAAATAATTTATTGGAATTGACAGTCCAATCACCAATTCATTCGACAAAATACATCATTGATACTTTTAATCTCTCTCATAGAGACGCAAAATATATTGTAACTCATATCAACAAAACTTATGGACACTGTAGTTGTTGCAATTTTGACAACCTAAATGAGGAAAATATAAATTGCCCGAAGTGTGATGCATTAAATTTTAACTGGAAAGCAGAAACAGACCATTGAAGACTTACTCAAAATTGGCGACTTGGAGAAAGTTTTGAATCCAGGCATATATGACTAATAAAAAAAACTGGCTATGACAGAAGTAATTCAACATTTGTAATGCTATGAGACACTCTGCTTCCATATTGACACTTTGCATAATTGCACTAAGCTGTACAAACTCATCTAATGATTCGTTGCCGTCAAAAGTTGACTCTGAAGATGTTAAGCCACCAATGGCCCCTCCCATTTTTGATGCAAAAATATTCTGGGTTGACAGTTCAAAAGCTGAAATATTGATAGACACATCCCTATCTTATAAAAAAAACAATATCCATTGTGATTCAGTAATAGCACTCGATTATATTGGGTTTGAAGGCGAGCATTTTTATTTACCAGTAAACTCTAAAGGCCAATGGATCAACACAGTTAAAAAAAGGCAAAAATTAACCAAAGAACAAGAGATGCTTATTACCAAAGTTCTTGGAGATAAAAAGTCTTTTAGAGATCCTTTAGTTATACCTTGTTTTCAACCCAATCTTGCATTTGTTTATTACAAAAATGGTAAAATAATCGGGCAGATTTCGGTTTGTTTAGGATGTGCAGGTCTTCAAACAACTATTGGACTCGGAAGTCCCCCTGAAGAAGGTGGATTTAATGAGAAAGCCAGGCAAAAACTAAATACACTTTGCAAAGCGCTCTCTTTTTCTGAATGTATTGATTGATCACTTAAAAACTGGCTATAACATCAGGTTTTGTGCAATTGGGGCTTGACGTTGAAACAATCATCGGCAGTGCATATCCAAGCTTTGGTTTCGGCGGACGGAATTCTGTTGGGCTGTAGTTCTAAACTTCGGCTTTTAGTTATAAATTTAGTTTCAGTTCCGGGCCGACAGTTGGTCAATTCCCCAACTGCACAAAGCCTCGGACGTTGTAGGCAACTTTATGAGACAATATATTTTAAAAGTACGTGACGAAATAATAATGATACCTATATTTATTGCTACTATAGGTGTGTTTTTGACGGAAATTATTTTTTTGCGAGAGAATATTCCAGGCTTTTTACTTTTTATCATCGTTGCAATTACTGTGACCGTAGGCACTTTTAGCAGTCGCAAATTTTCTGTTATCGAAACTCGCTGGACGATCGATGAGAAAGGTTTTACTGTAAATTGGCTGCCAAAATATAAATTTCAAAAGAATGATGATGTTTATGTTGATTGGACCAATGTTAAAAAGTATAGAGATATCTCTGGAAAAGGTTACAGTATTTTTGTTATTGATCTGACTAATGGGGAAACGTTGCGATTTCCTTACGGAGGACTTCTGCTATTCGATAATTCCGGAAAATTACAAGAAGCGTTTCATATTTTTTATTTAAACGCGGTTCATCCTGAACAAATGCCACTAGGCTACAGATTAAAAAAAGATTTTGGTTTGTGATAAGCTGCAGCCAACAAAAGGTTTTGTGCAATTGGGGTATGACGTTGAAACAATCATCGGCAGTGCATATCCAAGCTTTGGTTTCGGCGGACAGAATTTTGTTAGGCTGTAGTTTTAAACTTAGGCTTTTAGTTATAAATTTAGCTTAGGTTCCGGGCAGACAGTTGGTCAATTCCCCAACTGCACAAAGCCTCGAACGTTGTGCGTCATACAAAAAAACACCGTCAGAATGAAAGTAAAATCAGATAGGCAAAACATATTTATCCTTTGCTGCACATTTTTGTTTGTTGTAACAAGCTCTTGCATTAGTCAAAGTCAATCAAATAAGGAAAATCAGATAGTTCATTCTAAAATTGACACCCCACGGTTGAAATACACCAAAGGAGTTCGTTCAATTTTAGAAGATAGTAAAGGAAATATTTGGTTTGGTAGTTATAACGAAGGTTTGTGTTTGCTTCATAATGGGGAACTCCAATATTTCACAACAGAAAACGGATTAAGTAACAACCAGGTGAGGAGCATTTATGAAGATAAAAATGGTATAATCTGGTTTGTATGTGGAAGAGGGTTAAGTACTTATGATGGGAAAGAAATAACTATATACACGCAAAGAAACTACAACGCAAAGAACGATTGGAAGATAAGCGAAAGTGACCTTTGGTTTAAAGGCGATGAAACTAGTGGCTACAATAAACTAGAAGGCTATGCAGGGGTGTATCAATATGACGGACAACAGCTTTCGTATCGCACATTTCCTGTTACACCAAAATTAG
>Ga0193752_1001437_pt1 | contig 19794 bp, 20 predicted proteins | sample H1c1metaG_FD_144924 | JGI IMG/M metagenome (GOLD analysis project Ga0193752, IMG submission 144924) | Soil microbial communities from a riparian zone of the East river system, Colorado, United States - H1c1 | ecosystem: Environmental > Terrestrial > Soil > Riparian zone | place: USA: East River...
CTGGCTGATCTGGTCACCACGATTATCGGTATTCTTTCCATACAAATAATCAAGCGTGCCTGCTTCGCCAATGACTATTTTGTGAGGACTGCCTGAGAGCTTTGCAGCGATCAGTTTTGAAAAGGACGCTATTTCTTTATTGACTGCCTGTGTGCCTTCCTGCCCTGCCGAGGTTGCTGTTCCCCAGGCCCATTGTGGTTCGTTTACCGGGCTCAGATATTCAAACTGAAAGTGTTTTGTTACTTCAGAAAGAAAGTTCGCATACTCACCCAGTTTGCCATCCTGTATATTCATCGCTGTTCCACCGCTGCTGTTGTATGCTTTCCCGTTCTTTGAAATTGATACTGGAGCCGAAAGGGAAAATCCAAGTGAATATTTGACGCCTCTTTGTCTGGCAGCCTGTAAAAACCATTGTTGACCCGATTGCTTCGACCAGTTGTACGTGTTATCAGCATTCATGAAACATTCTTCCCTTCTCCATTCGTCAGCTATATTGCTGGCAACACCCTGTTCGAAGCTTCCTGCGCCTATATTAAAACGCCATAACGACAAACCGATACCTTTAGGACTACCGTCAGATGCAGTATCCAGACTGAACAACAGATCAGCGATCTGATTTTTCTTTGATACATCGGCCCATTTGCCGATAAATTTTGTTGTCCAGCAATCGCTTGCGCCAAAGCTATGAATAGTTTGTTTAGTAGTATTCAGGTCGATGGTAATATTGGTCTTATTGATCTGCTTGCAGGTATCAACACCCAAATACACGCATGTTGAGCCACCGGAACCAGGACCGGGATCGGGAGGCGATTTGGCTTTGCTGCAATTCGATATCAAAGGGACCAAAAATATGAACGATATTTTCAATAACATAGGCATTATTGTTAATGGTGAATGATCAACCCCGAATCAAAAATATCCAGGGTTCTGCGTTACCTCTCCTTCTGAAAGAATGATCTGGTTAGAAGGAATAGGCCATAACATGTGGATATCAGGATTGAAACTGGCACCCTTATTTTGCAATTCGGCCGGATTGGCTTTTTCCCAGATATCGGTACTTATTACTGTATTATATTTCACAAAACTGCCATTAGGACCCAGGATGCTATTAATAACGGCTTTGCCAGCCTGATCTTTCCATCTTCGGATATCATATAAACGGTCTCCTTCAAAAGCCAGCTCCAGTCTTCTTTCTTTTCTTACAGCATTGATCAGGTTCCAACCGTTTAAATTCATGTCAGTAGGCAAACTAACGCGGCTCCTTATGCGCTGAAGAGAAGAAAGGGCTTCTGCGGTCTTACTCTGCATGGCACAGGCTTCAGCATGGATCAGCAATACATCGGCGAACCGGAGTATTTTATCATTAAGAGCCGGCAAGCCGTTGGCAGGTCTCTGGGCCTTTGGTATATAATGTTTGCGGCTGAACCTGGCCGACTTGGAATGGTTACCACCTGTCTGATATGGCCGGCCATCGAATTTCGGTGTGTTGGGATCGCCTGCTACCGGTAAGCCATGCCTGTTAATGGTCCATTGAAGCCTGATGCTATCGGCTTCTGATTTAAATGCATTTTCAAGATCACTGGTAATGGAATAATAACCCCATCCGGCATCAGCTGTGGAGTTCACTACTTTCTGAAAATCATTTGTTGGAAGGGCAGGTACCTGCGAAGAGCCATTCTGAATTTCGAAAACGGATTCGATCCCGTTCCTGTAGGCATATCCCCATAAGGTCGCGAAATTTGGTTCCAGGTTATACTCGCCCATGTCTATTACCTGTTTGGCGGCAGTTTCGGATTTCGCCCAGTCTTCCATATATAAATATGTTTTTGCCAGCAGTGTAAGTGCAGCACCTTTTGAAGCCCTGAACCTGTCGGTGACAGGATATTGTGATTTTTTCGGCAATGCATCAGCGCATTCAAGCAAATCGCTGACTATCTGATCGTATATTTCTTTGGAAGTAGAGCGCGGAATATGGGTATTGGGAGGATATATCTTCAATACCAGCGGAACACCACCCCAGTTACGCACAAGATCAAAATAACACCATGCACGCAAAAACTTTAGTTCGGCTATGAATTGTTTTTTATTATTATCATCTATGGTGGAACGCTGGATCCCTTCCATAGTACTATTGAACCGGCCTATACCTTTATACAGATCTATCCAATGAGCTTCATTACGGTCATTGGCTGCGTCGAGTGTATAATGGGCAACCGCATCATAGGTAGGATGGGTTGCCTGATATGTGTTACCTATCCAGGCATTATCAGAAGCTGCTTCCCCGGATAAATACCGCCAGTTAAGTATCTCCCACCAGGTACTGTAATCTATAAAGCGATAAGCAACCTGGATGGAGCTATTGCATTGCTGGAGTGTGGTATAATATTGCGATTCAACAATATTTGGTCCAACAGGATCCTGATCAAGCTTGCTACAACCGGCAGAAGCCATTAGTAGAAAACCAGCCAGTGGAAGTATTAAGAATTTATTATGTTTCATCCGTTCATTTTTAATTTTTATGGTCGAATGGAAAGCCCTGTGAGCATTTCCGTGTGTGTCAAAAGATTTACATGAGCGACTCATACTAGTAAAATTTGAAGATTGATTTTTCGATGGCCGAAAATGCAATTGCATTTTAAGCAGGTTAATACAGTATTACAAGCCTATGTTAACACCAAACAGGTATGATCTTGGGATCAGCATCTGGTAGTTGTCAAGTCCATTGTAGGATATGGTAGAATACCAGGGAACATCCGGATTTAATCCTGAATATTTTGTGACTGTAAATAAGTTTTGTACAGAAGCAAATACACGAATGTTCTTAACGCCTTTGATCAATTGCGCAGGCAACTTATATCCAAGTTGCATCAGGTTGCATCGAACAAAATCACCTTTTTCCAGGAAGAATGCGGACATCTTGGTAAAGTTGCCGTTGAGATCCGTTTTTCTCAGGACAGGGAAACTGTTGGTGCTTCCGGGTCCGGTCCAAAATTGGTTCTCAAATCCCGAAAGAAAATTATAATTAGGTCCGGGCACCATATTCCTTCTGTAATTATTAAAGTTCTTTTGGCCAAAAGCACCATAAAATTCAGTCCTGAAATCAAAACCTCCATAGCTGAGTGTTAGCGTTAGTCCTGCTGTTAATTTCGGATATGGTGATCCGAGGTCTGTAAGATCTTTTGTATCAACTTTACCATCATTATTAAGATCCCTGAATATGATGTCTCCTGCAGTTGCTGATGGCTGCAGACGCTGGCCGTCTTTATTTACATAAGATGAGGCTTCAGCATCGGTCTGGAATATACCATCCATCACATATCCCCACCAGGCTCCCGGCACATGCCCTACGGTTGTCCTTGACCGGTAGGTAGATATGACCTCATTCGCTTCACCTCCGATAATAGGATCAGAGTTCGACAGGTAGTCCACCATACTTTTAAAGTGGCTCAATGTGAGATCAACCCCATATCTTAATTTCTTAGTGAAATTGTCTTTATATCCGACAGATAGCTCCCAGCCCTTAGTGGTCATTTCACCTACGTTTGCATATTGGGTAGCTATATAGCCTTGTGGATAACCAAGGGCGTAGTCCACTTTAACATTCAGTAATAAATTGTTCGGAGTCCTTACATATCTTTCAACGGTTAGATTTAACTTATCATTGAACAAAGCCGCATCCAGTCCCACAGTATAATCCTGTTGTACTTCCCATTTTAATTCAGGGTTATTAATTGAACTCGGAGTATAGCCATTGATCGGACCTCCATTCGCGTCTACATAAGTAATGGCGCCTACATAAGAAATATAATCGCCTACACCTCCTGGTAAGTTGCCACCAGATTTTCCCCAGCTGCCCCGCAATTTCAGGAAGCTGACCGTTTTATTCAGATCCTGAAAAAATGGTTCCTGTGAAATAATCCAGGCTCCTGATACAGATGGGAAATATCCCCACCTGTACAATGGATTTACCAAAGAAGATGCGTCAGCCCGCATCGTACCAGTCAGATAATATTTTTCTTTATAGTTATAACGTAAAGACCCGAAATAGGAAAGCATTTTGCCGAAAGGACCGGCCCCGGGCTGATAACCTCCGCTACCACCCGTAACCAGGTTACCCCCATTTATATAACGAAAGGGTTCCTTGTCGAACGGTATATTTTCCCTGGACGCACTGGTGCTTTTAGTCGCGTAACTATCGTAGCTATGTCCTGCAAGAATATTTACCGTATGTTCTTTTACCGAAATAGTATAATCGGCAGTATTTGTAATTTTGAAACGGCTGTTGCCGGATGTTGATGATGCAACCGCTGTTTTTGCATTATAAGCGTTGGTGGCTAAATAATATTTGGGGGAATAGGTATTCTGCTGTGAAAAATTAGCCGTGGCATCCAATACTGTTTTAATGACAAGGCCCTTCAATGGTTTTATTTCGAGATAAGTACCGAACTGTCCCCCAAAATATTCGCGCTTATCAAAATTAGTTCTCAGACTAAATTCAGGGCTTACTATACCATTAAATGCGGAACGCGAAGGCATACTATAATAAGGATTAAATGCGGTAGGAAAATCCGCGAACACTCCTGTAAATGCGGGTAATGAACTCATTACTTCCTGTTCTGTCCTGAGTGGTTTTACGGTAGGATCCATTGCAAATGCTGGCCAGGTAACATTTAAAGGGGCAAATGGATAATTTTCATACCGGGGCGAAAAACTAATACCCGTTTTAATTACCTTATTGACATCCCAATCCACATTTAAACGTGCCGTTATTTTCTTCCACTCTCCGGCTTCCTTGCCCGCATAAGAATTTTCTCCATAATACCCGATGCTTGCGAAAACAGACAGGCCTTCCCTTCCACCGGTAATACTCAGATTGTGATTTTGTTTTGTACCCTGGCCAAAAGTCTGATCCCAGTAATTAGTGTTGCTAAGGCTGCTGGCATCAGGAAAAGGAGCAGGAGTTCCGCTATTGGAGGCTATCTGATTCATAACACCTGCATACTCCCTGGCATCCGCTATTTTTACTTTTGGAGAATACGTTAACCCCAAAGAAGATTGCAGATTGATCGATGGTGCTCCTTTACCACGTTTGGTTGTGATCAGTATTACACCTTGTCCGGATCTGGCGCCATAAATAGAAGAAGCGGAAGCGTCTTTTAATACATCCATGCTTACGATATCCATTGGATTGATCGTATTCATATTATTATACCCGATCTCCATACCATCTACAATGACCAGAGGATTAGTATTGCCCGTAATACTGCTCAGACCGCGGACCAGTATTCTGGGTTGAGCTCCCGGACTGCCGTCGCTGGCCATTACCTGCACACCAGCCAGTTTGCCCTGTATGGCAGTAGCTACGGTACCTGTAGAATACGGCTCAATATCTTTCGCCGATACAGAAGAAATGGAAGTTGTTACATTTTTTCTCGCTGTGGTTTGATAGCCGATCACCACCACATCATCCAGCTGTCTGCTATCCGGATCGAGTGATTCAGAAATAAAAGTCCTGCCACGGACGGGGATTTCCCTGGTTTTATACCCTATAGAGGAAATGACCAGCGTTGCGTTGGCCGGCGCATTAATGGAGAATTCCCCTTTTTCACTGGTCATCGTTCCAGCGGTACCGCCTTTGATTTGTATAGCAATATTTGCAAGAGGAACATTATCCTGTCCGGTGATCCTACCGGTTACAAGAGAACTCTGTGAAAAACAAACATGCTGAAATAAAAGGAAAAGAACCCATACTAAGTGAAAGGATTTTTTCATATGCAATCGTTTTGATAGTCGTTCAGTAATCGTCGTTGAGTAACACCCGCAAATATTGCATATAGACCTGTCGAAGCCAATAGAATTTCTTATGGAAATGATGGATTATATTATTGTTGAAGGTTTTTGAATACGTTATCTTCCGAATTGGCAATGCATGGAGAATTTATACACGGCGCTGTTAATGACATTTATTACAGCGCCTGACAATCCATGAAATCATTGATGGTTAAGGGTTTCACGGTACAATCTACATATAGCTTTGTTTAGCCAATTATTCCAGGCAGAATAAAGGCCCCATCAAGGAGCTCATTTGCTGGATTTTATTATTATTACATACAAAACAGGTCTATGCTCAGGAAAAAAGAGGGCTTTGAAGGTCAGCGCGCTATTGTTCTCCCCAGAAAGATCGTTTCTGAACTATGCGCTGATCATCCCGTAATAAAAGAAGCTTATGTTACAGATATCGGATACTATCCAAAAGCAAAATATCACTTCCGTCAAAGGCTCCATGGTATTGACCAGCATATTCTCATTTATTGTATGGAAGGCAGAGGCACTGCGCAGATAGGTAAAAAGAAATATCCGCTTACTCCAGACAGCTTTATCATTATTCCGGCGGGCAGTCCGCATAGTTATTCCGCCGATGAAAAAGACTCCTGGACGATCTACTGGATGCATTTCAAAGGCCTTACTGCAAAGGCAATCGTGAATAATATACTTCAGCAATTCAACGGACATCTGGGCACTATCACTTTTCAGCAAAAAAGGATAACCCTGTTTGAGGATATGTATGCAAGTTTTGAAAGAGGTTATGGCAATGACAATCTCTGTTATGCCAATATGTGCTTATGGCATTTTTTATCATCATTCCTATATGATGACAGATTCAACAGATCCGAAAAAAAACTGAGTAATGATGTGGTGGAATTATCAATTAATTATATGCAGCAAAACCTGTCAGAGATGCTGACCCTTGCTAACATCGCTCAGTCAGTTAATCTATCCGCCTCACATTATTCATTCATCTTCCGGAAAAAGACCGGCTTCTCCCCCGTTGAGTATTTCAATCACCTGAAGATCCAGAAAGCCTGCCAGTTCCTGATCTTCACCGATCTCCGCGTTAAGGAAATAGCTGATAAACTGGGCATGGACGATCCTTATTATTTTTCAAGGATGTTCAATAAATTAATGGGGTCATCTCCGGTCCATTACCGTTCGAAAAGAGGTCTGTAGCTGTACCGGGATAACCAATATTCTATACGCCGTTACCGCAGATGAAATAAATGCAGGTGCAACTGAAAGCATTAAAAAGTTTATATTTATGGAAGGCACGGGGCAGGTATACATCGGGAATTGTTACAGCGGACACATGCCGATTCGAACAAATTAAAAATCAAAACTAATGAGAAAATTAATTTTACTATTTCTCGTCTTCAACATCGTATGTACTTCAGGGTTTACACAAACAAGTACACTCTCAAAAAAGATTAAGCCAACACTTATTGAAACCGACCCTTCGATCGCTGGCTATTCCAAAGAAAGACTGCAACGTATCGATCAAACGATTCAGGAATATGTAGACAAGAAATGGATCGCCGGGGCAACTGCTATCATTGTACATGATGGAAAAATTGTGTACTACAAAGGGATCGGGCATGACGATATTGAAAAGAAGACACCATTAAAAAGAGACGCCATCTTTCGCATTGCCTCACAAACAAAAGCAATCACAAGTACTGCCGTGATGATTCTATACGAAGAAGGAAAGTTTTTGCTGGATGATCCCATTTCAAAATACATTACGGAGTTTGCAAAACCTAAAGTATTGGATAAGTTTAATGAAGGTGATTCTTCATACACTACAGTTCCGGCGAAAAGAGAAATATCCATCCGGGACCTGCTTACACATACTTCGGGTATCGACTATCCGGAAATTGGCAGCAATAACATGAAAGCTATCTATGCCAAAGCTGATATTCCAAGTGGCCTCGACGCAAAAGATAAAACACTCGGAGCAGAAATACGAAAACTGGGTTCATTACCATTAGTACATCAGCCAGGTGAAAAATTTACCTACGGCTTAAACACCGATGTACTGGGCTATCTGGTAGAGGTTTCATCGGGTATGACGCTGAGTGAATTCTTTGCCAAAAGAATATTCGAACCACTTGGAATGAAAGACAGCTACTTCTATCTTCCCACGTCTAAATTCAACCGCCTTGCAACATTATATACAGAGGACTCTTTAAAGCATCCTGCCAAAGTTGCTGAATCGGTCAATAACATTCGCCTAAATTATCCGAAAACCAATGGCACATACTATTCAGGAGGAGCCGGACTATCATCTACCATGTACGACTATGCGATTTTTATGCAGATGTTTTTAAATGGAGGAGAATATAATGGTAAGAGAATCTTGTCGGGGAACAGCGTACGCATGATGACAATGAATCAGCTTGGCGATCTTAGCGACGAAACTTTCGAATTTGGGTTGGGATTTGGCATAACTACCGAAAAAGGAAGCACAAAATCTCCCTTAAACAAGGGAGCTTTTGAATGGGGCGGTTATTTTGGAACTTCCTATTGGGCTGATCCCAAAGAAAATATAGTAGCGCTTATTATGACGCAACAGGTCCCGAATAGTCATAATGATCTTGGTGAAAAGTTTAAGGTGCTGGTGTATCAGGCGTTGAAATAAAATATCTGGCTGTTAGTGGCAGGTGTTAAACGAATAAATAGCCATTCGACTGCATATATTCAAATGGCACATAAATGGTAACAGACTCATTTAAAGTGAGAATACATATGGTTCGTGTCTTTACGGCATTATTGCAAAAAGAGACAATAGCGTTTCGTGGCTTGAGACATCAGACATCTACGAGAAAGATGTTTCTGGAAAAAATCCCGAAGAATTTCTTAAAACAATAGACTGCTATATAATGGGGTCTCGGAAATACGAACACGCATTGGAACTTTCAAAATCTTATGGGTGGGGATATGGAAACACTCCGACAATTGTAGTAACCAGCAGAATCCTGCCGGCTGACAGGCAGAACATTGACGGAACTCCTTTTTTTGATCATATCGAACAAGAGCAAGCGTTACACTTAAAAGACGTAATAGCCTACAAAAATGGAATGGTGGAACTTTGTTATGAGATAAGAAAAGAATAGGAAGTGGTCTCATCAAATAGAGTTATGACTAATTATTTCATTTTTTACCTTTAAATCCAACCTCTAAGTATTAAATTATCCAAATGGAATATCACGAATACAAGCCTCATTGGCATTTATCCGGCTATATAGAGTGCTACTGGTACGCATACTCTGACAGACCTCCTTTCAGGGAAAATGAAAGTCTTATTCCGGATGGAACAGTGGAGCTTATGTTCAATTTTGGGGAAAATTATTTCCAGGTAAAGGACAATGAGAAAGTAGAAGTCAAAGGATCTCATATTATTGGTATCCGTAAAAAATCATTGACAATTTCACAGACAGGAAAACAGCACTTTTTTTGTATCCGTTTTAGATTAGGAGGCACATATCCATTCTTTAAACTGCCTGTTTATTTGTTTGCAAACGAATTCTATACTTTAACTGAGTTGTTTGACAATCAATTGAACGAGTTGGAAGAGAAACTTTATTGTGCGAGAGACAATCAAACAAGAGTACTACTGACAGATGAGTATCTGCTTAAAAAACTTCAATATCAAAATGAGGATTTTCTGTTCACCGTAAAGTGTATGCCCATAATTCTCCGGAGTGGCAGCGTATCTAAAACAGCCGGCGATCTTAATGTGAATTATAAAATGCTTGAGCGAAGGTTTAAAAAAGTATTTGGAATTTCACCCTCGGAACTGATCAAAATTAACAGGTTTAATAATGCAGTGCTGTCAATGTATTCATGCAAACATCTTACATTAACCAGCATTGCTCATTCGTGTGGATATTTTGATCAGTCGCACTTTATACGTGAATTTAAGCAGCTTACCAATTTTACTCCCAAAGAATTTCTGAAAGAGCAGTTTACCATCGTACAGGTAATACAGCCGGCCCTTGCTGAGAGAATGTCTAAATCGTACAATTTTTAAAAAGTATTGTTTTGCAATTTTGTATGAAAAATCGAAATCAATGGCAACTAAATCAGTAAAACTCATTCCTTATTTAACTTTTGAAGGCAATTGTGAAGAGGCGCTGACTTTTTACAAACATATTATTGGTGGAGAAATTAATGTCGTGAACCGTTATGATAACCCGGCTATGAATGCACCTAAGGATTACTGGAACAAAATTCTACATGCGCGATTAGAGTTTAACGGTGCCGTCATCTATGCCAGCGATACTTTCCCCGGTAAGAATACACGGAAAAATAGTGGTGATGTTTCTCTTTCTTTAATCCTACATGATCTTGAAAAGGCAAACCAGATATTTATATTATTAGCTGAAGATGGTCGTATTCATTTCCCATTCGGTAAACAGTTTTGGGGCGACTGGCATGGGAGTCTTACCGACCGTTATGGCTTTAACTGGAACATCAATTTTGAGGAAGGAACAGATGTTTAAAAAAAGCATTGTTGTTTAAGGAAAGAACTGATGTTTAAGTTACAGACTGATGAGAAGAAATAATTGAGATCAGACAGACAAAAATATGAATAAATTAAAGGCAGGCAAACCGGGAGCTAAAGTTCTTAAAGCAATCCATATCTTTTGCATAACACTGTGGATTGGAGGATTATTAACCTGGGTGCCTTTGACGACCACAATGCCACTAAAAGATTTAACGGCAACACATATTACCTATCTGAACCTCAGATCGATAGCATGGAACGTTATCGGATGGGGCGGTATTGGCAGCTTTGTAACCGGATTATTAAACGGCTTGCTTACTTCGTGGGGGTTGTTTAAACATACCTGGATCAAAACAAAGCTGATCTTAACTATAGCAATGATATTATTCGGAATGTTTTATACGGAGCAAAAAATGCTATCCAACATCCGGCTGCTTGATACCGGTAATCCAAAGGTTTTGGAGACGTCCCTGTTTCTGGCTAACCATGGGGCCATACAAGCAGTGGTGCCGATTCAATTGATAGTATTTTTCGTTATAGTTCTTATATCTGTATTTAAGCCGTGGATGAAAAGTGATATTTGATTCTGTGAATCCATTGAAATGGCTTTACCGAAACGTATTTTTGGAAAAACAACTGGCTCACCATGCTTGCATACACCCTGCTTTTTATTGGAAAAGAATCTTCCGCTATTTTAGGGTGGGTTGGCTCAATTGCCTATTTGACGGCTTATTTGTTGCTTGCCCTCAAGAAGCTGATTGCTTCAATAATTTAAGCAATGAATAATCAGCAATGCATCTATTTTTATAACAGTTAAAGCCGATCTTTTTCAAAATATAGTATCTATGAAAAAATACTGGACAACGCTGCTAATGATAGCTATGGCGGCAGGAAGTTTTGCACAAGGCAGGAAAGTGGTTTTTGTGATCGTGGATGGTATTGCCGCCGATGTCATCGAGAAGCAACCAACGCCTTTTTTGGACGATATTGCAAAAGCGGGGCGGATACACAAGAGCACACGTTGGTGGCGAAAAAGGAGGATATTCGCAAACGCCGACTATCTCTGCGGTGGGATACAACTCACTGCTGACAGGTACATGGGTCAACAAACACAACGTGTGGACAATGATATCAAAGCGCCGAATTATAATTACTGGACCCTATTCCGTTTTTTAAAGGAACAATTTCCGCAAAAGAAAACAGCTGTCTTTTCCAGTTGGGAAGATAACCGCACTAAACTTGTAGGCGAGAACCTTCCGGCGATAGGCGCGATTAAACTAACTCATCATTTTGATGGATTGGAATTGGACACCAGTCATTATCCCCATGACCGCAACCGTGATTTCATGCACCGGATAGATGAAGCTGTTGTTGAGAATGCGGTAGATCTGATCAGGAAAGAGGCTCCGGATACCGTTGACCGGCGCGCTTTCAGCTACAGATCCGCAGGCCGTTGTTACAAATGGAAAATTAAAGGTTAATTGGAAAGCTGTTTCATCAGACGGCGATGCAAAGATCTAGTTAACCACCACAAACCGGTTCAAAGATGGAGGCCGGGATGAATATGTTCTGGTTGCCACTGTGCCCGTGTCAAAACAAGAGGCAGTGATCGATATTACTGATAAAAATTCGCCGTTCTATAAAGTTGTTATCGAGACGAAAGGAAATTTTCTGAACAGATGAGTGATCGTGAAATAGCCCGGGATCAATGGTCGATAGTGCGCCATTGCATACCGTCCGGCTTATCAAAGCCCAGGCAATTGGCTGCCCATTCAAGTTCTATGGCAATAAGTTTTTTAAACACGTTCTTCAACCATTGGGGCATTGACTGATCTTCAATTAAACGCCTGATGAGTACTGCACACCCTAAAGATGCTTCGCTTCCACCATCGGGTATAACCTCATAAGGGTCCGGTCCTCCTTCCAAATACAGTGTGGGAAGAAGAGTGGACAGATCGTGACGACCATTGCCTCGGGCTGCATGACTCCAGTCCACAAATATTATTTGTGAATCTACAAAACAGATATTATCGCTACGGACGTCCCCGTGGACGAGGTGGTCGCCTGTCACATCAACGTTTTTTTCGGCGTCAATCAGTGCACCTATCGACCTGTTGAGCCATTGCTCTGAACATAACTGAAGGCTTAAAAATGATGCCGGATCATCAGCAATTTCTGACCAGAAGGAGGTCCTTTGATTCTTTAGTTCCCGGATTGGCAAACCTGTTTTGAAAGATGAAAGTTCCTTAAGTCCGTTAAACAGCAGATCAATGTCTCCTTTCCGCCAGGTAACGCCTGCATGGCTCGCCGGCCAATATGCCTTACTCAGGTCCTCCATTATTAGTACCGGTCGGATTCCAGGTTGATCGAGCCAGCCAATAATATGTGGCATAAAATTTCTCTCCCTGAATGACAATACAAGATGTTCAGTACGTAGCCATTGTTCGGTTTGTTCATCCGTTGCGGCTTTAACAAAAACACTATGATTGTTTTCCATTTGCACAGAAAATCTGAGTGCTGATGACAGTCCGCAATCGGGCACTGTCCAATTGATCGATCTTTTACCCATCGCATTTTCCAAAAGATCCCGCAAGTATTGTGGCGGAGCAGTTTCGCTATTTTTCATCATAGAAGGTTGCGCTGGTTATAAGATAAGATCTGAGGAGAAGCTAAAGTACATAAAGATGTGGCACCTCAGGAGAAAAATAATACGCGTTTGTCTGCAGCACTTGAAAAATGTGTCGGTATTGACCCTTAAAAGAGTCGTCTTCACACACCATTTGAGTTTGACAAAGGCTCTAGCTTTATAAAAAATATCATTGCTCATAAATCAAATCGAAAAAAATGAGAAAGCTAAAATTACAGATGGTCATTTCAATTGACGGCTTCGCAAAAGGTGACTATAGCGGAGCCAATATCAAATGGGACAAAAAAGCGTGGCAATTTTGTATAGACAACCTCAAAAATGTTGACAATATTTTGATTGGACGAAACACTGCTGAAGATTTCATTCCACATTGGAAAGGAGTTGCGAATAATCCGAAGGACAGTGACTACAAAATAGGAAAGCCATTGACTGATATTCCAAAAATTGTATTTTCAAAGAAACTCAGGACCAGGACGTGGGACAATACAACAATCGCAAAAGGAGACATTGTAAAAGAAATAAAAGCGCTGAAAAGAAAAAAGGGTAACGACATGATTGTATATGGTGGATGTTCATTTGTTTCATCATTGATCAAGCACGGTCTGATTGATGAATATTTTTTACTTGTAAACCCTTTTGCTTATGGAAGTGGCGAGCCAATTTTCAGCGCTTTAAAAAATAATCTAAAGTTGAATCTTGAAAAATGCACCCCATTTCCTTGTGGGATAGTTCTTCTTCACTACAAACAAATACGGAAATGAGCCGGTTTCTTTAACTTTATTAAGCATTTGTCAATATATTCCATCACATTTAAAATCTAAAGAAATGGCTATGCAGAAGGTTTTTCCGCATTTATGGTTTGATAAAGAGGCTAAGGAAGCTGCAACGTTTTATACTTCATTTTTTCCAGATTCGAAGATTATCAATGCTAATATGCTCCACGATACGCCTTCAGGCGATGCCGAAGTGGTTACTTTTGAACTCTGGAATCAAACATTTATGGCGATCAGCGCGGGTCCGCTGTTTAAGTTTAATCCATCTGTTTCATTCATGGTGAACTTTGACCCACTGCTGTTCGGGTCTTCGTCCACAACGGAAAAGGATGTAAGGGAAAAGATAGATATGCTCTGGAACAAACTGGTTGAAGGCGGTACAGTCCTTATGCCTATTGACAAATACCCTTTTAGTGAGCGCTATGGTTGGCTGCAGGACAAATACGGCTTATCGTGGCAGTTGATTCTTACCAATCCTGAGGGTGAGCCGAGGCCAGCAATAGTACCCTCTCTTTTGTTCGTGGGCAGCAACTGCGGCAAAGCAGAGGAAGCGATTAACTTTTATCTCTCGGTTTTTAAGAACTCAAAAATGGGGGGAATTTATCGCTATGGTAAAGACCAGAAACCAGATAAAGAAGGCACGGTTATGTTCGCAGATGTTATGCTTGAGAATACCTGGTTTGCTGCTATGGACAGCGCGCACGATCATAAATTTGAATTCAATGAGGCTATATCTTTTATTGTAAGTTGCACCGGTCAGGATGAAATAGATTACTACTGGAAAAAATTATCTGCGGATCCGCAGTCCGAGCAATGCGGATGGCTCAAGGATAAGTATGGTGTTTCCTGGCAGATAACACCCATTGAGATGAATGAAATGATGAGTAAAGGATCACGCGGGCAGATTGACCGGCTTACTCAGGCATTCCTGCCGATGAAGAAACTGGATATCGGTAAATTGAAAGAGGCATATGAAGGCAGATAAGGTAATAAAGCAACCATAAAGATAAGCTCATTGAATAATGTGTATGGCGCAAAGAAACGAAGAATCTAACGTAGCAGTTATCATTCTAAACTCCTAAAATATAATAACATGAATGTTCTTACTATTATCGTTCTCGTGATTGTTGCAATCATCACATTGATTTTAATCGTCGCTTTATTTGTGCGGAAACATTATAGTGTTAAACGTGAAATCATCATTAACAAACCGATTTCGGAAGTCTTTAATTATATAAGGTTTCTGAAAAATCAGGATTACTATAGTAAATGGGTTATGACAGATCCCGCTATGAAGAAGACTTTTACCGGAACTGATGGACAACCCGGATTTATATATGCCTGGGATGGAAATAAAAAAGCAGGTAAAGGTGAAGAGGAAATAAAAAAGATAAATGACAATGAGTATATTGATATTGAGGTCCGCTTCGAAAGACCGTTTGCCGCAATTGCAAATACGCCGTTCAAAACAGAATCTGTTTCAGGCACTCAGACCAGGGTGATATGGGGAACGAGCAGCCAGATGAAATATCCAATGAACATTATGCTTGCCTTCATGAATATAGAAAAGATGCTTGGTAATGATCTTCAAATAAGCCTGCATAATCTCAAAAACATTCTTGAAAAATAATTCCGGACTTCCATTCGGGAGGTACAAAAAGAGGATGCTTCTGTTTGTCGCTGATTTTGCCTATTTATGATACAGTGTTCCCTTAGAGTGCATCCGGGCAAAATAGGCTCCAAACAGAAGCATCCTCTTTTTGTACCTCCCGAATGGAAGTCTTAAAGCAGGTTACGGCTTTTTATCTTTTCAAATGAGATGCTAGTTGTTTTACAAACTCTTTGGGTTGATCCACCCATAAAATATGTCCTGCATTTTTGATTATGCTGAGCCTGGTCCGGGGGGCTTCGCTTACCCATTTTTTTACCAGGCCATTTCCAAAATCCAGAAAGTCATGATCACCTGTTATGATGCTGACGGGATAGGACTGACTTTTAAATTCCTTCACAAAGTTCCAACCAGTTGCCGGATAAGTTTTAGCCGTTAATCCAAATACATTGGCTTTATAAATAGCTCTTCCACCCATCATTTCGGGCCATTTACGGATGTCGTATAGCATTCGTTTAAAAAGATCGATACGATACTTTATGGTTTCTTCCCTGGAAGAGAGTTCCGGTGTTTTCCTGAGCAGGTTATATTTTTCTAACTCCCTCGTCACTTCGGGCCTGTTGAGAAATTGCTGCGTCGCTGCATATTCCTGCTCTGCTAAATTCTTTTCGTCTGCAGGTATGGGGCTTTTAAGCGGGGCAGGCGCCAGTAATATCAATTGCCTGATATTAGCAGGATATTTTTTCGCATAAGCGCTTGCCAGTACGGCGCCCATGGAATGACCTACAATGTTGAGCTTGTCTATGTTCAACTCTTTACGAAGTCGCTCTACATCTTCAATATGCTGATCGAAGCTGATCAGCGAATCGGGGAACGGCGACCTGAGGGAGCCGCGCTGATCGTAAAATATAAAGTGAAACTGATTCTCCAGATCGGATACGGCACTTACTAATTCGCTATGCTCGCCACCCCAGCCACCATGTAACATGATAACAGTGTCACGGCCTTTGCCAAACTCACGAACGTACAACTGCGGGTCATTTTGCCAATTGCCGGTATAAAGAAACCAATCCTTTAGGGCAGGTAATTTTTCTTGCTTGACATTCGCACTTGTATGCCGCAGACTCTGACTTTGGAGTGTCATTGAAAAGAAATAGCAGGAAGCAGTTATTATAAGTTTCTGGAAAATTGTCATCTGGTGTAGCGTTGGTAATGATTATATGACGAATAAAAAGAGTTCCTTCGTACGGCTTCTAAACGCATGCCATATTTGTAAGCTGTTAATAGTCAGTATTCATCGTGAGGGACATACGCAGCAAAAATGTTCGCAATCATTACAGCGTGTGCGGATTTGTTACAGATATTACTATTTTTCCTTTATGTTCTCCTTTACCAAACAACCTGAATGCATCAGAAAGTTCATGTAACTGGTAAGAGCCATTTATAACAGGTTTGATTTTACCAGCTTCGAAAAAGTTGTTTATATAAAGCAGATCCTTGTTTGTTTTCAGTGCAACGATACGTAAATGCTTTTTGTTGATCAGTGAAATCAAGGGTCCCAAAAATAAAGCCTGGAGAAGGCGAGACAACGAACCACCTACTGTGACGTAAACGCCATTGCGACTTAATACACGTATATAATCGAACATGGAACGATTCGTCTTAACATCCAGGATAGATCATAACACTGAAGATTTTTAGTGAAATCCTCTTGTGTATAATCAATAATATGATCAAAGCCTATTGACCGCAACATATCCAGTTTACTCGTGCAGTCTACACCAGTTACTTCAACGTCGCATAATTTAGCAATCTGCACTGCAAAAGTGCCAACACCCCCCTCCTGCTCCATTGATCAATAACTTTTTCCCCAGGCGAATATTTCCTTTGTCAATAAGGCCCTGTACAGCCAGCATTGCTGCCTGTGGTATTGCTGCCGCTTCTTCGAAACTCATACCGGAAGGTTTCAACGCCAGTTTTTCTTCACCGGCACATATATACTCAGCAAAACCGCCCCATTGGCCACTTAAATCACCATATACGTTATCTCCCGTTTTAAACTTAGTTATATTTTTACCGACTGATTCAATTTGACCCGCAATATCAGAGCCCAATGTTTTTCTCTTCGGTTTCGTAAATCCATTCAACAGACGATTTATTAAGTCGCCACGAAGAAGACCCCAATCCCAATCATTTATTGATACTGCATAAATTTTTATTAATACTTCGTTGTCCTTCGGAGCAGGTTTTTCTATTTCTTTGATCTGCAGAACTTCAGGGCCTCCGTATTTTGCATAGATAACTGCCTTCATTTTATCTGGGGTTTATTTAAAAAATAATGCAAAATGGTTGAGCCTTATTCCCAAATCTTCGGAAAGGCATTGGCGTCGTAAGGAGTGTTAATTATAGTTGACTAAATATACTAAATAAAGATTTCATCTTTCGTTTGATTGCCAGTTCGAAATGCAACAACCGCTACTGCAGGAACCTTAAAAAATCGTTATCATCTTTAACAATAAACAGGCAGTATAGAAAGAAAACGATTCTTAATACTGCCTGTTTTACTGCATCCTCATGATGACGGTATTTTTTCCTTTATCTTTTTACCTTACCTGAAGACTATCCAGCATTTTTCGGGCAAATGCATTATCAGGCGCTATTTGCAGAGCCTGGCTATAATATTCGCGGGCCTTTTCTTTTTCACCCTTCCTGAAATAGGTGTGGCCCAGATTATTCCAGGGTTCTGGCTCCTGCGGATATAGCAGCGTATTCAGCCTGAAAACCATAGCAGCTTTAACTGTTTCCTGCGCAGACTGCAGTACCGAGCCCAATGAGTTCAGCTCTGCCACATTTTTGACCAAAGGTTTTATTTTTACAACAAGCCCTTGCAGGTCAGCGCTGGTATCTGATAAATAGCCGTTTTGCAACAAGGGTAGTAAATAAGCGCCTGCTTTGTAGTTTGGCGTATAGGCCTCACCGTTAAGGATAGACATCATATCTTTTTCCAGCGTAGTCACGGGGTATTCAACAATCCTGCCTATCTCCGAATACGTATCGCCCTCTTTGTTCTCACTGATGATTAAAGTGGGCACACGAAAAATGTTTTTACCCCGCTCTTCGTGAGTTGGACTTGCCTTGTATAAAGGATGGCGATAGTCTAACAGCACCAGCCGTATCTTGTTTGCCGGTACTCCACAGTTGTCCAGTATTTTCAACATACGCGGTACTTCACGGCGGCTGTCACCACACCATGTCCCGAAGAATATATCTATCTTTTTTGTCCGCCATAATTGGCGGAGGCTGTTTGCTGTCGCTGTATCAACCTTATAACCGTTATAGATAGAATCAAACCACTGCCGGTTGGGTGGCAGTTGCAAAGCAGAGCGGGCCTGCACGCCTAATAACAATTCATTTTCATTTGGCACAGCTGATGGGGTTGTATTTTTTGATATAGATGGTGTGGCTGTATTTTTTTGTGCGGGTAAAGAACGTTGTTGCCGGATATTGCAACCGGTCATCAGGATCAATCCTGCCAGGCAGGTGATATATAGAAATAATGATTTCATTTTCATAAAAAATGTTTGAATGACGAAGCATGCACGCATACGCATAGTTATGATCTGCAGGAAAGGCAGATACCTGTTATGCGGCATGGAGAATATTTGTTTAAAACGATATCAGCAGGAAGAAATGCTGCGGGGAGGACGGAAAAAACCATATGCATAGCGAAAAGCATAAAGCTCCCGTATGTTCCGGAAAGTAAGAGCGGAGGCCGAAATTATGACAGTCATCATGGGTTGCAGTTGTGTTGTCACATAGTCCTGTTGCCCGGCTGTTTGCGGAGCTTTGTGTATCTGGTCCCCTGGCGTATCCTCATCAGGGGAATAAGCTAAATAACGGAGACATTCACAGTATTCGACACCGTTGACAGACTGACCGGTAATTGTTGCTGCGTATATTTTAATGGTGCAGTGCAGGTATCCTGTAAGCCGTATGGAAAAATCCAGGCATAAGGTTATAAGGAGTAATATGGAGATGAATGATCTCAAGATGGCCAGTAAATATAAAAATTAAATCTGGTATTCTTTTGCCAGGGTAATCAGCTCAACAACATTGCTGACATTGAGTTTCCGGAAGATGCGGAATTTGTGTGTGGAGACGGTGGAAACCTGAAGATTCGCCAGAGTGCTGATTTCTTTGGTTGTTTTACCCAGTATCAGGAAAGCTAAAATATCCATTTCTTTAGCTGATAACCCTTCAAATGGATTATTGTATGTGGTTATATTCTCTGGTATACCGGCCCATATTTTTTCATCTAGATATATCTGGCCGCGAAGCAGAGTATTTACGGCTGTCAGTATCGCCGGGCTTTTTGCTTCTTTCGACAAAAAACCCTTTACTCCTGCCTTCAACAATTTGCCTT
>Ga0193752_1001438_pt1 | contig 19793 bp, 17 predicted proteins | sample H1c1metaG_FD_144924 | JGI IMG/M metagenome (GOLD analysis project Ga0193752, IMG submission 144924) | Soil microbial communities from a riparian zone of the East river system, Colorado, United States - H1c1 | ecosystem: Environmental > Terrestrial > Soil > Riparian zone | place: USA: East River...
GTCTCGACACCCACCGGCTCCACCGCCTACAACCTCTCAGCCGGCGGGCCTATCGTTTACCCCTCGATGAACGCGATCGTGCTCACACCCATCTGCCCGTTCACGCTGACAAACCGCCCGATAGTCATCCCGGACGATGCCGCGATCGAGCTTAAATTAAAGAACGAGAACGAAGGCGTGGTGCTTACTCTCGATGGGCAAACCGGCTATCCGATGCAGTCCGGCGACCGCGTGCTGATCCGCAAAAGCCGAACGACCTTCAACCTCGTCCAGCCTCCGAACAGAAACTATTTCGACGTGCTAAGAAACAAGCTCCAGTGGGGCCGGTAGCAACCGATGCAGAAGCCCGCGCGTCAGCAAGGGCGTTCTTTGCAGAAAGCGCGCATTTTTTATCTAGACTCCATTCGGAACGATTCCTGCGCCCGCGCCGTAAAATTAAAGTCCGATATTTGCCCGTCCACAAACAGCTGAGACGCCAGGTTGAAACGGTATCGCTTGGCTGCTATTGAAACGTTGTAGAGCCTGCCCGCAGGTATGGCTTCGATCTGGTAATAGCCGAACTGGCCCGTTTGTCCCGCGTACTGTTCTCCCCATGGCCCCGTAAGCGTAACGATGGCGTTCCGGATCGGGGTGCCGTTCGCATCCGTCACCCGTCCGAGTATCGCCCCCATGGCAGCGGCCGTCCGGTAAAGGGTAACGATATTGTCCGCCGGGCGGCGTACGATGATCTGGCCGTTCCCGATATCGTTCTCGTACTGCATTTCTATTCCGCCGTTAGTCGCGATTCCCAGCACGCTGTTCGTGCCGTCCAACGGTCCCCGCGTTCCTACCGAACCGTTTCCGCGTGTGATCGCACCGCTGTCGCTCGCGCCGAAAGAAGGTGATCTCACGATATAATTACCGTTTGAAAGAGGGCTGACCATGTAGGATCCAACCCCGTCGCCGCTCAAAACACCGGTCAGCGAATTCGCCTGGCTTACCGTACCGTTTATGCCGGTAGTGCCTCCACCCCACGTAACCGCCCCGACCTCCCCGTTAAAACCGGGTGTGCAGACAACATAGTTTCCATTTATAAGGGGAGTGATCCCGCAGCCGGCGCTTAGCTGGTGTCCCGGTGCGGGCCCGGTAAGGGCGTTGGCCGTAGTGATCGCGCCGGTAATTCTCGTATTTCCATTACCCCACGCCACGGCCCCCGCGTTCCCGTTCCAGGTCGGGCTGCCTGCCACATAATTCCCGTTGTGAAGAGCGGCGGCCGTTAGCCCGGCCCTGTCGCCTTGTGTCGTTCCTACCAGCGAGTTTGCCGCTGAGACCGGGCCTGAAGCACCGATATGACCGTTACCCCAGGTCACCGCGCCGGCCCCTTCTACGCCCGCGTTGTTCCAAAAGGTGCTTCTCACAATATAATTCCCGTTCGAAAGAGCAACCACGCCATAATCGCCGACCTTATCGCCTGTCGTAGAACCCACGAGGGAATTCTGAGGCGTCACGCTGCCCGTGATTCCGATAATGCCGTTTCCCAAGGTTACCGCACCCGCGTTTAACGTCTTGCCGTTTCTCCAGTTCGGGCTTACTACCACATAATTGCCGTTCGTCAGCGGAAATACGCCGCCATCGCCCAGCCGGTCGTTCGCTTTCCCTATCAGTGAATTCGCTGCCGAAACGACCCCTGTCCTTCCGAGGTAGCCGTTACCAAGCGTTATGGCGCCTCTCATTGTTTCCTTGCCGATCGCTGAATATTGGCTCACGACCACATAATTTCCGCTTGCAAGGTCCACTATCTTGCCGCCCACCTGGTTGAATGCCGCCGTCCCTATTATTGAGTTGCTTTCCGTGATGTTTCCGATAACACCCGTATTCATGCTGCCCCATGTTGCCGCCCCGGCAGAAACCTGATCGCCGTTATGCCACAGAGGGCTCCCGACCACATAATTGCCGCTATCGAGCACCTTCACACCTCCGCTCCCGACGCTATCGCCCGATACTAAGCCGATAAGAGAATTGAATGACAATACAGGGCCAACCACCGCCACACTGCCTGTGCAAAAGGAAACGGCCCCCGCATTCGAAATAGAGCCGTTATCAAATTCAGGGCTCGCTACTGCGTAGTTTCCGTTCGGCATGGTATGTATGCCGCCGCTGGCCACCTTATCTCCCATGTGTGTTCCGACCAATGAATTCGCCGCCGAGATAACACCTGATACACCTATCTCATAGTTTCCGAGCGTTACAGCGCCAGCGTCGGCCTCCGCGCCGTTGTCCCAGTCAGGATTCTTAACCACATAGTTGCCGTTTGCGAGAAGCACTACGTTCTCCACCTGCATATCGTTCGTCTGGCTTCCGACCAGCGAATTTTCCGGCGAAACCGATAACGGGCATCCCGCCTCGTAAGTGCAGAATGTTACGGCACCCGTGTCCGTGATCGCGCCATTGTCCCACGAGCGGCTCGAGATCACGTAGTTCCCGTTGCTCAAAACATAAATGCCCGAATTGCCCAAATCGTCGCCGGTCGTACCGCCTGTAAGAGAGTTCTCCGCGGTCACCGCTGCCGGGCACCCGGTAGAGTGGCTGCATACCGTAATAGCGCTTACGTCCGCCGCCGTCTCGCCATCCCAATCCGGGCTTAATACGAGAAAATCGTTGATCAAAAGCCGCACGAGTCCGCCGCTGCCGATCTTGTCGCCAGCCTTACTGCCCACCATCGTGCTTATGAGCTGCCGGGTTGTCCCGTTATACATGTACACCGCGCCGGCATCGGGCAAGTCCTTCCCGGCATCGAAACCCGGGTCGGCGATGACAATATTTCCGTTCGGCAGCGCAAGTGAGAACGCGCCGAACCGCTCGCTGCCCTCGGGCCCGTGAATGTCGATACTCTGCGAACGCGAGGCAACAACAAACAAAAAGAGGAAAACAAAAACTGATAGAGTATTTTTAAGCATGAATATCGATCTCCTGTATAGGGCACTGAACGAGAGCGAACCCGTACCGCTCCAGTCAAATGCACGGATCCCATAAAACTCTTTATTTACAAGGAGTTTGGTAAAAACTATCTATACCACGCAGGGGCTGGAGGAATGTTGCACAAAAATTTTCGATGGCGCAGCCGGTTTGTTAGAACGCGGTCGGAAGGGCGAGCACCTTTTCGCCGACCTGGTCGTTCGGTCGTGCCCCTATAAGCGAATTTAAGAATGTGATCGCACCCTTCGGGCCGCCTGTCGCCTTATTGCACCAGGTTACGGCCCCTACGTCCGCACCCGGGGCGCTGTCCCAAAAAGGGGTAGCAATCACAAAATTGCCGTTCGCAAGGATGGTCACGCTGCTGCCGTCGTAATCGCCGGTGCGCGTGCCGGTAAGAGAGTTCGCCGTGGTGGCCGTAGCCGGGCAGCCCGTAACGCCGTTGCAGTGCGTGATCGCGCCGGCATTCGGAAAACTACTTGAATCCCAAAGCGGGCTGCGGATAAGAAAATTACCGTCCGAGAGGACGATTATCCCGCCGATCCCGACCTGGTCACCGGCCCTCGCGCCGGTCATCGTGCTGATCAGCGCGCCGGTCGCGCCGTTGTACAAATGAACGGCCCCGACATCCACGATCGCCCCGTTATCGTAAAGAGGATTGGTTACAACGAAATTGCCGTTTGGCAGGGCTTTTACTTCCTTGCCAAACTGCCAACTGCCCGGAGGGCCGAACACGTCGATGATGGTTTGCGCCGGTGAGTGGGAAGCGAAAACGAAAAGGTGGGCAAGCAAAAATGCCGCTAACCCGGTAACGCTGGATCTCATAAATGCAAAATAGTTTTTGTTAAAATAAGGGAACTTATCTCGACATTTTAAACTCCATCAGCCGAAAGTCAATACAAAACTATACCTGACGGGATCAAAACTCCTGCGGCCGCGCCATTATATCGAGATTTGCCAGATCCGCGTCGATGAAAACAGGCTGCGGCAGGTTGAAGCGATACCGTTTCGACGACACCCCTACAGTATAGGCCTGGCCGGTCGGCACATTTTCGAAAAGATAGAGACCCATCGAGCCTGTTTGTACCGCTATCCGCTGGCCCCCTGGAGCTGTAAGCGACACGATCGCGTTTCGGATAGGTATACCGTTAGCATCCGTCACCTTACCGGATACCGTAGCGCTCGTCGCGATGCGCCAGAGCGTCACGATATTGTCGGCAGGCCGGCCAATAACATATTGGTTGTTCACCGCATCGAAAACGAAGTTCTGGCCTACCCCGCCGCTTGGCGTTATACCGAGAACGCTGTTGCCCGGATTTATAAATCCTTTTGTGCCTATGCTGCCGTTGCCCTTGCTCACCGCTCCCGCGGCATCTATTCCGGCATTATCCCAAAACGGGCTCTTAACAATATAGTTGCCGCTTGCCAGAGGGGTTATCCCAAAATAGCTGACATAGTCATTTTCCGCCGAACCGACCAGCGAATTCGCGGTTGTGACCGCGCCGGACAGACCTGTCGAACCGTTGGCCCACGTTGCGGCGCCGGCACGGGTCGACCAATGCGGGCTGGATACCACATAATTGCCGTTGGGCAACGCAGTAACGCCGCCCTCACCGATCAGGTCACCGCTCCGGGTGCCTACAAGCGAATTGGCTTCCCCAACCATTCCCGGTATCCCGGTCGTACCATTTCCCCAGGTCACCGCGCCGGCATCGACCTCAAAAACATTATCCGCACGAGGACTGTTCACGACATAATTGCCGTTGGTTAGCGCGATCACGCCTTTGGAACCCACCTTATCCTGCGCGTATGTGCCGGTGAGCGAATTTGCAGAAGACACCGTGCCGGAAATTCCTTTCATTCCATTGCCCCACGTCACCGATCCGGCATCGCTGTTCCAGTTTGGACTTACCACCACATAGTTGCCGTTGGTCAATGCAACCAGGCTGTCGCACACGCGATCGTTGGCTGTCGAACCCACTAATGAATTCGCGGGAGTGATGAGGCCGGATATACCGGTGGTTCCGTCTGCCCAGGTTGCCGCCCCTACAGATGCGCCGTTATATATCCAAAAGGGACTGCACACGACATAATTGCCGTTGGTGAGTGGGATGGCGCCGCGCGGGTAACCTACTTCGCCTCCCTCGGGCGAACCGACCAGCGAGTTGGTCTCCGAAACCGGACCGAAGGTGCCGGTCGCGCCATTACCCCACGTTACCGCACCGGATTGGCTGGCCCCGTTGTGCCAGTAATCGCTGTTCACTACGTAATTTCCGTTGGTCAACGCAGTAATTTCCCGCATCCCGACAAAATCGCTGGAATGCGTGCCGACCAGCGAATTTGAAGGATTAACCGTGCCCGTTACCCCCGCTGTACCGCTGCCCCACGTAGCGGCGCCCGCCCCTTGTATCGTTCCGTTATCCCAACCCGAGCTTGCCACGACGTAGTTGCCGTTTGTCAAAATAGTGATGCCCCGGTTACTAATGCTATCGCCCGGCTTCGAACCGACCAGGGAATTCGCCGCCGTGATCGGCCCGGATGTACCCGTGTTGCCGTTACAGAATGTCGCGGCGCCTGCCGTGCTCATCTGGCCATTGTCCCAGCTCGGACTGGACACGACGTAGTTCCCGCTGGGCAGCGCAAATACCCCGAACCCTACGCCGTCACCGCTATGGTTGCCCACGAGCGAATTAGCGGCCGAAACCACGCCGGATATCCCGGTTGTTCCGTTCCCCCACGTTACCGCGCCTGCCCCGCCCTCAATGCCGCTAAAATTGTCCCATGCCGGGCTCCGCACGACATAATTACCGTTAGCGAGCGGGTACAGGCCGCCGAGGCCGATCTTGTCGTTCGCCTTTGAACCGATGAGCGAATTAGAGGATGTGACCGGGCCCAGAGGGCAGCCCGCCGTTTTATGGCACCATGTCACCGCGCCCACATCAGCGCTGAACGGCTTGTCCCAGTAAGGGCTGACGACTATGTAGTTTCCGTTAGGCAAAATGGTCACACCGTCTAAACCGATACGATCACCCGTCGCGGTTCCGACGAGGGAATTGGAGGCTGTGACCGCGCCTGGGCAGCCGGCGGTCATGCTGCACCGCGTCAAGGCGCTGGCATCCGCGGCCGACCCATTGTCCCAGAGCTGGCTGCGTACGAGAAAATCCCCGTCGGATAGAACGGTGACCCCCTCACTGCCGACATTGTCATTGGCACGGGTCCCTGTCATCGTGCTGATCAGCGCGCCTGTCGCCCCGTTATACAGGTGGACGGCCCCTGTATCCTGGCCGTCACGTGTATCGAAATAAGGATCGGTAATAACAATGTTGCCGTTTGGCAGGGCAGTCACCTGCGTTCCGAAACCGCCGCTGCCCGTTGGTCCCGGCATGTCGATGGTTTGCGCAGTACTACCCGATGCAAGGCATATGCCGACAAAGAACGCTAAGAACGATGATGGAAGCAAATATTTTTTCACAGGACCTCTCCAGGATGAAAGAGTGAAAGGGGGTCCGGGACCGCCCCTGGCACGATCAAAACTCTTGCGGCCGCGCCATTATGTCGAGATTTGCCAGATCTCCATCGATGAAAACGGGTGGCGGCAGATTGAAACGGTATCGTTTCGACGATACCACGACCGTATAGGCCTGGCCGGTCGGCACGTTTTCGAAAAGATAGAGTCCCATCGAGCCGGTTTGTACCGCTATCCGCTGACCGCCCGGTGCGGTAAGCGACACGATCGCGTTTCTGATAGGTGTTCCGTTAGCATCGGTGACCTTGCCGGAGACAGAGGCGCTCGCGGCCGGTATTGCCTGACGAACCAGCGTGACGAGATTTTCTCCGGCGCGTCCGATCGCTAACTGGTTTCGCGCCCCGTCGAAAGAAACGCTCATACCCCCGCCCGCGTATGCCGTGGTTCCCAATAAGCTGTTCGCGGCCGAGACGACTCCTTTTTTACCGACCAGGCCGTTACAGATCGTCACCGCACCGGCGTCCGTGATATGAACGCCGTCCCAACGGAAGCTGACTACAACATAATCGCCGCCCGGCAAAGCTACCGGGCCGCCGTTCGTGACAGTGGCCATACCCACATAGTCATCCTGCGACGTTCCCACCAGCGAGTTTGCGGCGGAAACCCTGCCGCTGATACCGGTCATTCCGTTACCCCAGGTGGCCGCGCCGGCTTGCGATATCGGACCGTTGTCCCAACCCGGGCTCGCCACGACGTAATTGCCGTTTGACAGCGGTGTCACACCCTGGCTGCCCACGGCGTCGCCGTAACCCCCGGTGAGCGAATTGGATTCCGACAAGGGCCCCGTCCTGCCCGTAGTTCCATTTACCCACGTTACTGCTCCGGCGCCGGTCAGGTCGCCGTTGCTCCAACCTGGACTGACAACAACATAGTTTCCGTTATTCAGCAGCACCACGCCGCCGTAACCGATCTGATCGTTCGCGCGACTTCCGACGAGTGAATTAGATGAGTTTACCGGCCCCGTCGGGACACTTGTTCCGCTCCCCCAGGTCACTGCACCCGCCATATTCTCCGACCCATTATCCCAATCACTGCTGATCACCACGAAGTTTCCGTTCGGAAGAGCAACAACACCGTTGTTGCCTACACGGTCCTGATGCCACGAGCCGTGCAGCGAGTTCGCTGCTGTTACAGGACCGGTGATACCCGTCGTCCCATCTCCCCACACAACGGCCCCGACATAAATAAACTCTCCATTGCTCCAGGATGGATTTGCTACAACGTAGTTGCCGTTTGTAAGCGCGGTTACCTTGGCCCCGACGTTATCGAACCTCTGCGAACCGGTAAGCGAATTCGTCGTCGAAACCTCGCCGGTTATACCGGTTGTGCCGTCGCCCCAGGTGGCCGCACCCGCGTTTTCAATCGAGCCGTTGTCCCACACCGAGCTCTTCACTACATAATTACCGTTGGTCAGCGCGGTTACCCCTCCCGAGCCCACGCTATCGTTTTTCTTACTGCCTACAAGCGAATTCGCAGTCGAAACCGCGCCGATTATACCGGCTGTCCCGCTCCCCCAGGTTACCGCCCCGAGACCGATTTTCATGGGATCGCTGCCGTTGTTCCACGTGGGACTGCTCACCACATAGTTACCGTTGGTCAGTGGTGCCACCGATTTGCCGACGGCATCGTTTGCGGACGAACCCACAAGTGAATTGCTTCCATTTATCTCACCGCTTCCGCCGCTATCCGCCGGGCAGAAGGTTGCCGCTCCCGCTTTACTAATCCCGGCGACAGTACATGAAGGGCACCGGACAACATAATTGCCATTGCTGAGTATCGTTAAATCCTCCGTCCCCGCGTTGTCGTTTTGCCCGGCGCCGTAGAGCGAGTTCGTTTCCGACACTTGCCCCGAGATACCGGTCGACCCATTACCCCAGGTTATCGCCCCGCGGTCCTGCGAGGTCCCGAGGTCCCAATAGGGGCTGAGCACGACATAATTTCCTCCGGGCAACGCGATCACGCCGTCGAGACCGATGCTGTCGTACTGTCTCGAACCCACGAGCGAGTTCGCTTCGGAGATCGTTGCCGGGCAGCCCGCCGTCATGCTGCACCACGTCACGGCGCCGGGCCGGGTAGTATCATCGTCGTTCCAGTAGTGGCTGATCACCACAAAATTTCCGTTCGTCAATACCGTCACCCCGCCGTTTCCTATCTGGTCCCAGCCGGTCGCGCCGGTCATCATGCTGATCAAGCCCCCCTTATCCCCATCGTAGAGATAAACGGCGCCGACATCGCGGATGGGCCCCGCATCGTAAAAAGGATCGGTGACAACGACGTTGCCGTTCGGCAATGAGAAGACCTGCTTACCGAATCGCTCGCTGCCTAAGGGGCCGGCAATGTCCAGATTTTGGGCGATGCCGCTCGATGCTAAGAGGACGAGAAAAACCAGCGTGAATAAAAATGACCTGAACCGACTGTTTTGCATGCAAGACCTCCCCGGCTGATGGGCCGAAAGTTCGTCAATAACCGAAATCAGTTAAACCTCAACTGTAATTACCCGGTAATTGTAAACCCGAAACCCGGAAAGTCAATATTTATAAGGGTTTTTTAATATTATTTAATATTTTTACAAAGCTCCCCTCCTTACGAAGGAGGGGTGGCAGCCGCTTCGGCTGACGGGGTGGTTCTCTCAGTGAACATGCGTAGCGTTCAAAAACGCCCCTCCTGGGAAAATCCCGCAACCCGCAGTGAAAACTATTTAAAATCAAAACGGCATCCCGCCTATTTTTCAAAAATCGGCATGAAGAGTCTCCGGAAGCCCTTGCTCCGAAATAGATACATACGGGTAAAGAAATGCAACGTGTTATTTATTGACATCGAGTGAAACAGAAACCCGTGAGCATCGAAAATCTGGATAAATCTCGAAGCGCCGCGCGTGTCGACCAAGATGTAACCGCTGAGAAGCGCATGGAGGAATTCCACGACTTTTCCTCTGGATTTCTCAATATCTTTCGCTCCCCATTCAAGTGTTTCCGGTATCCGATCGATATCCACACGTATAGAATCAACCTCGAGATAAACCATCAATTCGACCGTATTGTTTTTTGCCGAGTGGATAGCAAAAACTATGTAATGAGGGAAACAATTCCTACTGTCGAACTCGATCGCGGGATTCTCGAGGAGCGGGGGCTGGCGCAGTCCCGCCAAAACTTCATTTATCAGATCGATCAGATTCGCGAGCGGCGGTTCAAATTCGAAATCAAATCGACTTGATTGATTCTCGGTCATACTCTGCATTTAGTCGCGTAAGCGATTTTTTGCGCCTTTTCGCGGCTGCTTCTTTCTCCGCATCACCCATCAAACAAACTCGGCTGATCATCTTCCGGTTCGAACCCCTCCGGGTGCCACTGGTATTTATCGAGGTCGCATTTTCCCTTGTCGTTAAACTCGACACCCTCCGCCTCCAGCATGTCCTGCTGCAGGTTGGTCGGCATCGTCATCTTGCCCGTCGAGCACGCACCCTGCGAATTTATCACCCGCTGCCACGGCACGTTCGCGGTTTCCGAGGCATGCATTACATACCCGACCGTTCGCGGCGTGTAACCCTCGCCCAGGATATTAGCGATCTGGCCATACGTCATCACATGGCCCGTTGGGATAGTACGGACTATCTCGTAAACACGCTCGCGATATGTCGGCTCGTCAACGTTCATATAAGCTCCGCCTTAAAGTCGCGGCAATAAAAAGCAAATTCAACATCTTGCTCGCTGTGCGAGATCCGAAACTTTATGTCCTGCCACTGTGGATCGACCCGGCTAATTATCAACGGCCACAACCTTACCGGTACCGCTCCCGGCTCGAATCGAAAATCCGTTACCTTTGTAAACGATAAACGAAGACGTCTTTCGTCCGCCTCATCCGTTGAACGAAGCACCGTTTGCAATGTTATTGCATAACTTTGGGAGTTGCCACCCTGTTCAAATTGAAGTGTTTCTAAGATCGGAAACTCAGCCGGACTAAATGATTCGTATTTTTCGATCTCTTGGGTCATTTTAAATCGTTGCTCAGAACGTCAAACCGCTTCTTAAAAGTCCCCTCTAGCTCCCTAAACCACTCCCGCCATTCTTCGATCGCCTTTTCACGCTCTTCCCGCGAACTCGCGCGCCTTGAAATTCAGTCAGGTGCCTGACGCATCGCGAAGCGCCATCTCGGCAAAAAGGCGCGTCTGAAGGCTATCGCTGTAAAGCAGTTCGATCAGTTCGCCGACCGGTTTCCGGGTCACCTCCCACCGTTTTTTAACAAATTCTCTGCGATCCATTTTCCACGCTTCCTAGACTTCCTAGACTTCTCTCAGTATTGTTCTCGCCGGCGCACCATCGCCGCTGCCGCCCTGGTATTTCAGCGGCAGGCATAGAAGTTCGTAATCTCCAGCCGGCACCTCACGCAGATCGATACCCTCGAGAATAACAACCTCCTTCTCCAGCAGCGTTATATGCACCGCGTGGTCTTTTGAGCCGAACTCCTCTATCGAAAGATAATCGATGCCCACGAGTTTGATGCCCGCTAAAACCAATCGGCGTGCTCCGGCCAGCGACAAATATGCAAAATCCGTCCTGAATCCTTTCTCCGGCTCGTTCCAGAAGGCCGAGTTCTTCGTTTTAAATAAAACCCGTTCTACCTGGCTGAGGTCCTCGAAATGCTCGGGCCCGATCGCCGTTACACCGTCATCCAGTTCTACAACCCGGCATCGCCCGATCAGTTTATCCAGGTCAAGCTCGTCCACCCGGCGCGTTCCCTCGATAAAATGGTTCGGCGCATCGACGTGCGTTGCCGTGTGCAGCCCGAGACATAGATGCGAAACATTCACCCCGTCGCCCGCGGCAAACGTCTTCGAGGCATCGACCTTAACCGTCGGGTCGCCCTGGTAAACGGGCACGCCCTCGCTGATCGGTACAGTAATATCGTAGATCTTCATTTTATTTCACCGCGGTGTAAGTATCTGTCGTTTTTTTAAGCGTAAACCTCGTGTTCGCGCCCGATGGTTTCCACTTGTTATCACCCGTCGCTAAAAATTTCTGCCGGAAAAAGACCGGCGTTTTTCCCTTCTTTACCGTTACCTTGTAGCCCCAGTCCGACTCGGTGTCCGTGATCGCCTCGGCCTGAAACCATCCCATTCCGCGTGGGGCTCCCTTTACAAACTCCACAACGTCCATTCCAATGCCGCCTTGTCCCTGGTGCATACCGCCCGAATACGCAAGCGTAAACTCATTTAGCCCGTTGGCGTTTACATCCGGCAGCCGCGTTACCTGGTATGCCCAGCCCGAATCCGCCACCCACGTTCCGACAGGCTTGCCACCCTCCAGCAAGGTTATCCCGACCCACCCGAGACCGTTCCCCGTCTCGCAAAACTGGTAAAAAACAAGCGTTTGGTGCGCCCCGGCGCGAGAAAACGCTCCATTGACCGAACCAGTAAAGGTGTATGAATCCGTGCACGTCTCCGTAACGAGTTTTTTCCGCACTCCTGGCAGCACCTCCGTCTCCATCACACGGGTTTCCGCTTCACCGAGACCGCTTTCCGAACCCTGGCTCGCGGGATCGTGAATTACCACTGTTTGAGAAAAAATTGCTGCCGGTAAGATCACCAGCGCTATAAATAACCCTGCTAAACGCATAAATTTCATAATTTTAAAGAATAATTCAAAAGAGTGTTGCATACAAGATTTGCATGGCTCCCGCTTTCTTTGTACGCTGTTACTAATGATGAAGATCGAACGAGATGAGCACGGAAAAAAGGGCGCTTTCTATATTGAGGAAGAAGGCGAATGGATAGCGGAAATGACATATTTCCGCTCGGGCGATGGTGAAATAACCATCGATCACACCGAGATCGACCCAAAGCTGCGCGGCGAAGGCATTGGCGATGACCTAATTAGCGAGGCGGTAAAATTTGCCCGCGCCGAGGGACTGAAAATAAAAGCCACTTGCCCGTATGCAGAAAAAGTGCTGGGCAAGCACCCCGAATTCGCCGACGTCTTGTCCTCTTAACACCGGCTTTCATATCGTAACGCCGCCCCGTTGTAGCGCCGGCTTCCAGCCGCGCTATCGTGGCGGCATCTTGCGTCAGCGATCTGCTTATTGCTTACTACTCGCGACTCACAACTCAAAACTCATGACTCACAACTCATGACTCACAACTCATGACTCACAACTCATGACTCACAACTCATGACTCACGACTCTCGACCCACCTCTTCCCATATCTTGTGCCCGTGAGTTTCTCGCAGGAATATCGAACCCACGATCAGCGTCACACCCGCGACTATCATCGGGTAATAAAGCCCGGCGTATATATTCCCCGTCTCCGCAACAATTGCTACACCGATAACCGGCAGCAGTCCGCCAAAGACACCGTTTCCGATATGATACGGCAGCGATAGCGCCGTGTACCGTATCTTTGCCGGGAACGCCTCGACCAGGTATGCCGCGATCGGCCCATAAACCATCGTCACCCACAGCACCTGTATAAACACGAGGCCGATCAGCGCCCAAACCTGCGATTTTCCTATAAAATCGCCGAAACCGGAATAAGGTATCACCTTCGCTGCCGGGCCCCGTTCGCCTGTAGCGCTTTCGGCGACGGGCGATAAAAGCGTTTCACCGGTTGCCGGGTTCTTTTGCGATTCTACGGTCACGACGTTCGACCCCGCGGCCCGCTGCATTCCGTGATAGATCGGCAGGTATGTAAGGATAGCCAGCAGGCACCCCGCCATGATGATCCATTTTCGGCCGATGCGGTCGCTCAGGGCCCCGAAAACCACAAAGAACGGCATGCCCAGAAGCAGCGCGCAAGCGATGATGTAGTTAGCCGATGTCGTATCTACATTGAGTATCTTTTGCAGGTAAAAGAGCGCATAAAATTGCCCCGTGTACCAAACAACGCCTTGCCCGGCGGTGGCGCCAAAGAGCGAGATCAGCACGATCTTCAGGTTTTCCCACTTTGTAAACGCTTCGACCAGCGGGTTGGCCGACGTCATTCCGGAGCTCTTTATCTCTTCGAATATCGGTGATTCCTTCATCCGCAGCCGGATATAGAGCGAGATGACGACGAGAAATATCGAGATCAGGAATGGGATCCGCCATCCCGCTATTCCCGGCGCCGTGCCGCCAAACTGCTCGCGGCTCATCAGGTTTTGAACGATAAGTATCACGGCCAGCGACAGGAAAAGGCCCAATGTCGCGGTGATCTGTATGAACGAGGTGTAGAAACCGCGTTTGCCGTCCGGTACGTGCTCGGCTACATACACGGCAGCCCCGCCATACTCACCACCGAGCGCCAGCCCCTGCAGCACGCGTATAAGAAGCAAAATGATCGGCGCGGCCACCCCGATCTGAGAATACGTTGGCAAAAATCCGATAACCGCCGTCGCGCCGCCCATTATCAGGAGCGTTACGAGAAATGCGTATTTTCTTCCGACGACATCGCCGATACGCCCGAAGAACAACGCTCCGAAGGGCCGCACGATAAACCCGACCGCGAAGGTTGCAAGATAAGCGATGTAAGCAAAGGTCTGGTTTTCCGGCGGGTAGAACAGCGGCGCGATAACAACCGCAAGGCTGCCGAAGATATAAAAATCGTACCATTCGATCATTGTCCCGACCGATGATGCGCCGATCACCTGCCATATCTTCGACCGTGAGACCTCATTATTCCCATCCCGCACGGATTCCGCCATTAATAGATCCTCCAAAGATGTCTGATTGTTCGTATTATGATTTGCCGCAAGCAAATTACAACTGGCTTTATAAATTGCCGTTGGCTTTAGCCAACGGATAGATTCCCTCGGCAATATGAGGATGTCCGAAAAGTCTTATCGAAAGCCCTTCCTGAGAAGTCCCCAACGGGGACAAATATTATAGCGTAGGGAAGTGCTCGCGACCCGCGAGCACTTCCCTACGAATCGGTATTCAGGGCTGCCAACCCTGTAAGGGTTGAATAACCAGTTTATCAATCCGGCGAATCTCGGACTTTTTCAGACATCATCAACAAATTCCCGCTCAGGGAGTGAACCGGTTAAATTGCGTACTCAAATCCTATAATAAATTTTCGTTCGAATCTAATCCGTCGGGATCGGATCAATATGGCAAGAGTAATTATCGTTATTCTTCCGATCCGAAAAGAGCCGGCTGGACGGCACTCTTTCCAGAAACGGTCACTATTTCAACATCTCGAGGGGTTTATTATCCAGGATCACGGTTTTGACCGTTGCGAGAAAGTCTCTGAAAAGTACGTGGCCTTCTGGAAGGAGTCGTCTTGCGTGATCGTTGCCAAACTTGACCTCGATCACGTGGGCGATACCGTCGCCCAGCGGTTCGGGTTCCGGCAGCGGTCCCCTGATCCTAGCGGGCGTGATCTCGCGGCTGACGTATGAATCCCACGTCGGCCAGGCGTCCGATCGAACGCTCAACGTTTTTTTAACAATTTTCTTCTTGAAATCGGGATCGATAAAAACATGTGAGGTCCACTGTCCTGATTTCCTGGAGAAAACCCAGCACTTTATATTTACGATGTAAAGACCCGGAAGGGCCAATAAGCGGATCTCGATGTCGTCCGGCGCGAGCTTTGAATTTTTCAGATCGGAAAGCCCCACGGACCGTACGACCGTTCGCAGGCTCCGTTCCATTTCGCGCTGGATCCGGGCCGCTTGGGGCCGATCTTGCTGTCTGGGAGTTTTCTCACCATTTACATTTACCGGGCTGGCCGTGGGCGTCGGCGTCGGGGTGTAAACACCTTTCGGTGCAGAATCATCCGAAATTGATCTGGCATTCGGAACAAAGCTCAACGCCATGATCGATAACGAAAGGATCGAAACAAAAATGGTTCCAGGGGTCGTCATATCGAGATGTTATCCGCGAGGGTTCCGCTTCGCGTCCGATTCTTTATATATTGTTTTAGACACCGTTTGAACATTCATGTTCCAAATAATAGTCCGATCTGATCGGATTGCAGTACAATTGCATCTAACCGTTTCTGTCGGAGAGATTATGAAGAAATATTTTGTATTATTCGCTCTTATTCTTATCACCTCTATTCCCGGTCTCGCTCAAACAAACGCAAAACCCGCCGAGGGTAAAAAAGTGGTTGTTGCCGTAGATAAGTCGGCCGTTGCCGAAGATAAGTTCGACCCCACCCGCGACCCCGTCGCCGATCTGAAAATCGCCGTCACCCGCGCCCAGGCCGAGGGCAAGCGGATCATACTCGACGTCGGCGGCGAGTGGTGCAGTTGGTGCCACTTTCTCGATAGTTTCTTTGCAAAAAACACTGAGCTCATGAAGCTTCGCGAGGATAATTTCATTTGGCTGAAGATAAACATGAGCGAGGAAAATGAGAACACCGCGTTTCTCGGTGCCTACCCCGCGGTCCCCGGCTACCCGCATCTTTTCGTGCTTGAAAAGGATGGCGCCTTTTTGCATTCACAGGGAACAGCCATTCTCGAGCTCGGGAAATCCTACGACATCGGCAAAATGAACGAGTTTCTGAACAAGTGGTCACCTGCCAAACCGCCGCCCGCGGCGGCCCCGGCTAAGTAACACGTGCGTTTTACCAAAGAAAGCATTATTCACGCCCAGCCCGAGCGCGTTTTCGCGTTTCACGAGCTGCCCGATGCCTTCGAGCGGCTTATGCCCCCATGGGAAGCCGCCGACATCATTCAGAAGGCTGATATTAAAGCTGTCGGGTCGCAGGCCATCATCGAGCAAAAGATTTTCGGCCTGATCCCTTCTAGATGGGTGGCTGAGCATACCGCCTACGATCCGCCAAGAATGTTCGAGGATACGCAGATATCCGGCCCGTTCAAAAGCTGGCGTCACCGGCATATAATCGAGCCGCATCCTGAAGGCGCGCTGCTAAAAGACGAGATCGAGTTCGAGCCCCCGCTCTGGATCCTGGGCGACATCGCCGCCCCGCTGTTCATCATCCCGAAGCTCGAAAAAATGTTCGCCTACCGCCACAAAGTAACGCGTGCGTGGTGCGAACAGGAGGAGTTGTGAAGCGGAGTAGTAACAATATGAACAAACTATTTGCAACGCTTTGCAGTATTCTTACGATACCTATTTTTCTGACTCTATTGAATTCAGAAGTAAGGGCTCAAAAGATTGACCCTTTACCCCTAAATGAAAGGCGTTTCAATTTGACCGTTAAACAAGGCGATTTTGGGGACATCCTGGTCCTACTTGCAAGAAAACACAATGTACCACTTGGTTTTGAAGTGACCAGTGGTCAAGAAGACCCGAATTGCAAAAAACGTATTAGTGCAACGTTTGAAAATGCTGAAATCGGGGACATTATGAATCATTTGGTTTCGATTTGTCCAAGTTACTCTTGGTCAGTTGTTGGTGAAGCGGTAAACGTGTTCCCGGTTTATAAAGAAGAATCGTTCCTTGATGCTGAGATTGTAAGCCTTATTGTACAAGATAAGAAAAGCGAGGAAATTCTGGACGCGCTGTTTGATCTGGATGAAATAAAGAAAGAATTAAAAAAGAAAGGATTGCAGCGGGACACTACCACCTCGTCTCTACAGGGCGATTCCGAGTATCTTTCAAAATATTCCTTCTCTCTATCAAAAAGACCGTTCGGGATTTAATGAACTATATAATTGTTAACACGAAGGATAGGTCATGGATTTATTATAAATTGAGTGACGATAAAAATTTGTTTTCACTGCGCCTGTTTTGAATCCGTGATTCAGATAGGTCTTCTTCGGCCACAGAGTTATTGCGTTGACTGAGAACATCATCGAAAAGCATCGCGTTTCAAAAAAATTCCCCTTGTTTCCTGCCAATTCTCGATATATCCTGCCGGTGCGCCGCGCCATGGACGAGCAGTTCCATTTCAGGCCCGGACGTATTTGACGCGGCATCCCGATTTATAAGGTTCTTTATAATTTTTTAAAAAATGGGAGCACGTTACTTTTTTGGTTGAACATTGAACATCCGCTTGGGCCCCCGTATTTATTGGCCCGAAGGAAAAACGCGTGCTCAATCGATTGAACACATATTGAACATCGGCCGCCATATCGGCTCTTTGAAAATCGACTAAAACTGCCCTCTCCGTTCTCCGTTCTCCGTTCTCCGTTCTCCGTTCTCAAAAAATGGTATCTCCGGACACGAAAATCGGAACCTTTTACATCAAAATCGGAACCTTTTACACGAAAAACGGAACCAAAAACACCGAAATCGGAACTACGATTTTTGCTAATTGTTGCAAATAAAGAAGAAGCCCGAAAGACGTTTTCAAAAACATCTAACGGGCCTCGAACAAACAAGCATATTGGGTTTTCGTTACCCCTCGAAAAGCCTTCTCACCAGCGACCCGTCGAATAAAAACGTGCTCAGGCTCGGGTTCTCATGCGAGCGCTCATAGCCGACAAGCTCGGCATACGCCCGGCCCGTAACGCTCTTACCCGCGCACGTGCCCGAAACCCCGCAAGCCCCTTCCCAGTAAACGATCATCGTCGTTCCGCGCGTATCCAGTTCCTGGTCGCGCAATACGGGCTCCACCGTCAGCTCGCATCTAAGCTGCGGCACCGCCACCCGCCACCCGCTTGGATAGATCGCTCCCGTTCGGTCGCTCTTCCACGTCCCCGTGGGTTCGACCGCAAAATCCTCGAGCTTCAGGTACGTAGACTCGCCATCGCCGTCAATATACGCACCGTGCGAAAACTCCCCGGCCCCGCCTTCCGCGTTTCTGAACTGGTATATCATCAGCTCGTCGCCGCCATCCAGCTGTATGCTCAGCCAATCCCAATTTTTCTGGCTCCACGTGCCAAACTCACGGTCCATCCACGCCGAACCGGTAAATTTTTCCTTCTCGCCCCTGAGGACCGTCTCTCCTTCGACGCTCATCCGCGTAAACGAAAAATGGCACGACCTTTCGCCCAGTTCGCGGTGGCTGATGCCGATGCCTTCGTGCCCGTTCAAGACGGGTGGTTTAGTATTTTCAAGCACGGCGCTAAATGTGAGATCCTTGCCCACTGATGCGCGCAAAAGATGCTTCCCGTTCTCCTCTTTTACCGACCAATCGCCCAGGCCCAGCTCATACCGGTCCTCGCACGCCTTTACGGCCAGGTCGAACGCGCCGCCCAAACTCCGCCGGTGATCGTATGTAAATCGCTCGCCATCGATATCCGTGATCGCGAAATGCGCCGCGTACATCGGGTTAGCTACAAGGCGCAGCGGCAAAAAACCCAGCCGGTCGAGGTCCGTTCTTCGCTTGAAAAAAACCAGTTCAAAGCCGAACCGCCGCCCGCTCGCCGTCTCGCAATGGCCCGTGTAATACCACCACTCCGTCTGCACGTTTGCATGAGCATAAAGGTCCTCGGGCAGGTTGACGCAATCGTGCCGCTCGGCATGCATTTTGAGATCGGAGGCCTCGCCGCCTATAACGTCGGCAACCAGGTCCATAAATCCCGCGGTCAGGTCCTCGATCGGGCGCACTAACAGCTCATACATATACATGGCTTTCCTGTTAGAAAATTTAACTAAGTTGTCGGAATAAGGGTCTTACGTTCGGTGAAGTATAGACGAAACACGAAAATAAAAAAAGCCTACTCGTAACCGATCGCTTCCACTACCCGCATCCGGGCCGCATGCCGTGCGGGCAGCCACGCCGAAACGAGCGCCAGCAGCAGAACGATCGGAAGCGCAAGCAGTGCTAACTCGACCGGGAAAATGAGCGGCAGCGTAAACCCCGCAATAACCTTCGCTGCCGTGTTCACAAGGAAATACGCGTTGAATGCCCCGCATATCAACCCCGTCAGCAGCCCTATCAGCGCGATGGCCGCCGCCTCGATCAGAACCATCTTTGCCACCTGCCGCCGCAGACCCCCGATCGCGCGAAACACGCCGATCTCGCGCCGGCGCTCCGCCACCGAGATGACCATCGTGTTTACAAGCCCAAGTCCCGCAACCATGAACGCCACAAGCATTTGCAGGTACGTCAGCGTAAAAAACTGGTCGATAAGCCGCGTTGCCCACGTTTTATATTCTTCGTGCGTGTAAACATAAGCCTTTTGCGTCCCTGCTATCAGACCATAAACACTGTCCTTAAAGGCGCCACGATCGACCCCCGGCGCCAGATCGACAAGCACATAATCAACCGAGCTATCGTCCCAGTATTTCTTGTATAAGGCGCGGTCGATAAACAGCGTGCCCTTCTCCGACCGGTAATATTCCAGCAGCCCGACGATCGGAAGCTGCAGCATACCCCGCGGCGTCTCGAGATCGACCCGGTCTCCCAGTCCCAGCCCAAACCGCATCGCAAAATTGTTCGATACGACGATCCCCTCGCCCTTTGAAGCCATCGCCCGCGCCCGCTCGG